>JAEEGL010852541.1_pt1 | contig 19088 bp, 14 predicted proteins | sample 9134231 | NCBI WGS metagenome assembly JAEEGL01 (sample SAMN16246548, study PRJNA631951) | gut metagenome | biome: gut microbiome; feature: rumen; material: fiber-attached | host: Bos | place: Iran: Karaj | collected 2018-10 | reverse complement strand
TGCATAGAGCCAGATGTCCGAAGAACTGGTGATATGGTATCCCCCTTCAAACGCTGTGGCCACATGCAGTTGATTGTTTCCATAATCCCGTTTAGTGCGGAAGTCTGGAGCAGTCAGAGAGAAAGAATCGTTGCCCGATAAATTATTGTGTACGTTTACCGTAGCTGTATCAGTACTAGCAAAATAGAGACGTCGGTTTTGTGGGTAAGTGCCAGCGATATTGTGGTTATAGAGGAACATCATCCAAAAGTCTCGTCCTGCCGTGGTGTGTTCAGGACATGCTGTGGGTTGGCCTGTTTGCTGTTCGCAGAAGGAACGTCCTAAAAGATAGGCATAACTAGCATAGTAGCCTAAACCATAGCATTCTGCCACGACGGGCCCAAGGGGGCTCTCCAGTACATGGGTGGAGGCAGAATATGCTATTTGAGAAAAACAGTAGGCAGTGTCAATAGGGGTAAATGTGTGACTGATGCTAAGACCGTCGAGAGTGATACCAGCTGTGTCTTCGTTTCGTGCCACAATGTTGATAAAATAGTTCTCAATATCGGATGATGCAAGAAGCTCGAATCGGATATGCTCACACCCTTGTGTAACGTCTGGAATCATGACTGACGAGGGGTCGCCGGGGTTGCCTCCTGAAGAGTTACTGCGCAAGTAGCGCCCGACACAAATTTTCTTCGTACTTGTATAGCGTTTGGCGTTTCCGCCACTCAAGTTGTCCTCGAAGGTTTCCCCTTTCTGTAGGGTGCTGACGAGCGTGCCGTTGGCATATATCTGACAATTGTCTTCCGATGAAGTGATTCTTATTTGGTCTCCATTCCGGCCGCTGGTGGGCAAGACTACGTAGTCGGTGCCCCAGTATTCCACAGGTATCGCTTGCTCATAGAGCAGGTCGGCTCCGGAGGCACCCGTAGGGATATAGGCTACGCGATTGCCTTGGAAAGCAGCGAAGGGTTTCCCGTTGGAGGTGACTTCCATACCGGAGAAAGAACCTGGGGCAGTGGCGATGAGTTGATAGCTTTCGCCCTGCATGAGGTTGACGGTCAGGGTGTCGCCAGCGAGGGCGGAGTTGTTTGTCAGGTTGCAGGGGAGCACCATAGTCAGAGTTGTGTTGTCGAGGGTGGCCACGAAGCCTACTTCAGCTCCTGGTCCCGGCGACGAAGATTGAGACGGGTCTCCCGGATAGTCTTGCATGATGTATCGGGTGCCTAAAGCGTGGGAGGGGAGTATCAGGGTGAGGTCGTTGCATTTGAACTTGTAGTTCTTGGCGTAGAGCGAGATGGAGGAGGTGGAGGTGACGTGCAGGCCTACACGTTTGGTTTGTGGGGTGTTGGACTGTTCGCTGATGGAGGAGGCTATGGGAACGGAGATTTGGGTAGACTGGTTGGCGGTCAGGGAGGAGGTGGTGCTCCATCCTGTGGAGGGGTTGGAGACGGTGATGGAGGCGTTGCTGTCGCCGACGGCTGTGAGAAGGGTTTGGTGGGGCGTTTGGTCGCCACCGTTGGCGAGGAACATCACCCAGAAGTCGCGACCGAGGGAAGTGGGGCAGGAGGCGGTGGAGGTGTCGTCGTCGGGTATCCAGGCACGGATTTCGTCGAGGTAGAGTTCTTGGTGATAGTTGTTGATCAGTCGGATGGCGAAGCGGTGGGTGGTGCCGTGGATGGCGTAGTAGGGGTGCATGTCGCGTGTGGTGCGCTGCCACTGGTTGGAGACGGAGAGGGAGACGGTGTCGTAGGGGATGAAGAGGGCGCAGATATCGGAGGGGTCGGTGATGGTTGCGGTGTCGGGGATGAATCCAAACTCCACCTGGGCGGTGTGCCCACGGAGGTTGGAGCCATAGATGTAGAAAGAGAAGGTGTCGGCTATCTGGGTGAGCCAAGGGGTGGCGACGGTGGTGCCGCTGCCCTCGGTAGTGCCGGTGGAGAGGAAGGCATGGAGGTTGGCGCGCTGGACGATGGATTGGTCGTTGATGCCGCTCTTGCAGAAGTACCATCCGTTGACGTAGCGGTTGCTGGTTTGGCTGTAGGTGTCCCATTCTTCGTTGAGTAGCATAACGCGGTTATTCTGAGCCAAAAGAATGGAATTCCAAGGGAATAAAAAGCCCAATACGAATAGGAGTTTATATAATCTACTGTATGACATGTTGTTGTGTTGTTTTTTGGGTTCTTGTTTTGTGTACAAATATACAATAAAAGTCAATAGCTAATAGATAAAAGTTAATAGTTAGACAATATTTCGTCTATATATAAAGACGACGAGGTGTCGATTTTGGGTCACACTTTTAACATTTTTTTCAAGTTCGACAAAAAAAAACGCTCTGTCGGCAGCAAGGTAAAAAAAGTTTTCAACAGGGGAGGGGAGGGGAAGGTGAAGGGTGGAGAGTGGAAAGTGAAAAGTGGAAAGTGAGAGTGGGAAAGGATTGAGGAGGGGTAAAAATTTTTTTTGTGGAAAAGTGAAACAAAATTTTGAATTGTTCGTTTAGGGTTATGAACAACAAAAATTGGTTAAAAACAACAAATTTTGGAATTTTAAGGCAGAAATTGGAAAATTCTTCGTATTTTTACACCTTGAAAAAAATAGGTAAAAATGGCCTTAATACTTGGAAAAGAATACTGTAAGGTGGACTCGAATGGTCGCTTCAAGTTCCCAATTGCGCTAAAGCGCCAATTGGAGACGGAAGACGGTCGTTTTGTGATTCGCGAGAGTGTCTATTCCGAGTGTTTGGAGCTGTGGACTTATGCCAGTTTCAGGGAGGAAGTGGAGAAATTGCAAGGGCTGCTGAATCCATATCGCCGTGAGGATCGCGAGGTGTTGCGGAAGCTGACGGAGGGCAATGTTATCGAGCTTGACTCGAACGACAGGTTGCTGGTGCCGGCAGAGCAGAAACACGTGATTGCGAAGGCGAAAGAGATTGTTCTTCAATCGACAGGCAAGTTCATCGAGCTGTGGGGCCGTGAGACCTACGAGAAGATGAACCAGTCGAGCAGGGACTTTGCCGAGAAGGCGGAGGCGCTGCTGGGCGCAATGCCGGTCAAGGATGAGCAGTGAGTACCATATCCCCGTGATGCTTGAGGAGGCCTTGGATGGTCTTTCGCTACGCCCAGAGGGCACGTATGTGGACGTGACTTTTGGCGGCGGCGGTCATTCTCGTGCCATTTTGGAGCGTCTGGGTGAGGGTGGCCGGTTGTTGGCTTTCGACCAGGATGAGGATGCGAAAGTGGAAAGTGGAGAACGGTTTACCTTCATCAACGAGAATTTCAGGTATTTGAAGAGTTTTTTGCGGCTGCATGGTGTGCGGCAGGTTGACGGCATCTTGGCCGATTTGGGGGTGAGTAGCCACCAGTTCGATGTGGCGGAACGAGGCTTCTCGACGCGTTTCGACGGGGAGTTGGATTTGCGGATGGACCGCCGGAGCGAGACGACGGCAGCGGACTTGGTGAATACGCTTGACGAGGAGGATCTGGCGCGGTTGCTGAAGCTCTATGGAGAGTTGCCAAATGCGAGGCAGATGGCGAGGGCAATAGTGAAGTGGAAAGTGGAAAGTGGAGAGCGGAGAGAGATAAAGACGACAGGGGAGTTGAAGGAGGCGGTGCAGCGGCATCTGCCGAGGGGGATGGAGAACAAGTATCTGGCGATGCTGTTTCAGGCGCTGAGGATTGAGGTGAACGGTGAGTTGGAGGCGTTGAAGGAGATGTTGCAGCAGGCCAGCGAGGTGCTGAAGCCCGGCGGACGTCTGGTGGTTATCAGTTACCATTCGCTCGAGGACCGACTGGTGAAGAATTTCATGCGCAGCGGCAATTTTGAGGGTGAGATGGAGAAGGATTTTTATGGCAACGTGCTGTCGCCGATGCGGATGGTGAGCCATGGGGCGGTGAAAGCTAGCGAGGAGGAGGTGGCGAGAAACAATCGTGCCCGTAGTGCGAGACTACGGGTGGGAGAGAGGGTGGTTAATAGTTAAGAGTTAATAGTTAAGAATTAAGTATACATTAATAATATATGGGGAATAGGTTCAGGGAAAAGGCTGTGGAAGAGGGTCTCGAGGGCGATGTGGCTCGCGAGGCGATTGTTGACAGGGTACAGAGGCCAGAGAGCGGAGAGAAGAGAAGAATCGGTAACCGCCGCCGTAAGCATGAGGAAGTGGAAACGGAGAAGATGAGTGAAAAGGAGGAGAAAAAAGTTGTTGAGCAGGAAACTCCGGTGGAAGAGGAAGTCGAAATAGTGGAACAACCTGTTGTTGACGAGGTGGAAGAGGGTGACGACACCCCAGAGGTTAGTGGCCGCGGAGGCCATGTGGCGAAGGGAGTGGCGAAGGTGCTGGGTGGTGATGTGCTGTCAGACAAACTGGTGTTGAAGCAGATTCCGTTGCTGCTGTTGTGTCTGGTGTATCTGCTTTTGGTGGTGGCCAACCGTTATCAGGTGGAGTCGTTGAGCCGAAAGAAGATGGTGGTGCAGGAGAGGGTGAACGAGTTGAGGGAGCAGCAGATACAACTGCAGAAGATGAACCAGAACACGGTGCGGATTTCCCAAATCAGGGATGATCTGGAGCGGGAGAAAGGTTTAGGGATAATGCCGACGCCGCCGGAAGTGATATGATAGTTAATAGATAATAGTTAATAGATAATAGTTAAGGGTTTGAAGAAGGATAAAAATACACGGATGGCCGGGGGCATGTTGGTGCTGTATCTGTTGCTTACGTTGGTGATGGGTACGGCGATTGTGGTGGGTATAGTGAAGACGCAGACCGCCGAAGTGGAGGGTAAGATGGCTGACGGCAGTGTGGTGCGTAAATCGTGGCGCGAATGGGGAGCCGGCAGGGAGACGAGGGTTAATCAGGTTGAGCCCGCCAAAAGGGGCGATATTTTGTCGAGCGATGGGAAGGTGCTGGCGACAACGGTGTCGGAGTGCGACCTTTATCTTGATTTGGGTAAGAAATATGACACTGACGCGAAGGGGAAAAAGAAATTCTCGGGTGCGGTCTCGGACAGCGTGCTGTTTGCGTCGTTGGACACGATGGCTTTGATGCTCAGCGAGTCGATGGGCAAACATGGGAGTGATTATTATGTGGAGATGGTAAAGAAAGAGCGCATGAAGGAGCGTCCCCGCCAGTGTTTCAGGGTGGAGCAGCATGTGCCCTATTCCGTTTGGCTTTCGATTGCGCGGTTGCCGGGATGGAAGAGGTGTGTGGTGAAGGAGGTGGACCGCAGGAGTGTGAAATATGAGGTAAGAGCCCATATATATAGCGAGATGGCATCGAATACGGTGGGGTTGGAGAATGGCCGAGGTACGGGTGATTTTACGGGTCTCGAAGGCATGTATGATTCGATTTTGAAGGGTAGGGATGGAGTCTTCAACAGTCGGCGCTTGACAAAAGGTGTCTGGCTGGCGGATATGCCCAACGAGGGTTCCTCGACGGAACACCGAACGGATGGCGACAGCGTGGAGAAGGTGGTGCTACAGAAGAGAATCGACGGTCAGAATATTGTATCGACGATAGACACGAGGATACAGGATGTGGCGGAGGACGCGTTGAGACAGACGCTTGCGAGGTTTGGCGGCAAGGCTGGTTGTGCCATCGTGATGGAGGTAGAGACGGGTTATGTGGTGGCATGTGCGAATCTGGCGCGTGCCGAAATGAGGACTTCTCCGACCGACGAAACGGACTGGGTGTATAATGAATTGAGAGACTGGAATACGGCTGTATCGAGCCGCTATGAGCCTGGGTCGACAATGAAGACGGTGGCTCTGATGGCCATGCTGAACGATCCGAAGATAAAGATAGATACGGCGATGAAAGTGCGAGTGGGTGTGGGAGTGTTCCCGAATGCCCGTGAGGTGAAGGACAGCCACAAGAAGAATGGTCGCGACTCCTTGAGTGTGAGGGAGGTGATAGAGGAATCGTCGAACGTGGGTATGTGCCAGCTGGGATGGAAATACTACCGCGATCGGCGCGACGACCTGATGGCGCTGATGCGGCAGGTGTTCCCCTATGAGAAGCTGAACTTGGACGTGAAAGCTCCAGAACCGAAGACAAGTATCAATGATGTCAATGTCTCTGTCGACGACTTCCTCCGACTCACTTATGGTTATTCCACAGCAGTGACGCCGATGCAGATAATTACCTTCTATAACGCTGTGGCTGGTGATGGGCGGATGGTGAAGCCGTTGTTCTGTCGGGCCATCTACGACCGCTATGGGAGACGCACGGAGGTGAAACCCGTGGTGATGAGGGAGCATGCTTTCAGCAAAGAGAGCGCAAAGGTTGTGAGAGAGATGCTCGAGGGTGTGGTGGATCATGGAACGGCGAAGCGGATGAAGAGTGAGGTGTATCATTTCGCCGGAAAGACAGGTACGGCCGACTATTACGACCAGTCGACGAGAATGCACACGCAGGCCTATAACAACTCGTCGTTTGCGGGATTCTTCCCTGCCGAGCATCCGCGCTATACGTGCTATGTGATGCTGGAGCGGGTGCCGCACGAGGCATTCGGTACCCAGGCGGCACGTGTATTCAGGACCATTGCCGACTGTGTGATGGCTATCGACGAACGCTTGGGAGAGGATTTTGCGGCACTCACGCCGGTGGATAGTACCATCCTTGAGCGGGAACCCCTGCTCTTGCGCGGCAATCTGGGTGGGTTGCAGCAGGCGTGCCGCCTGATTCGGTGCACCAATGTCAAAATACTGCCCGAGAAACCTGTGCAGGGTCGTATGCCGAATTGCCGCCGGATGAGTGCGAAGGATGCCGTCGAGATGCTCCATTCGTTGGGACTGAAGGTGCGGTTGACAGGTTACGGGAAAGTCTCGTCGCAGAGTCCACAGGCAGGGGCTGCGGTGAAGAAAGGGACGACGGTCGTGTTGAATTTGAAATAGATTAGAAAGATACGATAGATTAGATAGATTTTATAGATGAAACTAAAAGATATAATAAAGGGAATTGACTGCAAGGTGGACGGAGATATGGAGCTGGAGGTGAAGGATATCCAGTTCGACTCGCGAAAAGTTTCGCAGGGGACCCTCTTTGTGGCCCAACGGGGCACGAAGGTTGACGGGCACGACTTCACCGGCAAAGCCGTGGAGCAGGGTGCTGTCGCCGTGGTGTGTGAGAAAGTGGAGAGAGGAAAGTGGAGAGTGGAAAGTGAGAAGGTGACGTTTGTGGTGGTGAAGGACAGCAGCGAGGCGTTGGGCTTGATGGCGGACAATTTCTACGGACACCCGTCGAGCCAGCTGAAGCTGGTGGGTATCACCGGCACCAATGGGAAGACCACTACTGTCACCCTGCTGCACAGGATGTTCCGCCAGCTGGGACATCATGTGGGATTGGTATCCACCATTGTGAACAAGGTGGATGAAGAGGAGCTGCCTACGGGGCACACGACCCCCGATGCGCTGGAGCTGAACCAGCTGCTACGCAGGATGGTGGATAGGGGCTGCGACTACTGTTTCATGGAGGTCAGTTCCCATGCTGTGGTGCAGAAACGCATCGCCGGTGTGGTATTCGCCGGTGGCATCTTCAGCAACATTACTCATGACCATCTGGACTTCCACAAGACGATGGCGAACTATATTGCCGCGAAGAAGGGCTTTTTCGACGCGCTTCCGAAGGGGGCGTGGGCGCTGACGAATATCGACGACAGGAACGGTAGGGTGATGGTGCAGAACTGCGAAGCCAAAGTCTACACCTATGGATTGCAGCAGAAGGGCGACTTCCACTGCCGTGTGATAGAGGAGGGATTTGAAGGTATGCATCTTTCTCTGTGCGGCCGAGAGGTTTGGGTGAGACTGGTGGGTCGCTTCAATGCCTACAATCTGCTGGCCATCTATGGTGCCGCGGTGTTGAGCGGTGCCGAGCCGGATGAGGCCTTGAGGGTGCTCTCCACCTTGGAGCCTGCCCCTGGGAGGTTCCAGTGTGTGAGTGGGAGTGGCATCACCGCCATTGTCGACTATGCCCATACGCCGGATGCGCTGCAGAATGTGATAGAGACAATTGCCGCCATCCGGAGACCGGAACAGCAGCTGATTACGGTGGTGGGTTGTGGTGGTGACCGCGACAAGACGAAGCGTCCGGAGATGGCGCAGATTGCCGCCGAGGGGAGTGACAAGTTGGTGCTGACCAGCGACAATCCCCGTACGGAGCAGCCTGAGAGCATCCTGGACGACATGGAGGCTGGCCTCACGGCGGAGCAACTGAGCCGCACGGTGCGTATCACCGACCGGCGGCAGGCTATTCGTACGGCCTGCATGATGGCCCGTGAGGGCGACATCATCCTTATCGCCGGCAAGGGTCACGAGACCTATCAGGAGGTGAACGGTGTGAGAAGCCACTTCGACGACGTGGAAGAAGCGGAGAAGGAACTAAGAGGTAAGAACTAAGAAGTAAGAGTTATGATATATCATTTGTTAGACTGGCTGAACGATATGGGAATTCATGTCCCTGGGGCGGGTGCTTTCATCGGCATCACTTTCAGGGCAGCGGCGGGCATGGTGACTTCGCTGCTGATTATGCTGCTTGCGGGCAAGCCTTTCATCCGCTGGATGAAGAATAAGATGGGCATGATGGACGAAGTGCGCACCGAGCTGGGGCTCGAAGGGGCGGCGCGAAAGGCCAACACCCCCACCATGGGTGGACTGCTTATCCTTACTGCTATCCTCATTCCCACGTTGCTCTTCGCCAAACTCGACAATATCTACGTGCTCATCATGGTGGGTACCACGGTGTGGCTGGGACTGTTGGGTTTTCTGGACGACTATCTGAAGAAGACACGCGGGAAGAAAGGTCTGGCGGGCAAGTACAAGATACTGGGGCAGGTATTGCTGGCGCTTGTGGTGGGACTGCTTATCGTGTACCACCCTGCGCTCAGTGGCGGCACCACGACGACGATACCTTTTGTGAAGAACAATGAGTTCGACTATGCCTGGCTGGTGACGTGGATGGGCGACTGGGCGCAGGATTTGGTGTGGGTGGTCTATGTGCTGGTCATCATCCTGATAGTTACTGCTGTGAGCAATGCGTCGAATCTCACCGACGGCATTGACGGCATCGCCACGGGTGTGGCGGCCGTGAATGGCGGCGCTTTGGCGCTGCTGGCATGGGTGAGCGGTAACGCCATCATGGCCACCTATTTCAACATCATGTACCTTCCCAATATTGGCGAGCTGGCTATTTTCAGCACTGCTTTTGTCGGTGCCACGATAGGTTTCCTGTGGTTCAACGGTCACCCTGCCGATATCTTCATGGGTGACACAGGCTCGCTCTCCATTGGCGGCATCATTGCGGTGTTTGCCGTGCTTATCAAGAAAGAACTCCTGTTGCCTGTGCTCTGCGGCATCTATGTGGTGGAGAACCTCTCGGTGATTATCCAGACCACCTACTGCAAATACTACCGGCGGAAGCACAAGCTGCCGCCCAGCGAGATGGTGCCTGTGGAGAAGCGTCCCTTCCTGATGACGCCGCTGCATCACCACTACCAGAAGAAGGGCCAGGCGGAAGAGAAGGTGGTGGTGAGGTTCATTATCATCGCTATTTTGTTAGCAATCTTTACCCTCTCGACACTGAAACTACGATAACATATCAACATATCAACATATCAACGTATCAACACATCAACTTATCAATAATGACTATAGACACTCTGGTCAAGGAAGGCCGTGAAAGAACACACATCGGACTTGCGGGTATTGACACCCAGCGGCTGAAGGCTATACGCAACGCCTCGTTGAGGGCTTGCTTCAACCGTATGGAGGAGACGCGCTACCGCCTCGAATTCGTGGCTCGCGTGAGGGGACGCGTATACATCAACGATGCTGCCGCCCGTTCCGTTAACTCTACGTGGTATTCTCTGGAGAGCACTCCGGGGGGCTTGATATGGATTGCCGATGCACCCGCCACTCCCGCCGACTACAGCCGGCTGCTGCCTGCGGCGCTGCGCAAGGTGAGGATGCTGCTCATCGTGGGCGGCGAGGGGGAAGAGATGCGCAAGGCTTTCTCGGGTGTCGTCCCCGTTATCGAAGCTTGCCCCACGATGGCCGATGCCCTCCAGAAGGCTTACCGCTATGAGAGCGACGATGTGAAGGTGCTCTACTCACCGGCTTGCGAAAACGGTTCGGATGTCGTCGACCGCGGAGAGGAATTTCGCCAACAAGTCAATGAACTCTAGGAAAGGTTATAGGTTATCGGTCCAACTATTATCTCTTAACAATTATCTAAAATGAAGATGTCCAAGGTTTTCAAGGGAGATAAAACGCTCTGGGTGGTGTTTCTGCTGCTCAGCATCATCTCTCTTGTTGGGGTCTACAGCTCCATCGGACTGGAGGCCTATTCTCACGACAGCGCCGGAGGGCCCACAGGCCTCTTCTTGCGCCATCTGCTCATTGTCCTTGCGTCGTGGGGCATCGTCATCGTATGCAGCAAAATAAACTACCGTTTCTTCTCCCGTTTCGCAGTACTTGGACTCTGGGCGTCGGTGGTGCTGCTGGCCGTCACACTGATGATGGGCGGCCGCTGGATAAGGATTCCCGTGGTTAACCAGTTCCAGCCCTCCGAAGTAGCCAAAATTGCCCTCGTGCTTTTCATCGCTCGCATGCTGACTTTGAAGAAAGACCAGGTGGCCGAGAAGGGCACTTTCTTCTCCCTGCTGGCCTATATCGTCCTGGTCGCCGCCTTCGTCCTCCCAGAGAATTTCTCCACCGCCGCACTGCTCTTCGTCTCCTGCTATCTCATGCTCTTCTTCGGCGGCGTGGACCGAAAATGGTGGTGGCGCATCATGATTGCCCTTGTGGCGCTGACGGCCATAGGCTTGGGTGTCGCCATGAATCGCTACAAGGCGGGCGAGCAGAGCGACAAAGGCGGACAGCCCAAGAGCGAGCAGGTGCTGGAACGCTCCAGCACGTGGGGCCACCGTCTCCATTCCTATTTCGACGACCCCGACCCCACCGTTATCACTCAGGAGAACGATGCCCGCATCGCCGTCGCCCGTGGCGGCGTCTTCGGGGTGGGACCCGGAAACACCCTCTATGCGCGACTGATGACGCAGTCGCACAACGACTTCATCTACGCTATCATCATCGAGGAAACGGGTCTCGTGGGCGGCGTGCTGGTGCTGCTGCTCTACAGTTTCTTCTACTTCCGATGCGTGCGCTTGGCTTGGAGGTGCAACGGACGCTTCGGCGCCCTCACCGTGGCCGGATTGGGCACCATGATTTACCTGCAGGCACTGGCCAACATGGGTGTGGCCGTCGGCGTCCTCCCGGTGACGGGTCAGACACTTCCTTTCATCAGCTATGGCGGCACAGCCTATCTCTTCCTCAGCCTCGGTATGGGAATCATCCAGTCGGTAGCGGCAGGAGTCTATGCCGACCCTAAACCCAGTGTGGACGGCGGCGAAAGCGCAGTTGCCGACACCACCCCCGACATCACCGCCGACGAAGAAATGCAAATAACAGACGATACAGAAAAACAATAAAGATATGAAAATCATCATCAGTGGAGGAGGCAGCGGCGGACACATCTTCCCCGCAGTGGCAATAGCCAACGCCGTGAAGGCCCGTTGGAGCGATGCCGACATCCTGTTTGTCGGTGCCGAAGGACGCATGGAGATGGAGAAGGTGCCTGCGGCAGGCTACAAGATAGTGGGACTGCCGATTGCAGGATTGCAGCGTAAACTGACACCCGCCAACATCATCAAAAACCTCCAGCTGCCATTCCGGATACTGAAAAGTCGCAGCAAGGTGAGAGGAGTTATCGGTGAGTTCAATCCCGACATCGTGGTGGGTGTCGGCGGTTTCGCCAGCGAGCCTACCCTCAAGGCTGCCGCCTCGATGGGCTACAAGACTCTCCTCCAGGAACAGAATTCCTACGCAGGTCTCACCAACAAGATGCTGGCCCGCAAGGCTTGTCGCATCTGCGTCGCCTACGACGGGATGGAGCGTTTCTTCCCCCGTGAGAAGATTGTCTTCACTGGCAATCCCGTGCGTGCCGACATCGAGCAGATGACGGCCACTGTCGCCGAAGGACGTGCCCATTTCGGTCTCGAGCCGGAGGGTCGTGTGCTCCTCTCCGTCGGGGGAAGTCTAGGGGCCCGCAGCATCAACGAGATGATAATGGGACATCTCCATTTCTTCCGTGAGAACAAGATACAACTCCTCTGGCAGACGGGCCGTTGGATGTACGACGAGGCAGTGGCCGCTGTCGAGCGTGCAGGAGTGGGACGGTGGGTCAAAGTACATCAGTTCATCTCCCGTATGGATATGGCCTACGCTGCCGCTGACATCGTGGTGTCGCGTGCTGGCGCTATCGCCATCAGCGAGCTTTGCCTTGTGGGCAAACCCGTGGTGCTCATCCCTTCTCCCAATGTGGCGGAGGACCATCAGACCAAAAACGCACTGGCCCTCGTCGACCGTGGAGCTGCCGTGATGGTGAAGGATGCCGACTGTGCGAGTCAGGGGCTTTCTACCGTGAAAGAGATATTTGAGTCGCCCAGCAGGCAGGCCAGCATGAGCGCCGCCATCTCGAAGATGGCCGTCCGTCATGCTGCCGACAAGATTGTTGACCAGATTTCCGAGCTACTCTATGGCAAACCCGAGCAGAAGAAATCAGTCCCGCTCCCTAAGGAGCTCCAGCAACTTGAAGACCTTAAAAACCTATAGTGATGAACTACTACTTCTTGGGCATAGGAGGCATCGGGATGAGCGCACTGGCGCGCTATTTCCATCGTCGCGGCGACACCGTCAGCGGCTACGACCGCACACCCAGCCCCCTCACCGCCGAACTCGAGGCCGAAGGCATCTCCATCCACTACGACGACAATCCCGACTTCATCCCCTCTGCTCTCGACCTCGTGGTTTACACCCCTGCCGTCCCGACCGACACCCGTGAGTTCCAAGCCCTGCTGTCCCGAGGGGTCCGCATGGAGAAACGCTCCCAGATGCTCGGCGAACTCACTCGTGGCAAGAAGTGTATCGCTGTCGCCGGAAGCCACGGTAAAACCACCACCTCCACCCTCATTGCCCACCTGCTCTCCAAAGCCGAATGTGGCTGCAGCGCCTTCCTGGGCGGTATCAGCAAGAACTTCGAAAGCAATCTTGTGGTCGACAATAAGAGCGAATATGTCGTTGTCGAAGCCGACGAGTACGACCGCTCTTTCCTCCAGCTCCACCCGCATTTCTCCGTTATCACTGCCACCGACCCCGACCACCTGGACATCTATGGTACCCACGAACAGATGCTCGAGGCCTACCTCCAGTTCGCTAACCAGACCGATCCCGACGGGCAACTCCTCCTCAAGGACGGCATCTTCCGCACCCTCGACGGCGAAGAATTCGTTGAATACGGCCACGAACACCACCACCATCATGACCACGATGCTAATGACCTTTCACTCCCTCTCACTCCCTCTCACTCCCTCTCACTCCCCAAGGTAAGCACCTATACCGCCCGAGGCATCGATGCCGACTACTACGCTATCAATGTCCGCAACTACGGTGGCAACCTCTTCTTCGACCTCCGTACCCCCGACGGTGTGCTCTACGACCTTGAACTCGACGGGGCGCCGCTCGTCAATGTCGAGAATGCCGTTGCCGCCTCTGCCGTTGCCCTTTCCTGTGGACTCGATCAATACCAGCTGCGTCACGGACTCAAGACCTTCGCCGGTGTGCGTCGCCGTTTCGATTATCGTATCCGCGAAAAGGAACTCATCTACATCGATGACTATGCCCACCACCCCCAGGAGATAGAACGCACCATCGAGGCTGTCCGCTTTCTCTATCCCGGCAAACGTGTTGTAGGCATCTTCCAGCCCCACCTCTACTCCCGTACCCGCGACCTCGCCGACGAGTTCGCCCGTGTTCTCCAGACACTCGACGAGGTCATCATGCTCCCCATCTATCCCGCCCGTGAGAAACCTATCCTCGGAGTCACCTCCTCGATGGTGCTCCGTAAGATGGACACCATGTCCAAATACCTCTGTACCCCCGACCAGGCACTGGAACTGGTTCCCGCGCTCTGTCCGGATATCGTCCTTACCCTCGGCGCCGGCGACATCGACCGCCTCGTCCCACGCCTCGAAACCACCCTCCGCGACCAACTATTAACAGATTGACACATTTATGAAACGCCCTCTCAAAATAACACTCATCGTCTCGAGCGTCCTCCTGCTGGCAATCCTAGTGCTGGTGGCCAACGTGACACGCTCACACATGCGTGTTCGTGGTATCGAGGTGGAGATAGACTACGGTAACACCCCCCAACTTGTCAACCAGAAGGTCGTTGCCGACACACTGATGGGCCGCATCCCTGACTTGATGCAGAAACAAGTGCGTCAGGTCGACTGCCGTCAGGTGGCCAAGGAAGCCCTCCATGTCCCCTTCCTTACCCATGTCTCGGCTTCCGTCAGCATCAGTGGCAAGATTGTCATCCATGCTGACCAGCGTCATCCCGTGGCCCGCCTCTTCTTTGGCAACTACGAGCGCTATATCGACCGCGAAGGGCGTGTCATTCCCACCTCCGACATTGGCGATTGCAATGTCGTTGTCGCTTCGGGCGACTTCCTCGGACGCCTCACCTCCGACACCGTCAGCGCACAAATCAAAAACCTATGGCGTGTGGCTCTCTTCCTCGACTCCCACGCCAACTACAAACCGCTCATCGACCAACTCTATGTCCAGCGCAACGGCGAGATACTTATGGTTCCAAAAGTGGGCAATCAAATCATCGAACTTGGCGATGCCTCCGATCTCGAAGGCAAGTTCGCCAACCTGGTGGCCTTCTATCACAACGGTATGCCTCGTGCCGGATGGGATGCCTACTCCAAGATAAGTCTCAAATTCAAAGGTCAGGTGGTCTGTACAAAAAGATAAAATAAACAAAAACAATATCATATTATGGAAAATGAAATCATTGTAGGTCTCGACATTGGAACCACCAAAATCGCTTGCTTCGTCGGCATGCGTGTCGAGTCAGGGAAAGTGAAAATCATGGGATTCGGAAAGACCGACTCCAAGGGCGTGGAACACGGTGTGGTGAAAAGCATCACCGACACCTCCGAGTCCATTCGCCGCGCCGTCAAGGATGCCGCAGACCAGGCCGATGTCGACATCGACGAAGTGTGGGTAGGTATCGCCGGCCAGCATATCCAGTCGCGTCCCAGTCACGGTAGCATCATGATTCCTGCCGACCACCGTCTCATCGAGCAGGAGGATGTCGACCGCATCATCAACGAACAGTACAACACCATGTTGCAGCCCGGTGAAGAGATTATCCATATCTTCCCCCAGCAGTACATCGTCGACCGTGAACCCCTCAGCCGTGAAATCTCCCCCGTAGGAGTGGTGGGAAAGATGCTCGAGGCTGACTTCCATATGGTTACAGCCAACGTACAGAACCTCCAATACATCAAGTATGCCGTCCAGGACGCCGGACTCCACATCAAGGGGGTTGTCCTCGAACCTATCGCTTCGGCCAAAGCTGTCCTCGACGACGCCGACCGCGACGCCGGCGTGGCGATGGTCGATATCGGTGGCGGCACTACCGACGTGGCTATCTTCTACGACGGCATTATTCGTCACACCGAAGTGCTGCCACTTGCTGGCAACGCTATCACCAACGACATCCGCGAGGGCTGCAATATCCTCAAAAAACAGGCCGAAAGCCTTAAAATCAAATTCGGTTCCTGCCTTGTCTCCGCGGTCTCCGAGAACGACGTCATCGCTATCCCTGGCATCCGCAGCCAGGCACCGCGCGAAATCTATGTCAAGACTCTCGCCGGCATCATCAGCGCCCGCACACGTATGATTCTCGAGCAGGTCGACTACTCCATCAAGGTCTCCAACTACCACAAGAAACTCATCGCCGGCATCGCCCTTACCGGCGGCGGCGCACAGCTGAAGAATATCAAGGAATTCTGCGAACTTATTACTGCTACTGACACCCGCATCGGCATCCCCAACGAACACCTCGACACCTCCAGCGTGGCTTTCGATGAATTGGCACACCCCATGTATGCCACCGGTATCGGCCTCGTCCTCTATGGCATTGAACAGTCTGAGCGCGAGCAGGAAGGACAGGAAGAGGAGTTCTTCGAGGAAGAGACTAAGCTCAAACCCGGCGAGGAGAAAAAAGCTAGAGATGGTCAGCATGTTGACATCTTCGAGGATATGGACGATGACGCTCCCTCATCCGACAAGTCTGACTCATCCGACAAGTCCGACTCGTCTGACAAGTCCGAAAAAACCAAAACCAAGAAACCTAAGGGCGGTAACTTCGACAAGACCCTCAAGGATTTCTTTGGAAAAGTTTTCGGCGAGTCAGGAATCGATGACTAATACAATAACACATTAACGCAATAACGCACTCAAAATAGGCTGTGTATAACTTGTTGAAAACAAACCTGTAAAATGTACCTTTGTCCGGCGAATAATTAGTATTTTTATACTGCCTATTTTATATAGCATATATTAATTAAGAAATTCTTATTCAGTAAGATAGAAATATACAAGCACATGGAGGACAATACCAATTTTGTAAATCAACCCGCCCAGCAGGCTCCTTTCTTCGCTTTCGACTCCCCTAAGGGACAGTCGTCCTATATCAAGGTCATAGGCGTCGGTGGCGGTGGCGGCAATGCAGTCAACCACATGTACCGTCAGGGTATCAAAGGCGTCGACTTCATCGTCTGCAACACCGATATGAAAGCCCTCAACGCTTCGCCCGTGCCCAACAAGATTCCACTGGGTGACCTCGGTCTTGGTGCCGGCAACAAACCCGAGCGCGCCAAAAAGGCCGCTGCCGACAAGACTGCCGACATCCAGGAGGCCTTGGCCCATAACACTCAGATGCTCTTCATCACCGCCGGTATGGGCGGTGGCACCGGCACCGGCGCCGCTCCCGTCATCGCCGAAATCGCTAAGAGTATCGACCTCGACAACGACGAGAACAAGAAAATCCTCGTTGTGGCCATCGTTACCCGTCCCTTCTCTTTTGAGGGTAAGAAGCGTCGCGACCAGGCCGAAGCCGGCATCGAGGAACTCCGCCAGCATGTCGACTCCATTATCGTTATCAACAACGATAAACTTCGTGCCTTCGGCGACCTCGATATCTCCGAAGCTTTTGGCCTCGCCGACGATGTCCTTCTCACCGCCGCCAAGGGTATTGCCGAAATCATCACCGGTAGCGGCAGCGTCAATATCGACTTCCAGGATGTCAATACCGTCATGGAACACTCTGGCACCGCCCTCATGGGCGCCGGCTCTGGCAAGGGCGAGAACCGCGCCATCGAGGCTATCACCGCTGCCTCCACCTCTGTGCTGCTCGACGACTCCGACATCCGTGGCGCCAAGAATGTCCTCCTCTACTTCTCTTACTCCTCCGACCATAAGATCAAGATGGACGAAATCGGTGATATCACCGACTTCATCCTCGACCGCACCGACGGCACCGCCGACGTCATCTGGGGCGCCGGTGTCGACGATAGCCTCGACGACGAACTCAAGGTGACCCTCATCGCCACCGGTTTCGAGCAGAAAAAGATGGAACCCGTTGTCCACAGCTTTAACACCGAGACCACCAAGCCCGTGGTCGAAAACCCGGTCGACGACGAGATGAAACTCATCACCAAGGAGAAGGATGAGGCTACCAAGGGTCCCCGCAATGTCTTCGTCCTCGAGGACGAGGCTCCCGCCAAAGCCGAAGTTCACCAGACTCCCGTGAAAGAACAAGTCGACACCCTCGTCGAGGACATCCAGATTGTCGCCCCTGAGCCCAAACCCGAAGCCAAGCCCTCCTTCGCGTTCCGCAACATGCCGGCTGAAGAGCCCGTTGCTGTGATGATTGAACCCGCCGCCAAACCTGAGCCCGCCAAAAAGTCCTTTGACCAGGAAGACAAGCTCTTCCGCAGTGCCTTCGAGAACCACAACGACGAGAACCTCACCCGCAGCCGCGCCGACCGCATCCGCCTTATCCACGACATGCTCCGCAACAACCCCAATGGTCCCGACCTCGTACAGAGCATGTCAGCACTCGAAAGCGCTGACGGCGAACTCTATGAGGGAAGCCACTCCAGCACCCGCGAGTCCGCTCCCTACTCCATGCGCGCCGACGGCACTATGGTCAAAAACGCCTACTTCGGTGACCAACCGGATTGATGAAGAATTCTAAGCTCATCATCGGACTGGTTTGTGCCATTGGTGCTGCCGTCTGCTACGGAACCAATCCGTTGGCCCGATTCCTATACGCCGAGGGGATGCAAGTCCCCTCGGTACTCTTTTACCGCTTCGGACTCGCCTGGGTCATCGTGGCCATCGTCATGATGTTCCGCCGCGAATCCCTCCGCGTCACTCGCCGCGAGTTCCTCACCCTCTCTTCCCTCGGCATCCTCTTCATCCTCTCCTCGACAACTCTCTACACCTCCTTCCAGCTCATGCCTTCCGGCATTGCCTCCACCATTCTCTTCACCTACCCTGTGATGACGGCAGCCATCATGACGCTCTTCTTCCGCGAGCGCATCACCCTCACCACCGTCCTCTCCATCCTCCTCTCTCTCGCCGGTGTAGCACTCCTTTCCTTCAAGGACGAGGGTGGCACCTTCAACATACTGGGTATCGTCCTTGTCCTCATCTCGGCGCTCACCTACGCGCTCTATATCATTGTCGTCGACAAGAGTCCCCTGCAGATGTCGTCGTTCAAAATCAATTTCTACGTCCTCTTCTACTGTGCCCTCGGCAATGTCGTCTACGCTTTCCTCAGTGGACAGCCCCTCGCGCTGCCGCCCACGCCCACGGCCTGGCTGTGGGTCTCCTGGCTCGCCGTTGTGCCCGCCATCATGGCGCTGGTGATGATGGTCTATGCCGCTAAATACTTGGGTTCTACGCCCACCGCCATTCTCGGAGCCCTCGAGCCCACCACTGCCGTCCTCATCGGCGTCTTCGTCTTCGCCGAGCCTTTCTCTTCGCGACTCCTTCTCGGAATCGTCCTCGTCCTCGCCGCCGTCACCCTTGACGTCCTCGGCAAGGCCCGTAAGAAAAATAATGTTAGGTGGTGAGCCCTCCTTCATATGATTTGTGTGAGTGTGAAAAGGGTGAGACCATAAGGTGCCGGACGC
>JAEEGL010653362.1_pt1 | contig 19088 bp, 14 predicted proteins | sample 9134231 | NCBI WGS metagenome assembly JAEEGL01 (sample SAMN16246548, study PRJNA631951) | gut metagenome | biome: gut microbiome; feature: rumen; material: fiber-attached | host: Bos | place: Iran: Karaj | collected 2018-10 | reverse complement strand
GAAAACGTATTTGTCCTTGTTCATTGCAGCCTCCGTCCTGGCTGCAAAGATACTCGTTCAAATCGGTACGCACGAAAATCACTACGTAATCCTTTGATTTTTAGTTAGATTCAACCTCCTGTCTTTGTTTTTTGTGGGACAGTAGTGTGCCTAAACATATCCCACCCCACCAAAATGTCAATATGGAATGATAGAACGCTTACGGGCAAACCGCATCAACGGCGAGTGGAGGCTGAAGAAAATCACCAGGCATACGATGAAAATCTGCCAGCAACTGGGAATCGAGCTGGAAGAACCGACAAAACTTCAGGTCTCCCTAAAAAGAATGGTTCGGCATTAACAGAAAGACACTGGCAAAGCCGTCCGACTGGAACCCACCACGTCAGTTGAAGTTATTCGGAAAATTTGTGACTTGAAGTTTTATCGGACAGCAGTGGCGGCAAGAATGAATTAAAGACCGCAAGACGCTCTGAATCCTGCTGCAATAATTCTTCGCGTCGCTTGAGTTCCGATCTATAGTAGTCACAAAAGAACTTTGCAATAACAGAAGTCGCATTGTATTGCTCTTCCATGGATTTTTGAATATTCTGCATCAAAACAGCGTCCTGAGAAATTTTCTCGGCATATTCAATCAATTGCCGGAAGTATCCCTGAACATCGTCACTGCATTTTTTCATAAAATCAGAGCAAAGAGTTTTTTTCAGAGCTTCAATCAACTCAGACATAGCTGTTTTATGGGTATCAATTTTAAGATTCAAATCAACCGACAAATCACATATTTGCTTTGATGTTTTAGAGATGTTTTTTCCCAAAGCGTCAATATTTTCTTTATGTGCTGATATCTCTCTTTGTAAAACAGAAATCTGATTTCGAATACTCGCAATCTTGCCGTCTTGTTCTGCGACATCCTTGCGGATGGGACCAAGTGACTTTTGAATGAGCGCTTTTACATCTGCAGTATCAATCAATTCAATGGTTTCCGTTTCATCACTCAAAACCCCTGACTTCGTGACAACTGATAAACTCCTCATTTCCTTGCCTCAACCTCCAAATTCGAAAAGACATTTTTCAAGACTAACGTCCATTTCTCCGTTAAAGCTCGAACCTCATCAAACGGACTTTTACATAAATTCCATAAGGAAGCCATAGATGAATTTTCAATGATACGTCTGATTTCTAAAACTCCGCTTGCGGTGAGCAGTTGTTTTTTTTGCTCTGCATGGGCCCACTTTCGTTTTTTACAGAAGTACATGACATCATCGAACAAATCTTTGGCATCACTTTTCACACTTTCCTGATTTGAATCTAAATCTCGCTGCAAATGCCCCAAAGCATACCACGCAAAAACTGGATTGCACGTCCATACTTTACGCTCTTGTATGCGGATCAAAGACGAATCATAGCCTATTTCAGACAACTGGGATTCTATGACTCGGGAGATTTCAAGATTCCATTTATCAGACGGGTGCCAGTTCTGCGGATTTGTGCAGTTCATCAAGCAAAGCAATCGCTTCCCCGCTCTCTGTATTCTTTTCAAAATCCGAAAGGCACAGTCATCCAATTGTCTCGCGTCATGAACAAATATAATAATATCAGATTTATTGATGGCATCCTGGGCTGCTTCATCGTCTCGCTTATTAGCATCAAAGCCAGGAGTATCAATCAATATCGCTTTCTGCAAAATGGGCTTCCAACATGAGATTTCCAGATAATCACTCCCATCACAAGAAAAACCAGATCCAAAGATGGCTTCTCTGCGGTCAAGAATCTCGCTCTTTTGAGTCACCCCATGACATAGTTTTGCAATTTCAGCTTCACCATAAAGAAAATATGTGCAACATGCCGTGGTTCTCACCCCTTTTCCCATGGGGGAGTATTTGTCATCCAAAAGACAGTTTACAAGAGTGGATTTCCCATTTTGAAATGCGCCAACAACGGCAATCTTAGGCACTCTATTGGGACAAATGGAGGTCATAAGTCAATCTCTTTGGAGACTTGAGCCTCGAAATTCTGAATTTCAATCCGCAAAGGCTCTATCTGCTCCACGCGAATCTGGTGATTTCTTTCCGCAATTTCCTTGCGCTTGCATTCAGATTCAGTAAGATGACGTCGGGCTGGCGTAACATGCTCATCCATGAAACGCGAATGAAGACTGGAAATCGACTGTTGTATATTTTTAATTATTGTATTTTGCATTTCATCAAATTTATCAATGAAAATAACGCTTATTTCTTTTTGAAATTCTTCCATTTTTAGCGGTGAAGAAATAACTGGCCGAATCTTGTCTTTTGCAAATTTACGTAGTTTATCCTCAAGGTCGCGTTTCGCCTGTTCGTCACGTTTTCTTTGATCTTGTTGTGTTCGAGTTATACCCATTAAACCACCAAACCACTCACTAATTTTAGTACAAAACGAAATAATGCTTTGCTTCAAACGCCTTAGAAGACTAAAATATTTATCCATCATGACTTCAATAAATAGAGTATTATTCAAAATGGTATCATTAATACGAACTAAATTATCATGCATCATAGAATCTGTAGGCATTTCCAGGGGAATATCTTTGATGTAATTTTTAGTACCAATATCAGTATTCCATAAGCGTCGAATTTGCTTAACAATTTTGTCAGTTCTATCCTTAAAAGCAAATATATAAGTATCATGGGAAGGTTCATCAAATGCCCAGGATGTCAAGACATTCATGATTGAATTCCTGAACAACGGATCGAGGTATTGCATCACAGCACCCCCAAGATAATTTATGAGACAGTCCTTACTAGCCTTGCCTTTATAATAATGAATGGCCTTAGCAAATAGGAAGGCAACCTTATCGATGAAAGAATCATTTATAGCCTGACTTATGAGTTCACGGGCAAGATTTCTACTTAAAAGTGTCCTTTCCGATATAAGAGGTGATTCTTTAATAATTTCTTCTGATTTTTCAATAAAAAGATTGAGAGCCTTTTCGCATTCCGCAACACTTTTCTTCCAAGTATATTCATCTTGTACGGCAGCATCTTCGCTGATTCTTAATATCCCCTCATACTCTTGAAGGGCATGGGCTGCCTTCTGGCTCCCATTGTCTATTAAAATGGAACGTGATTTCTTGGAAATTATGTCCTTTGTCAGGAAAGCCTTAATTTCATCAATGTGGCTTTCCAGCCTAACCAGAGAGACAGATTCACTTGACACATTATCCAAATATTTTAATTCCTTAAGACCAGTATTAACACCAGAATCATTGACCATTTCAACCCACATTTCAACTATAGACGAAACTCCATCCTCGTTGTCAGAATCAATCTGCATACAACGCCGTTCGTAATCAGACAGGGGCAGCCCGTCAGATATTCTTTTCCCCTGGGCAGAGAGGAACGCCAGTCTAGCATTATATTGCAACAGCGGAAATGAAAAACCGTGATCGCAAAGCATTGCTTTAGTTGCAGGGAAAACCTGTTCCATTTTTGTACTATGCTTGCCCTTCAGGTTCACGGAACCAATGATCTTGGAAGCCATCCCCATCTGTTTGATAAAATCTAGACTCTTCAAATCTTTTTCTCCAATGGTTTTTTCGCCTCCAATCAGATACCAAATTGCATCAGAATGAGAAATCGCATATTGAGCAACAGATGTATCATAGGCGTTGGCGAAAAGCCCAGGGCAATCGGTTATGCGGCAACCCAAACTTGCAAGATTCTCCGAATGAATGCGGAGAAGTGTTCTGGCGATAAAAATAAAAGCTACTTCATGGAGTTTGAAAGAGGTATTTTTACCCTCCTGCCAACGTATGATCCAATCGGTGGGGAAAGCGATCAATGATTGAAAATCATAAATGCCGACCGAAGAAGACTTCAGCAATTCCCTGTATTCGTTCGAACCATAAAAGCGTTCTTGTAATGTAGCAATCCGTAATTTGTCCTTGTCATCCTCATCCAGCAACGATTTGTCTGTTTCCCACTGCGACCACCAAACATTCAATGCATTTCTGACCGATCTTCTATGAACAGCATTGTCAAGATCAAGTATTGACGCAAAGCCATCTGCCGTTGACAATTTCGAGATTAAGTCATCAGGACGGATTTTTGTTGTTTGAATTACCGATTCGCAAAAAACACGATCCTCGTTTAAAACTTCGTGAAGAATATCAAACATCCCTTTTTGGATGTCGTATTTGGTTTTAAACGTGATTTCAGCCCACTCTTTCATCCCGTTCTTACTTTCGTCATCGGAAATATTCTGCGCGGAAATAATGGCGGCACTGGTCTTGATTCCACCACCTCCAAGTCCTCTTGGGCTCAAGTCTCTTCCATCACAAAGCGCGTTGAAGGTGGTGGATTTCCCTCCCTGGAATTCGCCTACGAGAACAATTTCAAATTGATTTTCCAGACACTTTTTCCGAATGGAAGAAAGCTCTATGGCGTACCGTTCGGGGATTTCGACCTTTCTCGTGCGATCCAATAGTTTAAGGAGCTCATTTCGCCGGGTTTCATACCATCTAGCCCGATCAATTCCATTTCTGTCTTGCACGTTCATAAATACTCCCGTTTAATTGTAGACTCTATTCCCGGTATTTCTACACGAATGAAGTGCTACTACTTTGCGCACCAGAACACTCATGGCACAAGGCCCCCGTGTGGAATGCCTCTGCCATGTCTCATGTCTCTTCCCCCCTCCGTCCGACTCTCATGACTCATGTCTACCGCCTTCAACAGGATCATTTGGCCTACCACTTGCGATACAGAGCATTATTGTAACTTTTTCAAAAGACCAGAACACTCTGCATAGGCTGTCAAAGCGGTGCGAACAGCTGGACTTGGTTCTTCACGGAGCTCGCTTTCATAGCCCCTAACCCAAACGGCAAACGCCCGATCATGATCTTTGAAACGCAAGAATGCATCGACGGCATTCTCAATAACAGCGGCAAAAATCCGATTAGGACAAAAAGACTGAGTTGTCGCAACAGAACCTTGGAGTAACGCAATAAGTTCTTTGCGGACGGAGGGATCTTTGACGGCACCTTCAATCAGTTTCTTCTTCTTCTCAATAGAAGCGTTGCCGGACCGGGTTTCACTCATTGTTTTCGAATACTCATCTGCTTTTTCAGTTAACATTTTCGTCATGCTTTTTGTAAATGAATCTGCTTCGGACTGATCGTTTACTAACTGAAGTTTATTTGACACCAAGACTTCCGTTGCAGCGATAAGCGTCGGTTCAAGATGAAAGCGGAAACGAAGATCGAACTCCGCAAGCCGCTGCAATGGCATGGCCAACCCCTTCAATGCGATATCATCTCCTGGATCTTGATCGGGAGTTTTTAGCAATTTTACTGCCGTCTCTTTTAATTGAGAACGAATTGCAATAAGCTGATCAGGATCATCGCCGCGCGCTGGAACAAAGGAATTGGTGCATTTTTGAATCGCCTGGATAAATCCATCAAGGACATTGGCAATACGAGACTGCAAATGCTCGTCCATTCTCTCCCATTGTTCACGGAATGCGATTCGAAGATGGTTGATTGTTTTTGTGGGCTGGGCTTTGGTTGCCAAAATTTCATCAGCGACAGCTTGTGTCAGCTTCTCCATGGAGCCGTAACCGCATCCATTGTCAATCCATGCTTTAACTTTTTCAGTAACACGCAAAACCTCGTTGTTCCAGTCCTCATCCCGACCTTCAGCTGTTTTGCGCAGGCGGTCAGCATAAGTCGAAAGAGATTTCACGATTTTATCATACATGTCCTCTTGAAAGGCAAGAGGGCTTCCACTACTGTTCCGTGTAAGTTGTGCAAGCGCGGCCTTAACTTCACTCAAAGTCCCCTGCAACCCGCTCTTGGTTTGGATAGACTCTTTTTCGGCTTTTTCAAAAATCGCATTATCAATCACAGGAAGGTTTTTAGCAAGAAACGACAATACTTCCGGCATCGTTTCATGAAGAACAGCATCGCGATCTTTGGCATTACAACGGATGATTTGGAAATGACGCCCGCTCAACTGTTTTTCAATACTCGCCACGCAAGCTTCGGCACGACTCTGAGGCTCGCCGTTGACATTGGCAAGAATCGCAGTAAACTTTGCTTGATCATCCAAAAGCGGGGCCGCGACTTTCATCGCATCCAAAGCGTTCGTATCATCTTTATTCCACTCGACATTCTTATCGTTCGGACGCTTCATCAGCAATGTGATATCACAAACTTCTGACATGCCACTCGTTTGAACTTCTGCCAAATCCCTTCCAGCTTCACCAAGGCCAGGTAAATCTACAACACGGAGCTGCTTGACTTCACTCGCTGGGAATGGGGCATAGATTACAATATTTTCCACCGCCATAAATTTACCGGCCTTCGAGCGGCCATCGGCGGGGTACGCAACAAAATCACGCAAGTCCTCAATTTTAATACGGCGTTCTTTTTCTCCCGTCAATTCACGCTCAATACTGGACATTTTACAACGAGTATCTTCAAGTCGTTTTATGACATCAACATCCGCTTGAAGATCCGCTTTAGATTGAGCGAAGTCCATTTCCTTGAATTCCTCAATGCTAACAGGCGCAGGGATATTGATCGTCCTGCACATCGGCGCAATGACTTTTTCCAGAAAACTCGCTTTCGTATGCATGTCCGCGATTGCGACGGCTTGTTGTGCATTAACAATCAAACTGCGGCCAGCCGTCGTGTAAAACATATCAGAAGTTGGAATCTGCGCTTCACCCAAACCAGTAACAGCCTGAAGAAAAGTGCTCTTTCCCATTCTTCCCGCGCCACCGATCCCAATGCAAATGTCTCCGCGGCTAAAACGTTCGGCAATATGCCTGAAAAGGGAAGCCATTTCGCTTACAGAAGACGAGGCTTTTCGAACCTTTGCCGCCAAACCAGTTAATGAATCTGGGTTTTTAGCTTCAGCATTTTGGATAACAGGAACGAATTTATCAAATTCGACAGCCATAGAATCCCAAAACGATTTTTGGCGATCAACTTTTGCCAAACGCGATTTACGCTCTTCGAGAATTCTACCGATTTGTTCTTGAATTGAAGAAGACATTTTAACCTCCATCCTTAAAGTTCTGCGATTGTTTTTTGAATCTCTGCTTGCGCGGTTTCAAGCTGGGTTATGTCAACAACAGAAGACGAACGAAGTCCTTCTGTGATGGTTTTGGCCTGTTGTTCATACTGAACTTTAATCATCTGCTCAGTTTTATCCAAGGTAGCATTCAGACCATTACTGATTTTTTCATTCACATCAGAGATTGTTTTTGCCTGGGCATCATCTAATGCAGCGGCAGCCTTCTTGACAAGGAAAATCTTGAGTAAATTTCCAAATGCCAATTCTTTAAGCAAGGGGATTTGCCTTTGGAGAAGACGCCCAATGAGCGCGATAATAAAACCGCCTGGAAGCAAGGCATTAATAACAATAATATTAGCAAGTTCCAAGAGCAAACTTGGAATTTTAGCCATAAATCCGCCATTGACCCCAAGTTCATTCTGCATGAAATTGTCCCACTCAAGAGCGATATTACTCAATTTTCTCTCCTTAGAGGAAAGAACCGTCCGGACATCTTGTTCAATTTTCTCAACACAGTCGCTCACAGCATCTGTCAATTTCAGTCTAAGCGACTGATCCGCTGTCTTCATAATTTTTTGAACAGTCTCAAGGTCAGGAGCAGCATTAATTTTCTCTTTGAAGTCAAAAAACACTGTGGAAATTTTCCTCTCGACCAAAGGAGCAGCGGCCCGTTTTATATTTTCAAAATCATGCCTCAGTTCAAGTTGAATCTCCTTACATTTTCCTTTTGCGTCAGCGAGTTGTTGTTGAACTCGTTTGGCAAATTCAGCATTTTCGGCAGAAGATTGTTTTGCGGCTTTGATTTTTGAGGCGAGTTCAAGTAGGCAGTTATTCAAGAAATCCCGGAGGTGAGCTATGACATGGTCTTCTCGTCCAGCCAAAGCGTTTTCTGAAAGAAATGCGTTCAATCTCAGTGAGATTTCCCCGGCGGTGCAGAGAATGTCATCGATTGACTCATTAAAACAGTACATTTCGACTGGAATATCCTCCTTTCCGATATCAGCGAGTTGAGCTCTGATCGTATCAACGATTGCCTTTCTTTGTGCTGCAGTTTTCCCATCAGTCGGACGATAGGAAACCAGCACCATCAGTCTGGAAATACCATCTTTGATCAGGTTCTTCCGAAGGAGCCCCAGTTCCAACTGATCCAGCATTTGCGAACCCACAACTAAAATGGCAAGATCGCAGGACGGAATAATACGGTATGTCGTATTTTGCAGGATTGTGGTGTTGGGGTCGTCGATACCGGGAGTATCCAAAATGGTATACTGTTGTAATGCTTCGTTTGCGGCATAATAAATCACTTTGGATATCTTTTCGGCAAGTGCCACGCGATCACTTCCAACCGTAACTGATTGCAATTCTTCTTGAGAGGGATTCTCATAAGACTTATCAAGTATTTCGGTTGTTTTTTCTGCATCAGCCCACCGATAAACTTCCAGCCGCGGGGATGGACCATATTCCACCTCTGTCGTTACAGCGGTAGTATAGAGCCCACATCCTTCCAGCAAAATAGGGTTGTCCCCTAAAAATACATGATTAATAAGAGTTGACTTTCCTGCTTGGAACTTTCCAACAACAGCCACACGGTATTTGGGATTTTCAATTCCAGCAATTTCTTTTGCGAGAGTTTCTGGAATTTCAAAAGCGTACTTGGACGCAGTCTGGACTGCACCTTTAACTTTCTCTGACTTTAAGCTCATTATTGTCTCCTATTGGCAACGATTCAGTCGTCCCTCTCGCTGACACCTACCTTGGGGGAGTGGATGAACAAAAATCTTCGCCCTTGCTTGTGGGCTGAAAACACCCCATTCCTCCTATACAACGCAACTTTATTCCCCCTTCAAATTGTTACTAAGCCCAATGTCAAGCGTCGTTCATACTATAATCTTATTCGTCGTGTTTGCAACAAAGCCTCGCATAAAAATGCGATTTCCATGAAAGAGCGTTGTAATGCTCCACCTCTTGAGAGGCAGCCAGGCCACGTGCGCTGAACTGGCGAGTTCCGCAAAGGCGCGCTGCACTTGCTACTCAAGCGCGGATATCAATCGAATCGAGACGAGCAGTCCAAGACCGACGCCCACTTAGCAACCCATGCGCCAATATCAATCGCGCGGGGATTGCGGGGCGTTCCAGAAGCTGGGGCCAACGATGCGGACGGCAGGGATTCAAGATACAGGAATGGTCGTGTTTTCACTCGTTCTCGCCTCGTCCTCGCGGCGGTTCAGTTCGGCCATGGCGGCGGCGGCGGCGGCCTGCTCGGCGGCCTTCTTGCTGGAGCCTTCGCCGCGGCCCAGGGTCTCGCCGTTGACGCGGACCTCGCAGACGAAGCGCGGCGCGTGCACAGGGCCAGTGGACTCCAGCTGCACATATTCGGGGGGGCAGTGGTAGTGCTGCTGGCTGTAGTTCTGCAATGCGCCCTTGGGGTTCTCGGTCGGCGCGGCGGCCGCAAGGGCGGCCTCCAGGTCGGGAATCAGGCGGCGGACGACCGCCTCGGCGGGCGCGAGGCCGCCGTCGAGATAGACGGCGCCCAGGAACGCCTCGAAGAGATCCCCCAGGATCGAGGGGCGCTCGCGCCCCCCGGTCTGGTTCTCGCCATGCCCCAGGAGAAGCGCGTCCACGAGGCCCAGGCGGTGCGCGTAGCCCGCGTTCGCCTTCTCGTCGACCAGCACGGAGCGGGCGCGGGTCAGGCGCCCCTCGTCCCATTCAGGGAACTCCACGTAGAGCATCCGCGTCACCGCCAGCTGGAGCACGGAATCGCCCAGGAACTCCAGGCGCTCGTTCCAGGGCGTGGGCTGCGGCTGCTCGGCGGCATACGACGAGTGCGTCAGCGCGGTCTCCAGGCGCCCGCGCTCGCGGAAGGTGTATCCTGCGGCCTCCTCGATGGCGGCATGGAGTTTCGGCAATTCGTCCCGCTTGGGGTTGCAATTTTTCATAATCACACTATTTTAAGCAGTTTACGCGAAAGGCGCGCCCGTCGGCGCGTCCGTCCCCTGAAATCCAAACCTCTTTTTTGGAGAACATTCCCATGGCTTACGATGTGTCCGACCTGCGAAAAGGCCTGAAAATCGAACTTGACGGCGATCCATATCTGGTGACCGAATTCGACTTCTGCAAACCTGGCAAGGGCCAGGCGATCTATCGCTGCAAACTCCGCAACATGCTCACGGGGAGCACCACCGACAAGGCCTTCCGCTCCGGCGACGCCATCGGCACCCCCGACCTGGAGGAAAAGACCGTCAACTTCTCCTACGACGAAGGCGACGGCGTCTACATCTTCATCGACCCCAAGACCAACGAGGATGTCCGCATCGAGGAGGAAGTCCTCGGGCGCAACAAGTATTTCCTCGAAGACGACATGGAATGCCAGGTCCTCTTCTTCAACGGGCGGCCTATTGACATCACTTTGCCCTTCTTCGTGGAGAAGGTCATCACGGAATCCGAGCCTGGCGTGCGCGGCGACACCGCCACCAACGTGACCAAGCCCGCCAAGATCGAGAACGGCTACGAGATCGCCGTCCCGCTCTTCGTCAATGTCGGCGACACCGTCCGCATCGACACCCGCACGGGCCAGTACTCCGACCGCGTCAAGAAGGCCTCGATCTAACCAGGCCAAGAATGGCCTGGCACGGAACCCGACGGCATGGAACCCGACGGGCCGCGCCAGAACCGCGGCGTCCCCCGCTTGTGGGGGATGCCGCACGCATCGGCCCGTCGGCGCCCCGCGCCTTCGGGACACTCCCGTAATTTACACGCCCTGCGGCAAACCGCCCCGCCATGCCTGAAAACCGTCTCCAACGCTGCTGGACGCTATTCACGATATTCCTCGGCCTCTCCACGGTGACCCTCGGCGGCGGAATGGCCATGCTCCCGATGATGCGCACGGAGTTCGTGGACAAGCGCCGCTGGATGACCGACGACGAGATGGTCGACACCGTCGCGGCGATGCAGTCGCTGCCTGGGATCATCGCCTCGAACATGGGCGTGCTCATCGGGCACCGCATCGCGGGCGTGCCTGGCGCGTTCGCGGCCGTGCTGGGGAGCATCCTCCCGCCGTTCATCTCCATTTCGCTGCTGGCGAGCCTTTTCACCTATCTGCGCCGCTATCCGCTGGTGCAGGAGGTCTTCCGCGGCGTGCGCGCCGCCATCTCGGCGCTGATCCTCCTCGCCGTCCTCTCCCTCGCCCGCCAGATCTTCGCCAGGGGCGACCGCCGCCGCCGCGCGCTCGCGGGCGCCGTCGCCGCCATGAGTTTCTGCATCCTCGTCTTCCTGCCGCAGGTCAACGCCGCCTGGGTGATCGCCGCCGCCGCCGTCTTCGGCCTCCTCTGCCTCAGGCAGCGCGAAACCGATGCCTCCCCCCAGGCCAAGGATGGCCTGGCCCAGAACTAGCATGTCGCTCCTGTCGCTCTACCTCCTGTTCCTGAAGATCGGCTGCTTCACCTTCGGCGGCGGCTACGCGATGATCCCGCTCTTCCAGGATGAACTGGTGAACCGCCACGGGCTGCTCACGACCGCCGAGTTCGCGGACATCATCGCCCTCGCCCAGATGACCCCTGGCCCCGTCGGCCTCAACGCCGCCACCTACATCGGGCAGCAGCAGGCAGGTATCGCGGGGGCCCTCGCCGCCACCCTCGGCGTCTGCACCCCGTCCCTCACCATCGTCCTCGCCGTCGCGGGCTTCCTGCGCCTCTTCCGCGACAACCCGCACCTCAAGGCCGCCCTCGCGGGCATCCGCCCCGCCACCCTCGGCCTCATCGCCGCCGCCGTCCTCTTCTTCGCCGAGACCTCCGTCTTCGCCGCCCCGCTCCGATTCCTCTGGACCGCGGGAAAACACTTCTCCCTGGACGCCCTCGGCTGCCTCATCTTCGCGGGCGTGCTCGCCGCGCACTGGCGCTGGAAGCCGCCCTTCCTGTGGGTGCTCTTCGGCAGCGCCGCCCTCTCCGCCGCCGTCTACGGCCTGAAACTCCTTTTCCACTGAGACAATCCCACCCCACGACATTCCCATGCAAGACGACACCCCCAAAAAGCCCAGCCTCCTCCAGCGCGCCATGCAGCCGCTGCGCGACTTCTTCCTGCACAATCTCTGGGAGGCCGACCTCACCGTCGCCCGCCCCCTGAAGCGCCTCTGGTACACCACTTGCCGCGTCGTGACGCTGACCTTCCGCGGCTTCCTCGCCGACAGGTGCACGCTGCAGGCCTCCGCCCTCACCTACATCACCCTCGTCTCCATCGTCCCCATCCTCGCTATCACCCTCGCCTTCTGCAAGGGCATCGGCCTCCAGAAAAAACTCCTCGAGTCCATCGGCATCGAGACCCGCGTCCAGCGAGTCCAGGAAGACGACGGGAAAATCCGCCTCGAACGCGAATACCGCGTCATCGACGCCGACCCCGAGGAGGCCCCCGCCGAAACCGCCACCACCGCGCCCGCCGCGCCCGCCGCCACCAGCGCCACCACCGCGCCCGCCGCGCCCGCCCAGGAGCCCGCGAAACTGCCTGCGCTGGCCATCTACGCCGCCCAGAAGGACGCCGCCCTGGAGAAAATCGCCGAGGAGCTCCGCGAGAAACTCGCGGGGCGCTGTTCGGTCGCCGTCGTGCAGGTGCAGCCGGAGGACGAGGCGGTTTCCAAGTTCAGCCTGAAGCAGCTGCCCGCGGCGCTCTTCTGCGACGCCGACAGCCAGGAGGTCGCGCGCCTGGAGGAGGGGCTCACCGCCGAAAGCCTGCTCGCCCTTGCCGCGACGCCCATCCCCGCCCGTCCGCCGCTTCCCGCGCCCCCGAAGAGCCTCGCCGCGCAACTGCCCAAGCCGATGCAGGACGGCCTCATCAAGATCTTCACCTACGTCGACCACACGAACTTCGCCGCGCTGGGGCTGGTCGGCATCCTGATGCTGCTCTTCTCGGTGATCACCTCCATGAAGAAACTGGAGACCAACTACAACGCGATCTGGTGCGTGCGCAAGTTCCGCTCCATCCCGCGCCAGATCTGCGAATACCTGATCGTGCTCATCTCGCTGCCGATCGTCCTCTTCATCGTCACGACCATCAACGCGATGCTGGTCTCGCCGGCCTTCGCCGCCAAACTCCACCTCACCTCCCCCAACGCCATCCTCTGGCTGCACCTGCTCGGCCGCCTCGTCTCCATCCTCGGCCTGGGCTGCGCCTTCATCTTCCTCAACGCCTTCATGCCCAACACCAAGGTCCGCGCCGTCCCCGCTATCGTCGGCGGCCTCGTCACGGGCCTGGCCTGGGGCGCCGTCCTCTTCGCCTACATCAAATGGCAGGTCGGCCTCGCCAAGTTCAACACCATCTACGGCACCTTCGCCGTCCTCCCGTTCTTCCTCGCCTGGCTCTACACCTCCTGGGTCGTCACCCTCCTCGGCGCCGAACTCTGCTTCGCCATCCAGAACCACCACCTCCTGCGCATCGACAAGCAGGTCGCACGATTCGACGCCGCCGCCGCGCACCTCATCGGCCTCGCCATCATGCAGGACATGCACCGCAAATACGCCTCCGACGGCGGGGCCTGGAGCGCCGCCGACTTCGCCCTCGCCACCCGAATCCCCCTCCCCGAGGTCGAAATGGCCCTCCACACCCTCGTCAACGCCAAGCTCGCCCTCCAGCTCGCCCCCGACGCGCCCCCGCCCAAATCCTACGAATACCTCCCCGCCAAGTCCCCTGGCAAACTCTCCTACGCCGACGTCGACAACGCCTTCACGGGCCTCGACTCGGAGGCCGCCCTGCGCATCCGACGCATCCTCCCGCCAGCCTTCGTCGCATTCTTCGCCGCCCATCAGGAAAGCGCCCTCGCCGAACTCCGCGAAATCCCCATCACCCACGAATTCAAGTAACCTGAAAGGGACCCAAGGGACCCAAGGGACCCAAGGGACCCAAGGGACACAAGGGACACAAGGGACCAAAGGGACACAAGGGATAACCTGGGCGGCTTCGTGCCGCATCCCCGCCATACCATGCGCCATTTCCTCGCCATTCTGCTGCTTTTCCTCTTCGCCTGCGGCCGCGCCCCGCAGGCCCCCGCCCGCCTGCGCGTGCTTGTCACCATCGCGCCGCAGGCGGAGGCGGTGCGCCGCATCTGCGGCCCCGACGCCGACGTCACGGTCCTGCTGCCGCCAGGCATGAGCCCCGAAAGCTGGTCGCCCGACGCGCGCGCCGTCGCCGCCATCGGCGACGCGCGGCTCTACCTCACCATCGGCGTCCCGTGCGAGGCGGCCCTCGTCCCGAAACTGCGCGCGGCCTTCCCCAATCTCCAGATTGTCGACGGGCGCCAGGGCATGGAACTGCGGTATTTCACGCCGGGCGACCGCGAACCCGACCCGCATGTCTGGCTCTCGCCCCTCAACCTCGCCACCTTCGCCGCCAACGCCCGCGCCGCGCTGCAGCCACTGGATCCCGCCCACGCCGCCGCCTTTCGCCAGCGTGCCGAGGAGTACATCTTCGAACTCGCCGCCCTCGACGGGAAAATCGAGCGGCAATTGAAGCCGCTTGCGGGCCGCACCGTCCTCACCTACCACCCCGCCTACGGATACTTCCTCGACCGCTACGGCCTCAAGCAGCTCTCCGTCGAGGAGGAGGGAAAGGAGCCCACGGGCGCGCACCTCGCCGCCATCGCCGAGACCGCGCGGCGCGAGAAACTCGCCGTCCTCTACGCCGCCCCGCAGACCCCCGCCCATCCCCTGGCGGCCTTCTGCCGCGAGGCCCGCTGCCGCCCCGTCATCGTCGACCCCCTCCCCGACCCCGTCTCCCAGGGCCTCCAGCGCCTCGCCGACGCCCTGCTCGCCCCATAGCCCTCCCCCATGCCCGCCATCGACATCCACAACCTCTGCTTCGGCTACGAGAACCGCGAGGTGCTCCACAACATCAACCTCGCCATCGGGGAAGGGGACTTCGCCATCGTCGTCGGGCCCAACGGCGGCGGCAAGACCACCCTCCTGAAATTGATGCTGGGCCTCCTCATGCCGAACTACGGCAAGGTCACCGTCTTCGGCACCCCCCCCGCCCAGGCCCGCCGCCAGATCGGCTATGTCCCGCAGTCCCTCGCCTACGACCCCAGGTTCCCGATCTCCGTGCTCGAACTGGCGCTGCTCGGGCGGGTCGACCGACACCGCTTCGGCGGCTTCGACCGCCTCGACCGCGAGGCCGCCCTCGAAGCCCTCCGCGAGGTCGGCCTCGCCGACTGCGCGGACAGGCCATTCGCGGCACTCTCGGGCGGACAGCGGCAGCGCGCCCTCATCGCCCAGGCCCTCGCCACCGCACCCAGGCTCCTGCTCCTCGACGAACCCTGCGCCAACCTCGACGCGGACGGCAGCGACACCATCCACAACCTCCTCAAGGCCCTCAACCGCCGCCTCACCATCGTCATGGTCTCCCACAACCTCGGCCTCGTCGAGGCCTCCGCCTCCCACGTCATCTGCGTCAACCATACCGCCGACATCCACCCCGTCGCCGAAGTCGCGAAGGCACCGCAGAAAACTGGCTACTGGCTGCACCTCCTGCACGATTCCTGCCCCGTCGCCCACGGCTCCGACGAGGACCTCTGCGACACCCCGCACCTCGGCGCGGCCGAGGCGCCCAACCGCCATTGAACCCCTCCCCATGCCCGCCTTCCTCCAAGCATTGTTCCACGGCACGCCGCTGCTGCTGCGCTCGGTCGCCGCGATGGCGCTGGCCGCCGTCGCCTGCGGCGTCGTCGGCACCTACGTCGTGGTAAAGCGCGAGAGCTACACCGTCGGCGCCATCTCGCATTCGCTGCTGGGCGGCATCGGAGCCGCGCTCTTCTTCGCCGCGCGCTGGCACCTCGCCTGGCTCACGCCCTGGATGGGCGCGCTGGCGGCGGCGCTCATCGCGGCGGCGCTCATCGCAGGGACCACGACCTTCGGCAGACTGCGCCCCGACACCGTCCTCTCCGCCGTCTGGGCGCTCGGCATGGCCGTCGGCATCTCCTTCATCACCGCGATGCCAGGCTACCCGCCCGACCTCAACAGCTTCCTCTTCGGCAGCATCCTCATCGTCTCCACCGCCGACCTCGTCCTGATGGCCGTGCTCGACCTCGTCATCCTCGCCGTCGCCTGGATGTGGCACTCCCGCTTCGTCACCCTCGCCTTCGACGCCGAGCTGCTGCAGCTGCGCGGGATCTCCCCCGCCCTCGTCAACGGCACCCTGCAAGTGCTCATCGCCCTCACCGTGGTGCTGCTCTCGCAGATCGCGGGCATCGTCCTGTGCATGGCGCTGCTGATCCTGCCAGTCGCCACCGCCGCCCTCCTCTTCCGCCGCCTGCCCCGCATCATGCTCGCCGCCGCCATCCTCTGCTTCCTCGCCGCCTTCCTCGGCGTCGCCCTCTCCTACCAGCGCTGGCCAGGCGGCGTGCTGCTCTCCCCTGGCGCCACCATCATCGAACTCGCAGGAGCGGCCTACCTCGCCACCGCCGCCATCCGCAAACTCATCTTCCACCGCAACCAGCCATGACCGCACGCCTCATCTACGCCGCCAGCGAAACCTGCGCCGACCTCTGGTACGCAAGCGGCTTCTCCGCCCCCGATCCGTTCCTCTGGTACCAGACCGACCGCGAGACCGCCGTCGTCGTCAGCCAGCTCGAACTCGGCCGCGCCAGGAAGCAGACCCGCCCGGGCACCGCCGTCCACGACGCCGACAAACTCCGCGACGACCTCGGCCTCCCCGCCGAATCCGACGCGGACAAGAAGCGCCCGCACGCGGTGCGTCTGATCACCGCCATCGCCGAGCACACCGGCGTCGCCGAATGGACGGTCCCCGAGGACTTCCCGCTCGGCCTCGCGCGGCAACTGGAGGCGGCTGGACTGCGCCTCGCGACCACGGATTCCTTCGCCCCCGAGCGTGCCGTCAAGTCCGCCGCCGAGATCGAGCACATCCGCCACTCCGAGCGCCTCGCCGAGGCGGGCCTCGCCGCCGCCGAGGAACTCCTGCGCCGCGCCGCCATCGCGCCCGACGGGCTCCTCCTCCTCGACGGCGCCCCCCTCACCGCCGAAATGCTCATCGGCGCCATCGACGCCGAAATCGCCCGCCAAGGCGGCTGCGCCCAGGGCACCATCGCCGCGCCAGGCATCCAATCCGCCGATCCCCACCAGAGCGGCCACGGCCCCATCCGCGCAGGCGAGCCCATCGTGATGGACATCTTCCCGCGGGATCCACGCACGGGATACTACGGCGACCTCACCCGCACCCGTGTCAAGGGCCGCGCCCCCGAGATCGTGCAGAAGGCCTACCAGGCCGTGCTCGAAATCCAGCAACGGATGCTCGACAGCCTCCGCCCTGGCGTCCTCGGCAAGGACCTCCAGCAGCAGACCACGGACTTCTTCACCGAGGCGGGCTTCCCGACCGGCCGCGACGAGACCAGCGGCTCCTACCATGGCTTCTTCCATGGCCTCGGGCACTCCGTCGGCCTTGAAATCCACGAGAAACCATCGCTCAACAAGCGCGGCGAAGCCCCGCTCGCCGCAGGCAACGTCGTCACCGTCGAACCTGGCGTCTACTACCCCGAATGGGGCGGCATCCGCATCGAGGACACCGTCGCCATCACCCCCGACGGCATTGACAACCTCGCCACCGCCCCCAAATTCCTCGAAATCCCGTGAGAAAAGCCCTGGCCTCCCCCTGCGAAGAAGCGAATCACCGCTTATAGTACTTTCCCATCCTTCCCCGCCCCTCCTTTCACCCTCAACAAGGAACCCCACCATGCCACTGTTCGGTCGCAGCGACGAAGAACTCGCGAAACGCGAAAAGGAAGTCAGCAACAAGTACTCCGAGATCAAGGAACTGCTGCAGAACCAGCAGAACGAGATCGAGGCCAGGTTCCAGACGCTGGGCAATCTCGGCGCCTCCATCATGGCGAAGGCCAATCTGGAGGAACTCTACTCGCAGCAGCTCGACGCCCTGAAGCAGCAGCAGGAGAACCTCGCCTCGACCATCGCGGGATACCAGGAGGCCACCCAGAAAATCGCCGAAAAGGAGCAGCAGCTCGCGGCGCGTGAACAGGAAGTCCTCCGCAAGGAGGCCGAGGCCCAGGCCGCCTTCGCGGGGCAGCTCGACGTCCATATGCAGCCCCTGAACGAGCTCAAGTCCGCACTCGACGCCAAGACCCAGCGCATCGTCCTCATGCAGGAGGAGTTCAACAAGAACTTCGTCGCCCAGGACCAGAAGCTCCTCGACGACTTCGCGCGCCTCAAGGCCGAACTCCAGGCCAGTTTCGACAACCTCCAGCAGCAGGCCATCCAGGAGCGCGAGCGCCTCGCCCAGCGCGAGACCGCCCTCAACGACCGCGAGGCCATCCTCGCCCAGCACGAGGCCGAGGCCCGCCAGGGCTTCGCCAACGAGCGCGCCCAGATGCTCGCCTCCGTCGAGACCGAGCGCCAGCGCTTCGCCGACGACGAACAGAACTACCGCGCCCGCGAGGAGGCGCAGCAGCAGCGCAAGCAGCAGCTCGACGCCCAGGAAAACGCCCTCGCCGAGCGCATCGCCGCCGTCCAGGCCCGCGAAAGCGAGGCCGACGCCCAGTTCGCGCGCCAGCGCCAGGAGATGCTCGCGCAGGTGCAGACCGAGCGCGAGGCGCTGCTCCAGCAGTGGAACGCCGCCCTCGCCGAGGAGCGCCAGAAGTGCCTCGACGGCCTCGGCGCCGACCTCCAGCGCCAGCGCGACCTCCTCGCCGCCGACCGCCAGCAGTGCGACGCACGGCGCGCGGAACTCGACGAGCGCGAACGCGCCATCGCCGCCCGCGAAGGGCAGCTCCAGATCGCCGAGGAGAAGAACCGCCAGCAGGCCGCCTTCCTCGACGACAAGGAGCGGCTCCTCGACGAGCGCTTCCGCAGAATCGCCGAGGAGCGCATCGCCGCCGCCCACGCCGAGGCCCAGGCCGCCCAGCAGGCCCGCGACGACCTCGCCGCCAAATACGCCTCCGTCGCGATGCAGTTCGAGGCGTTGAAGCTCCACGACGCCGTCCCGCAGCCTATCGCGCCCGCCGCGCCCGCCGAACCCGCGCCCATGGCGGCT
>JAEEGL012848149.1_pt1 | contig 19089 bp, 16 predicted proteins | sample 9134231 | NCBI WGS metagenome assembly JAEEGL01 (sample SAMN16246548, study PRJNA631951) | gut metagenome | biome: gut microbiome; feature: rumen; material: fiber-attached | host: Bos | place: Iran: Karaj | collected 2018-10 | reverse complement strand
GACACGATAATCGTCCACGACCCTGACGGCAACAGATTAAGAGTCCGCCTTACAGGCATCAACGCTCCCGAATCGGTTCACGAAGACGAGAGCAAGAACACCGAAGAAGGCCGCCAGGCTTCCAAGTTCATGAAAGAGCTTCTGGAAGATGTTGATGTGGTCTATCTCGAATACGACGAAGCACAGTTCGACCAGTACGAGAGAACTCTCGCATACGTCTGGATCGACATCGACGGCACATACGTCATGGTCAACGAGATATTGCTCGCGACAGACTATGCCGAACCCGTTTACATCAAACCGAACCTCCGATACGCCGACATCTTCAGGCAGTACGAAGGATAATGAGAAACTTAAAAGGGATTGCCTTAATAGACAATCCCTTATTCATTAGTTCTAATTAATTTTTTCAACGAAGAATTACTCGAATCCCTTTCTCTTCATGCGCTTATATTCCTCATCGTCATCTTCGATATTGCTTTTCGCGGTTTGGAAAAACTGAGGATCGAATTCCGCCTGGGGAGCCTGAGGCTGGGCAGGTGCAGAAGGATATTCGGCATTCGGATACTCTGCCTTGGGGTATTCGGCCTTGGGATACTCTGCGGTAAGAGGTGTTACATCTGCTTTATTCTTCGATTTGACGAGATTCTTAATGGTCTTAAAGAACATATAGAAAGACAAGGCGCTCCACAGAATACCGAAACCGATGAAGAAGATTCCGATGTTGCTGTCAGCATTTTTGATAGTTGCAAGACCTACAACAGTTATGCCAACACCGGTTATCAGGAACGGGATCATGAAGATGATCGAGAAAACGGAACCTACTTTAGACATGGTGCTTGTAGTCTCGCTGAATGATCTCGAATATCCTGAGCTGTTAGCAGCGTAACCGCTGACAGAAGGGCCTCCGACACCTGTGCCTGATACACCCTCCGAACCGTCAAGCGGGACTTCCGTGTATTCGACATCCCTGTCCTTTTTGTAGTTCTTGATCGAGATGACGATCATGGGAATGAAGATTCCTGCAACGAACAGGAGCGGGAACATCGAAGACAATGAATTGGCAATCCAGCTGCCTACAGACGGATTCAGCTTACTTTCTGCATTTTCGAAAGCATACTCGAATGCCGCCTCGAAAGCTTTGCCCGGATCTCTACCCTTTTCGAGATTAACCTGGACGATATCGCTGAATTTTCTGAACATGGATTCGGTAATGATGGGATCAGTATCATCACCCTGAACGGCTTCCCAAGAGTAGTCGGGAACATCGATCTTGCCCTGCTCATAGAGTTCCTGTCCCTCCATCGGAACAGAATAAACGATTACGAAATGCTTCTCGTCTTCGAAGTTATCGACATACTTGAAGTAAGTATATGTCTCGAGATCTTCGTAAATTACGTCAAGGTTGGGATTTCTGCTGCTCCACTGCTCATCGTAAACAGTGTAAACGACAGGGCAGATTCCTGTCAGGACGTAGTAATCCTTAAGCGTCTGAGTGAGCGCTTCGTCGTCTTTTATGACATCGATATCGTCATGGACTGCCGGATTATCGTAAAGACCATTGAGTCTTTTAGGTCTGTCGTTAAAAACGGACGCACCTATGCCAAGCGCAAAGATGGCGAAAAAGATGATAAGTATGATTATCGAAGACAGATTTGCCCTGCGCGGCATACTGCTTGCATAGACGTATTCGTCCAGTCCTGAGTTCCTGTGATGTCTTAGATAGCGTCTCGCGCCCGGATAGTAAGACCTTGATACGCGGGGGCCTGAGCTTCCATGTGAACCTCCGCCGTGTGATCCGCCTCCGTGCGAACCGCCTCCTGATGAATGTGGCATTTCCCTTATTCCTCCCTTTATTCCTTATTGCTTAGGTACTACAGCGTAGAAAACGAGATCGTTTGTCCCGTTGTTGATCAGCGAATGTGAGTGTCCTTCAGGACAGTAATGGACTTCGCCGGGCTTTACCGGATATTCGGTGTCATCGAAAAGGACCTTTCCCTCGCCTTCGACGATGAATATCATCTCACAGTTGCCCTCGTGCTTGTGGTAACCGATCGAAGCTCCCGAAGGAAGCTTGCCGTACATCATCTTATTGACACCGTCAGTATACATCTTGTTGTAAAAGACACCTTCGCCGCCCTTGAAAGCGGGGTTTGCTGCCCATTCCATCTGATTAAAGTCGTTAACCATAAAAACCTCCGTATTATCCTTATTTAAAGCAAATGTAACATTGTTACACTGCGTATTTTACCCTTAATTGAACGTCTCCAGAGCCTCATCGATGTTAATGTCCGAGTACTCGACCTCACACGAGAACACTCTGGCAACTTCCTGTATCCTGCACCCCTTAATCACCAGGTCGGCGATAAGATAGCAGGCCTCTGCGGCAAATCTTCCCGCGCCCTTATAGCGGTACAAAAGGTAAGCTGCGAAGTTAGTAAACTCCTTCTCATTCTCGAGTATGGCCTTGTCCTCGTCAGCATTTTCGACCGGGTCGTCGATTATCTTGCTTAAAAGAGTGCTCCACTTGGGATCCATGACTTCCATTCCGTCAAAGATCTCAGCCCTGAGCTTTGACGCTGCCCTTCTACCGCCGCTTAACTCATTAAGCCTATCGGTCAAATGCTTTGAGCTGTCGAAAACAGCCTTGATGTATGAAGGAAGTTCCATTTTCGAGCCGTCATCAGCGATAAGCTCAAAACCACATTCACCTTCAAGAACGATTCGGCAGGCTTCCTCGCAGACAAGACCGATTCCCGCCTCAATATGATCTTCAAAATCGTTATAGAATCTCGGGTGCTCCCTGCAGATGTCGCAGAGATAGTCCTCGCCGTGATTAATGATCATCTCGCAGAGGTTGTCATCCCTTAAGAACGGACACCTGCCGTCTTTTTCGAGAACAAAACAGCCGTCTTTGATCTTACAGGCAATATCAGGATCAGCCTTGAATCTTTTTAGCGAATCTTTGTCGATGCCGATCACCCAGCCTGCGCAGCATGTGTGAACACAGTCACCTGCTTTGCATTTGAAGTTCTGACAGTAATCCGGGCGGTAAGTCTTCATGTGCAATTCTCCCCTTTTAATTCCAAAAGAGATTATATCACGATATCGGGCATATCAAATTTGATTTACATAACTCCGTGTGTATAATCTACCGTAGCAGAAAGAGAACGCTTAGCGCCTGTGGCGGGTCCGGCACGTATCATTATGGGCTTCGCAGGCAGCCGGTCCGTGTACGATCTTGTACATCCAAGTTAGAACTTGGATTTAATGATTTCTCTTTCTGCTAAATTTTGCCAATAAAAACGGGCACCTCGTCTTGAGATGCCCGTATTTTTTTCTTGGGTTTGATCTTACTCGTGATCGTAAGGATGGATCGTCTCGATAGTGCCGTCTTCTGCGATGTTGAGCTTTGTGAACTTAACGCTCCTCTTGTGGTCGCATCCGCCGGAACGCTTTGAATCGTGATAGAACAGATACCATTCGCCGTCGATCTGAACGATGGAGTGGTGAGTTGTCCAGCCGACAACAGGCTCCATAACTCTTCCCTTATATGTGAAAGGACCTTCCGGATTATCACCTACTGAATAGCAGAGATAATGTGTTGTACCTGTTGAATATGAGAAATAGTACTTGCCGTTGAACTTGTGCATCCAGGGATCTTCGAAATATCTTCTGTCCTCGTCGCCTGCCTTGATGGGCTCACCATTCTCGTCGAGGATTGTAATCATCTTGGGAGGAGCAACATAACCGTCCATTGTGGGCTTGAACTGTGCAACAAGGGGTCCTAAAGCCTTCTCGTCGCCTTCAGGTCTGCGCTCCCGGGGATTGAAGGAACCGGACTGCCACATCTCGAGCTGGCTGCCCCAGAGTCCGCCGTTGTAGCACCAGATCTTGCCGTCGTCATCAAGAAGGACTGCAGGGTCGATGCTGTAGCTGCCCTCGATGAAGTTTTCCTGAGCCTTGAAAGGACCTACGGGAGAATCAGACTCGGCAACACCGATTCTGAAGATCTCATTCTTGTCCTTAGCCGGGAAAACAAGATAGTACTTGCCGTTTGTATAAATAGCATCAGGTGCCCAGAGCTGTCTTCCAACCCACGGAATGTCCTCTTCTCTGAGAGCTACACCGTTATCTACGCAATCGCTGTCCAGGGAATCCATGGAAAGGATGTGATAGTCCTTCATGACATACTGCTCGCCGTCGTCATCCTCAGGGAGATCGTTGTCCTCATCGTGAGAAGGATAAATATAGATCTTGCCGTTAAATACGTGTGCAGAAGGATCTGCCGTATAGATATTGGTAACAAGGTCTTTTCTCTCGTTCTTTTTCATAGGCACCTCTTTATAAATGTCATAGTAGTCTTTTGATAGTACCTTTATTCAAGGGGTTTGTAAATAAAATATGTTGCTATCTTGGTTGTCGTTTCTTGCGATTTCTAATCAGGCACTCTTTTTCGCATTGTATTCAAGGAGCTTCTGCGTGTATTCCCTGGCACGCCTGCGCATAATGAGCACATCGATCAGAAGCGCGGTGAAATAGCAGACGAGCACGATTGCAACGAACGCTATCCAGAAAGCCGTAAAGCCTTTGCCTGTGAAGATCTTCATCCAGTAGAAAGCCAGGATCTCGACCGGCACGAACATCACGAAGAATATAGTGAGGTCAAAGACAAACCCTCTCTTCTTCATGAACTTCGTAAAGAACGCGAAAATAAAACTGAACGAACCCCACGCGCAGAGCAAAAGCAGCTTTAACAGGAATGCGACGCTTATTACGGCATCCTTCCCGAGCATAGCTCCGACAAGCGCCGAACACAGCACCAGCCACGAATATGAGAATGCCAGTGCGTTTCTGAAATATATAAGCAGTTTCTTTATGTCTTCCATAACATTAACCGTCCAATCCGATCAGTTCCTTGAGGGCTTTCACGTTGCGCCGCGAGATTACGATGACCTCGCCGTTCGTGAGCGTTGCAAGGATGTTGCGCGTAACTTCAGGTTTTAACTTCGTAATCTTATTCAGGTTCACGATAACTGATTTCGAGCACCTGAAAAACGTCTTCTCATCGAGCAGTTCCTCAAGCTCGTAAAGTCTCTTTTCCGTCTGAAGAACGTGTCCTTTGGTATACAGGAAAGTCTTCTTGTCCACTGATTCGATATAAAGGATCTCATCTATCTGCACGTTATATGTGCTGCCGTTCTCGGAAGCTGTCAGGCGCTCATCGAAACGGCTGATATACCTTTCAAGTCTTTCAGTCTCAGATGTCACTTCACGGCAGTGGATCTCCACCGCCGTGCCTGATTCTATATCCTTCTTGATAGTGACTTTCATTAATGTCTCCTGATTATCCCGGATTCAAGAACATTATAATGCATCCTCAACTTTTTGAGCACGCTCAACTTTTCTGCATTCGATAAGGAGAAGAACTGACATGATGATCTGGCATACGATCATGAAAAGTCCCATCCATACCTCACCTGCAAAGATCGAGATTATCATCGAACCGAATGTAGTAACGAGTGACATGACGAGATATGTCTTGCTGTCATAGAGCCATGAGAACGGCAGGAGATGTGCTCCGAATACCATCGCGAAAAGCATCAGCATCGCATCGGGCTTCTGGTTGAATGCCCACATTACGATAAGCAGATAGAGCATCTGGTTTGCGGTATTGATGAAGCCTAATTTATTGAAAGGATTGTTCCTGTTCTTAAACACATGTGCGCCGATGATCTTCGAGAAGATAAGCACGCACGGAAGCAGCATTCCCGGGCAATAGAACGTATAAAGATTCTTCGTAGCGAGATCGACCGGAAGCATCCTTACTATCGTAACGAGTGTCCAGATAACGACTGATGCCATCATGAACGGCGCACCCTTTTTCTGAAGGATCATCGCCTCAGTCTTCATAGCCTTGTAATCGTTTCCGTAGCTTTCAGTTTTCCTTGTGATCTTTGTGTTTGTAATGTCTGTCATTGTCTTGTACCTCCCTGGTTTTGAGGTCATTATACCGGCCCCAAAATCGCACTCAACAGAAGTGCTACCAAGCGGTACATCAGAGATAACTAAGCGGCAAAAATCCACTTATAACGGGTTCAGATCATATACTTATAATTGTTCCCGTATACGCTCGCACTCTCAAGCAAACTGCGGTCACGCTCACCGTAAAGATTCGGCTCTACATAGATGTAATTAAGCTCCTCATCCATATAGAGTCCTGTGGCCTTATCCCAGTTGGCGACGATAAGGTCTGCCATGTCATCGTAAGTCATCAGAAAGTATGAACCCGACCATCCGTGATTGGATTCCTGATATACGATACGGTCGTCGAAAAGGTATACAGACACATAGCTGCCGGGATCAGTCTTTGAAGGATAAAACGAATTCCAGAAAGAGATCATCTCATCGTAAGTAAGCGTGTGAAGAAGAGTAAGTATCATCTCGCGCGAAGGGATCGAACAACTATATACCATCAGTCTGTCGTTGCGGATAAGATACACTTCGAAGCCGAGTGCTTCGATCTTATGCTTGACCGGGATCATCCTTTTATCACGCGCAAATTCATCGGCGTATTCATTCAAAAGAGCAGTGTCACCCACACCACAATTTCGCAGCAGCTCGATTAAGAACTGACATGCTTCAGGTTCGTTACAGACTCTTAATCTGGTCTTCTTTTCGCCGTTTTCGCAGTGTGAGATTATCCATGTGTAATCAGCCGAATCGATGCAGAAAGCATCTTCCCTGTACCTGCCGTCAAAGCTGACAATATCAGAGGGAACATTTGCCAAAACAAGCTTTTGCTTCAGTTCGCTGATGGTCATGGAAACACCGGGAACAAATCAGTGCAGTATCACCTTCAGCTTATCGTCACTTGTTAGCAGAGCCTTTGCAAGATCTCTGTACTTCTCCTCATGGAGATATGTGTGACGGTGGGGCTTGATTGAAGGCGCCATGTCGATAGCCTTGCTGAAGTCGTCGACCTTGAGATCTAATGTTGCGCAGTAATCCCAGAAGCCTGTCTTCGTGAAGACGTTGTCGACTCTCTTCCAGCGGTGGTCACAGATCTTGCACATGATGTATGTTGCAATACCGACTTGGATGCCGTGGAGCTGAGGGCGCTCAAGGAATGAATCCAGTGCGTGTGAGATGAGGTGTTCGCTGCCGCTCGTAGGCGCACTTGAACCGGCAATCTCATTTGCTACGCCGCTCATTGCGAGCGAGTCGAGAAGTTCTTTCAGGAAGAGGTCTTCCTCTATCGATTCAAAAGGTGTTCTAACGAAGGAATTTGCAGCCTTCTTGGCGACCATGAATGCGAAGTCGTTTACTTCATCAAAGCCCATGTCTTCCTCATGCTGCCAGTCGTATGTGGATGAGATCTTTGCGACCATGTCGCCTACGCCTGAATAAAGGAACTTAACAGGTGCGCTCTTGATGACATCAGTATCAACGAGGATGCCGTAAGCCATCTTGGCGGGAAGTGATTTGCGGTGTCCGTCGACGATAAGTGAAGCTGAAGAACTTGAGAATCCGTCAGATGAAGAACTGGTCGGAACACTTATGAAAGGTATCCTCAGAATGTATCCGATGTACTTGGCGGCATCGATTACCTTGCCGCCGCCCATGCCGATAACGGCCTGTGTTTTATTGGGGAGCTCAAAAGCGAGATCTGTGATGTCGTTAAAGTCGACCGTGTCCATCTCCTGATGGTGCAATACCTTAACGCCTGCCTCTTCAAAAGACTTGAAAACGATTGTGCCGAACATGTCGGTAAGGCCGTTTCCGAAAAGGATCGTGACCTGTGTGATGCCGGCATCCTTCAGGTATTCGCCGATGTGTGCGGTAACACCGCGCTCGATCTTGAGGATTGAAGGGATTGCGATCTCGTCTTTGGGCATAACATTTACCTCGCTTTCAGATTAACCGATTACTTCGGGAACAACTTTTGTAAGCTCGTCAAAACTCATTATGAAAGGCACTTCGGCATTGATCTCGCCGAATCCGTATTTAGCGTGGATGAAAGGAAGACCGGCCTTTGTGGTGGCATCGTAGTCGCTCTGGATGTCGCCAACGTAGCATGCGGCGGTAAGGCCGTTGCGCTCAGCGAGGAGCTTTATATTCTCATCCTTCTGGAGAAGATTGTTGCCGTAGCATTCGATGTCTTCGACAAGGTCTTCCTCATGGCCGTAAGGGATCTGATAGTAGCCCAGGAACGACTCGATGTAGCCTTCCTGGCAGTTGCTTACGATATAGATGTGGTATCCCATCTCTTTGAGCTTTGCCCACGTCTCAAGAACACCATCGTACAAAACGCCGCCGTTCTCCCTGAGATACTGATTCTCGTAATTCTCGCATGAATACCTGACCTTATCGCGCTCGGGGCCCTTGGGAATATAGAAGAACAGCGTGTCTGCTATTACGTCCATCGGCTTTCCCATGACGCTCTGAATGTCTTCTCTTGTTACGGTCTTATCTGTATATCCTGCCTCACGGACTTTGACGGTCCATGCCTTTGCAACATTTGCGGATGAATCCCAGACCGTGCCGTCCATATCGAAAATAACACCTTTTTTCATATTTACTCCATACGTATTATTTGATGCCACCTATTATACCAATCCCCGAAAACCATTCCCGGCAAATTTATATTATTTACGCGTGATTAATAAAGTCTTAAAACAACAATATCAAATTCGCGTTATAATTTTCACTATAGTGAACTAAAAGGCGCGTTTACGGAAATGATCGAGATCTTCAAAGACATACAGCTTGAACTGATGCTTGTATTAAGCGGCGTATCGGCAGCCGTTGCTTTTTTCCTGTCTTTGTCCAAGAGCATTGATAATGAACGCAAGACTTTCCTGATCCTGGCAAATGCCGGATCCGTTATGCTCCTTATCTCAGACAGAGCTGCCTACATGTACAGGGGCGATCCGTCAGTTCTCGGATACTGGATGGTAAGAGTCAGCAATTTTCTGGTCTTTGCCATGGTTCTTCTTATCTTATGGTCATTTAACCACTATGTAAGAGACATCTATGTCGACGAGACGGGACTTGAGAAGATTCCCTTCAGGCTTAAGCTTGTTGATTATCTTTGCATTACGGGAGTAGTGCTTCTTATAATCTCTCAGTTTACGGGCCTCTATTACACATTCGACGCTTCTAACATCTACCACCGCTCACCGGGATACGTCATCGGCTTGCTGATCCCGATGGTAGTCCTCATGATACAGCTTTCAGTTGCCATCCAGTTCCACAAATACTTCCGTACCGGACTTTTCCTATCACTGATCCTGTTTACCACCATGCCGCTTGTCGCAGGCGTTCTTCAGTTGTTCTGCTATGGACTGTCGCTGGTCAACCTAACGACAGGATTCCTATGTTCAATGCTTTACCTTTTCGCATTGAAGGATATGAACAAGACAGTTGAAAAAGCGCGCAAACTCGAGATCGATTACCTGAAGAAAGAGACCGCCGGAACAAAGAGACTTTTCGCACAGACCGCAGAAGCTCTTGCGAGCGCGATCGATGCCAAGGACAAATATACAAAGGGTCACTCCTCACGAGTTGCCGAGTATTCGAAAAAGATTGCCGAGCAGGTGGGAAAGACTCCTCATGAATGCGAAGAGATCTACTATGCCGCTCTCCTTCACGACGTTGGTAAGATCGGTATCTCAAGATCGATCCTCAACAAGAACGGCAAGCTTACGAATGAAGAATACGAAGTTATCAAGGAGCATCCGGATATCGGTGCGCAGATCCTCTCGAGCATCAGCGAATCTCCTTACCTCAGCATCGGCGCAAGATCGCATCACGAGAGATACGACGGCAGAGGTTATCCTCAGGGTCTTAAGGGCGACGATATTCCTGAGATCGCAAGGATCATTGCAGTTGCGGATGCATACGACGCCATGACTTCCAGCAGAAGTTACCGTGAGACAATCCCGCAGCAGGTCGTAAGAGAAGAATTTGTTAAGGGACTCGGCACACAGTTCGACCCTGTGTTCGGAAAGATCATGATCCACATGATCGATCTCGACGAAGAATACCAGATGAAGGAAAAAGAAGAAGTCAAGGAACTTGCAGGCAGGAACGAACTCATCTGCGACGAATACAGATCTGCAATATCTGAAGGAATCGTCGTCACCAGGGAGATGACGAACATCAAGTTTACGAGCACGCCCGTTCCGGGTTATCCTGCCGAGAACTCCATGCCTTCGATCATTCTTTTCGACTCGTTGGATGCAAGGATCCACAGGACAGAAAAGAACATTGCAAGGCTCATGTATTTCGAATACGGCGAGATAAGATTCGACGGCAACGTCGTCCGTAAGGGCGCGCGCAAGATGCAGCCCAAGGTTGAGGTCATCAATCCCGACCACGAGCCTCTTGAAGGGATCTCTTACAACATCGAAGCAGTAAAAGTTAAAGACCATATCTTAATAAAGATCCGCTCTGACTTGCAGACCATCGAAGTAATTGTTGCTCTTCCCGACAGCGCAAGATGGGCATACATCGGTCTTACGGGCGAGCATTGCCAGATATCCGATGTCAGCATCGACAGAAGTGATGAGAGCGTTCCGGACGACTACATTCCGAGGATCGCAGAAGAGATCAGCTACATCGATGTTCCTGCGGGTGACATTCCGAACATCCAGTGCGACGGATACAGATCGGCTACTACTGACGGCATACTTCTGAAAAATGAGCTGACGATCGATTTCCATACTATGAGTCTTCCCACGGCAAGACTCGTATGGCACTGCCCTTACTTCAGCATCTTCTCCTCCGACAACGGCAAGATACAAGGTCCTGATTTCCGCGAATACGGACTGGTAAGACTTGACGGCGAGAACTGGGATTCCGATGATTTCGGAACAAATAAGATAGTGGTCGTAAAGACCGAAGAATTCAAGAACTGGGATACATGGAAAATGCTGAACAAGAATGGTTTTGACTGCACTGTCACATTGCAGCGCAAAGGCGAGACAGTCACACTCACAACCATCAACTGCGGCATTGAGATCACCAACATAACCACGATGTACGATCCTTCCAAGGAAGTATACATCTCTCTGACCGGTGACCAGTGCGCGATTACAAACATCAGGATAAAGGAATCTTAAGTGTCACTAATCGATAAGCTTTTCGAAAAGAAAAGCTGGGAAAGATTTTACGAATACAAGTCTGCGCTTCGCTGCTCGAAGCGTTTTGTTAAAGAGCTCCGCGAATTCATCGATTCGGAAACCTACCTCAAATATGCTGCCGAGATAAAGTCGTGCAAGGGCCTTCCCCTGCCCTCCAAATCAGTAATAAGCAAGATGAGCAGCCAGAAGAAGCGCACGGTCTACAAATACCCGTATAACTTCAACATGATACTGAAGCTTTTAACTTACATGACGCTTCGGAAATACGATCACATCTACTGCTCAAACCTTTATTCGTTCCGTCCGGGCATCTGCGCAAAGGATGCCATCATGAGCATCTGCAGGACAAGAAACCTTCATTCGCTTTACTCATACAAGATCGATGTCAGCGATTATTTCAACTCGATACCTGTAGAAAGAATATGCAGCATCCTTGATGACACAATCACTGACGACGTTGATCTTTTGAACTTTATGAAGGCACTTCTGTGCGAGAAAAACGTTATCTCTAACGATGAGTTGATCTGCGAAAAGAAAGGCATAATGGCCGGCACGCCGATCGCATCATTTTACGCAAATCTTTATCTGAAAGATCTTGATGAATGGTTCAAAGACAGAGGCATCCTCTATGCGAGATATTCAGACGACATAATCGTGTTTGCACAGACTGAAGATGAGATCGAACACTACAAGAGCGTGATTCTCGACCACCTGAAAGAAAAGGGGCTCACGGTAAATCCTGCAAAGGAAGTATTCTCAAGACCTGAGGACGGATTCTGTTTCCTCGGAATAGAAGTAAAGAACGGAGAGATAGACATCGCGCCCGCATCGGTCGTAAAGCTCAAGCAGAAGATGCGCCGCAAGGCACGCGCCCTCGACAGATGGAGACACAGGAACAATATCGAAGGCACAAAAGCGGCCGCTGCTTTCATCCGTATATTCAATCACAAGCTTCTGGAAGTTAACGAAGATTCCGACCTCACGTGGAGCCTCTGGTTCTTCCCTGTTATCACGACTCCCAAGAGCCTTCACGAGATCGATCAGTATGCACAGGAACTTCTGCGCTACCTAATCAGCGGCACCCATACCAAATCACGCTATAACGTGCGCTACGAGGACCTCAAAGCCTTGGGTTACAGAAGTCTTGTAAATGAGTATTACAAGCACGTACAGGACGATTAAGAGCGTTTTAAGGCCATATTAGTATCTGGTATGCACAGTGACTGGTTGCCAGACCAGTCTTCATTCGTGAAAATAGCGAATTGATAATAGGTATCTCTATTTTTATAATTCTCTGGTTTGTAATTAAGAATAAAGATCAGAGGATGTATTTATGAAGGAATTCAAACCGAAGCTGTTCTCCGTAATGAAGAACTATTCAGGCGCTCAGCTTGTTAAGGACATCGTTGCGGGAATCATCGTTGCGATAATCGCACTTCCCTTATCAATTGCACTCGCTATCGCATCAGGCGTTGGTCCTGAAGCGGGTATTTACACAGCGATAGTTGCAGGATTCATCGTATCCTTCCTTGGCGGAAGCAGAGTACAGATCGCAGGCCCTACGGCAGCATTTGCAACCATCGTTGCAGGCATCGTAATGAAGGACGGCACACAAGGTCTCATCATCGCTACGATCATGGCGGGCATCCTCCTCATAATCATGGGTCTTTGCAGATTCGGAAACCTTCTTAAATATATTCCCGACCCGATCACGACAGGCTTTACCGCAGGTATCGCCGTTACACTCTTCATCGGTCAGGTAAAGGACTTTACCGGCATTTCATATGAGCACGGCGAAAAGCCCATCGAGACCGGCGAAAAGATCATGGCACTCGCAAAGAACATCACAACACTCAACTGGCAGGCAGTCATGATCGGCGCCATCGCACTTATCATCCTCATCGTATGGCCTTTGTTCTTCAAGAAGATCCCCGGATCATTCATCGCAGTTGTCGTTACAGCAGCTCTCGTTGAATTCTTCCACCTTGATGTTAATACGATCGGAAAGCAGTTTGCGGAGATCCCTGCAGGCCTTCCGCCCGTCACCATCAGCCTTTCAATGTTCTCTTTCGAAAATATAAGAGCACAGCTCTCCAATGCCGTTACTATCGCATTGCTCGCAGGAATTGAGTCATTGCTCTCAGCAGTAGTAGCAGACTCTATGATCGGCTCAAAGCACCGTCCCAACATGGAACTTGTCGCACAGGGTTTGGGCAACATGGCTTCTGCCTGCCTCGGCGGTATCCCTGCCACAGGCGCAATTGCAAGAACAGCTGCAAACATCAAGAACGGCGGACGCACACCTATTGCCGGAATGGTTCATTCGGTAATGCTCCTTATCGTTGTTATTTTCCTTATGCCTTTGGCAAAACTCATCCCCATGCCCTGCATTGCCGCCATCCTTTTCCAGGTCGCATACAACATGAGCGGATGGAGAAGATTCGTTAAGCTCATCAAGAGCTCACCCAAGAGCGACATCATGGTTCTCGTCATCACATTTGCACTTACAGTTATCTTCGACCTTGTAGTTGCAATCGAAGTCGGTGTTGTTCTCGCAGCAATCCTCTTCATGTACAGAATGAGCGAAGTTACACAGGTTGAAGGCTGGAAGGATTTCGATCCCGAGAACGATCCTGATTCCATCGATCTGCGTGTCCTCCCTGAGCACACCCTCGTATATGAGATCTCCGGTCCTATGTTCTTCGCATCAGCAGGAAAGATCCTTCAGATCTCACCTAAGGAAGATACAAAAGCTCTCGTATTGAGAATGAGAAGCGTAAGCACTATCGATGCAACAGCAATGCGCAATCTCGAAATTCTTTTCGAGGACTGCCGGAACAGAGGCGTGCAGCTCATAATGTCACACGTCAACGAACAGCCCATGAAGGTTATCCACAAGGCAGGATTCGATCAGAAACTCGGTGAGGACAACTTCTGCGCACACATCGACGACGCACTCGCAAGAGCCCAGAAGATAGTAAAAGCTTAAACGTTATACCGACCAGCCTTTTTCCAGCGCATCGTTTAGTCTTCTGTAGACTTCTTCCTGCGCTGCGTCAATAAAGCCGTCTATGTTGAGCTGGTAATATTCGGCCTGATACTTTTTCCATGTCGAGTCGAAATTCTTGCTCATTACAAGCTCGGGAAGCCACTTGTGTTTGCACTCACCCATTGCCTCCCAAACTCTGCCTTCCATAGTATCCTGCGTGAGATTATTTGACCACGTATACAAAGGTGACCACGGCATGCGTTCCGCATAAACAGAGCCGATGAATTCAACATAGTTATCCACGCCGTAAGCATCGAAACATTTGGCAACTGCTTCAGGCAAGGCAGCCTTGAATTCAGAAGGCTGTTCTTCAGGTCTCATGCGGTTGATTCCGTCGCGGCTCATTCCGTGCCAGTTAGGCAGATAAGAATACTCGCACGAATGCTTTACCTTAAAGCCGCTGTCACTCCAGTTTGCACGCATATCGGGAGTTCTGTAGAAAAGGCCCGTGCTGTCGACATAGTAATCGACGCCTTCTATTCCCCAGAATCTCAGATCGTGTAAATCCTGTGAAAGAAGGTCATCCATGAACCTGAATGCAAGGTCAGGATCAAGGCAGCCGATCGTAACTGCAACTCCTCCGGAGTAATCATTTTCATATCCGTATGTATGCCACTGCTGGGTCATGCCTTCTTCGGCAACAAGGCCCAGCGGAACATAATCACATCCGAGATCAGAAAGAGTGTACATGCTGCCGTCAGGTGCGGATTGATATGCCGCAAACGAACCGTTGATGTTGTATGCAAAATCCCAATACTGATCGCACATTCCAAGCACTCTTCCCGAGGCAAGCTTAACGATATACTCATCGTAATTCTGCGTTGCAAAATCGGCATCGATCACGCCCTTGTTGTATTCCTCATTGAGCTTCTTGAAATAATTCTTTGCGGTATCAGTCATGTTGTAATCGACCACCACGGGATCGTAAGGACCATCGTCGATATTAACGATCGCGCATCCGTCATTCGGATAACCGTCAAGATACATCGGAGCGCTTTCAATACAGTAATATCTCCAGCTGTCGCAGAGAGTCGTGTAAGGAATAACCGCCTGACCGTCGGGCATCTCCGGATTTGCCTGTGCATATTTTTCGAGAACATCGAAATACTGATCAAGCGTTTCTATCTCCGGATATCCGGCCCATTCGAGTACGCGCACCTGGATCCAGAATGCGGCACCGTTATGCGTCGTCTCTGTGTACTTTTCATTGTAGTTATCGAAAACATCGGCCCAGTAAATATGGCCGTCATCCTGACGGAACATATCCCACTCCGCATCGGAATAGAGCGCCTTAAGATTCGGATACATTTCAAGGTAAGGATCCCACGCAACGAGAATTCCGTTCTCGTAAAGCTTATAAGATTCCTCTCCTGCATAAACGAAATCGGGATATTGTCCTGATGCGATAATTGCATCTATGGCTTCAGTCTGTGTGATAGCAGGAAGATAAGTCTCCGTAACGCGCACGCCGGTCTTCTCGGCTATGAGTTCTTGTATCTCGTTATCGTAAGTCTTTTCGGAGCCTGCAAAAGCTATAAACATCGACATGTCAGTGATGCCGTCATTTGAAGGTTTAGTGGGTGCGGGCGTATCGGTAGGCTTTGCCGGCTCTGAAGGGTCGGTCGGCTCGGGAAAGATTACAGGATCCGTCACCTCAGTCGATCTGTGTTCAGGCTTAGATTCCTCATCACTGTATTGACGTGCCGAATGAGTCTTACCTGAACTGCATGAACATAAAGAAAGCAGCATCGCGAATGCCATCACGCCTGCTGCTGTTCTGGTAAATCTTTTCATATACGCGTTCCTTCCCCATTTTCTTTTTAGGTTAGCACGCATATTAAAATTGATATAGGGGACAAACTCTAACGTTTATACCGCCAAATCAGTTTTATCTTCCGGTCTGTTCGACGAGTTTTTCTCCTGCCGGTTCATTGGGATTAACATCTTCGGCATGAATATATCCCATGCTGAAGCTTTCCCTCTCTTCCTTCTTAAGCTTGTCGCGGCTCCTGTCGTAATCGATGCCGGTCGTATAGCACGTAGCATCGGCAATGCTGTTTCCGATATCGTTTGACTTCGCAAGAAGCGTTGCAAAGATCCAGCAGGCAAGACCGAATCCCAATCCTATTGAAAGTACTAATGCAAGAAATCCCATACCTTACTCCTGTCTCTTCTTAACGAAGTTGAAAATCGAATTTGCCTGTGTGAGGTTGATGCTCTTGATTACTTTTCTGATCTTCGTAATGCCGAGCGTGAAAAGACCGATCGCGCAGGCGATCAGGAAGGCAATGAACTTTCCGTTCCCGTCTGAGGATGAAGAACTCGAACTTCTTGAAGAGGTGAACAACGCTTCAAGTATCGGCTTTAAGACAATGAAAGATACAACAGTCAGAGCGATACCCGTAATGGCGAGCAGCGTAAAGAACAGCACCTTGTTCCACGGCACGCCGCACACAACTTTTCCCGTCTGTCCGTTAACCAGGATCGTGTTGTGCTGCCCCTTGTGATAGTAGGTTACAAACCACGCGGGGAACATCGCATATCTTAAGTTGTTGTAGTCGATACTTGTAAGATAATTTGAAGAAACGACTTTCTTACTCGAAGCACCCTTAACGCTGTTTATGACCTGCTGCTCGAAATAAGCTTTTGCACGCTGTGTTGCAGCACCTCTGAGGTCGCCGTAAGTGATGTCAGAAACATTCGAATAGAATCCCAAAAGATAATCCTCATCGAACGCTTTCATTTCTTTGTAATTGTACGGCTCCAGTCTTGAGCTGCTCTCATCGGAAAGCATTTTCGAAGCGTCGAGAGGAAGCGCATTGATCTTCATTCTGCCTGCTCTTCCATAGAATACAGTTCTCGAATGTTTGCCGCTTCCGACAATGCCGCTGACGACAACCGATTCCTTGTGATTGCAGTCAACGACCCAGTAAGGGATATAGATACCGCGCACATTTTCAGCCTTGAAATGCTTAATGTCTCTCGGAATGAACATACCCTTCTTGAAGCGTTTGCGGACCGCTTCGACAGCTTCATCCTTGCTTATCTTGAACGGAATAATGTACTTGGGTCTCTTCTGCTTTGAGATCCTGTTAAACACTACCGTTGAGCCGCCGCAGTAAATGCACTTTGTCGATGCCTCCGAACCGTTGATAATGACCTCACCGCCGCAGCTGTGGCATGTGTAGACATAACAGTCCATGAGTTCTGCAGAATCGGTTCCGTAGATATCGTTCATCGATTCTGCTTTCTGGTCCCACATCGGTATCTTTTCGGATACGTCAAATTCTTCGGGTTTGAATTCACTTCCGCAGTGACCGCATACGAGCATCTGCTTTTGCGGATCGAAAACAAGCTGACCCGCACAGTTCTTACACTGAGTAATCATAATAAACTCCTCTTATCCCCTGATAATCTATCAAGCAGATTATATCAGAAAAAGGAAGATACGATTTATCCTGTTTCCCGGGTTGTACATTTTATCCCGAAAAATGAGTGTTTGGTGCACAAATCCGGCTTTTGGTGTACATAAAACATGCGAAAATCCGTTTTGTGTACATCGGCTTCCCCGCGAAAAACAACCACCCGGGCAGTTGATCACAATATGATAAGAGGCTGCCTCCTATGAGACAGCCCCTTTCACAAACTCAATCTATACCCTATTACTATGTCGTTTATTATTCGGCTACAAGCATGTTGTATGCTTCGATCTTCTTGATCCTTCTTGTCTGCAAAAGTGCGAGGAAGAAAGATACTGCCGTAAGTCCTGCTGCGATCATTACAACACCGGGAACGGGGATCGCGAAATCGCACTTCATAAGACCGAACGCACGCATGAATACTGAGATATATGGATTTGCCACGTTGTACGATACGATCGAGAAAACGATTGCTGATGCGATTACCGCAGGCATGAAGCTTAATGCAGTCTGGAGCATGAGGCTTCCTGATGTGTAACCCAATGCCTTGTAGATTCCGTAGTCCTTGCGCTTGTGATATACGAGCGACTTGATGAGAAGGAACAAGATCAATGCGATTACTACAACTGAGATGGAGCACATAATGATGAGCATCATTGCAGAAATTCCCTGGAATGTTGTCATGGCTCCGCCGATCATCTTGTAGAAGTTCATCGTGCTGATGATGTGATTGTCATACTTGTCCTCACACTCCTCAAGGATACGGTTTACTTCATCAATATTCTCATCTACGCTGTCAGACTCTTCTGTGAGATCAAACCAATACCAGCCGGGAATATTGTCGATATCCATGATGTGGTCTGCTGCCTTGTAAGAGAAGATCGCTTCACGGCCTCCGTTATTCGTAGTCTGGATAAAGCCCGTGATGAGATAATTGTATGAATTATCACCGTAGTCGATCTTGATCTCGTCACCGATATCAAAGCCGTATGCCTTTGCAAAAGAGCCACTTACCGCAATCTCATTATCGAACTCGGGAAGTCTTCCCTTGTAGCAAAGATTGGTGTTATTCATTTTCGAGAGATCCTTAACGATATAGCAGAACAGACTCTCCTCATCGTTATAGTAAACGTTCATGTTGATGATCTCTCTGATGTTCTTTATGTCAGACCTGTTCTCGAGATAATCAAGGACTTCTTCCCTTGTATCATAATCAGAAGTAACAACACCTGCACAGATCTCTGTTGCAAGGATATCAAGCTTCGGCTTGCGGCTGAAATTCTCGTAAAGGAGAAGAGAGATCACGCAGCAGAAGATCATGAATCCGAGCACAAAGAATGTGATCACATTCTGCTTCATGTTGCCGAAGAATGTTTTCATCGCAAGGCTTGCATTAATGCTTAATGAAGACTTGGAAAGAGCCACATGATTCTTCTTGAAATTGTGTGATTCAACACCTTCTCTGAGAGCAACG
>JAEEGL012419756.1_pt1 | contig 19089 bp, 24 predicted proteins | sample 9134231 | NCBI WGS metagenome assembly JAEEGL01 (sample SAMN16246548, study PRJNA631951) | gut metagenome | biome: gut microbiome; feature: rumen; material: fiber-attached | host: Bos | place: Iran: Karaj | collected 2018-10 | reverse complement strand
TTTGTTTAGCTTGTTTGAACATATCTCTAACACGAGATGCACCTACACCTACGAATAATTCTACGAAATCAGATCCACTTATGTAATAGAACGGAACGTTTGCTTCACCAGCTACAGCTTTAGCAAGTAAAGTTTTACCTGTTCCTGGAGGACCTACTAATAGAACACCTTTAGGAATACGAGCTCCAAGTTTTTGGAATCTCTTTGGATTCTTTAAGAAATCTATTAATTCTTTTACTTCTTCTTTTTCTTCTTTTAATCCAGCAACATCAGCGAATCTTGTTTGTCCGCCATCTTCACTTAACTTAGCACGGCTTCTTCCGAAATCCATTGATTTGTTGTTGCCTGCTGTTAATCTAGTGAACATGAAGTATGCTGCTACTACCAAGATTAATAGTGGAACTACATCAACTAATAAAATTAATAATTGATTTGTTCCAGGATCTTTATTAGTTTCATATTTAACATCATTGTCTTCAGCATATTCAGTAATCTTAGTTATTTCTTCTTCAATTACTTTTGCTTTGAATGATTCTTTTTCACCATATGATTTTAATTTACCTTCGATATAGTAAACGCCATCACTACTCTTTGGAGTAATAGTGAATTCACTAACTTCTTCTTTATCTATCTTTTCAAGTAACTCGCCAGTAGTAAAATTATTTACTTTAGTAGCTCCATTATCAAACAAGAATAATAATGCTACCAAAATGATAACTAATATTACATAAGGAGTCATTGATTTATATGCGTTCTTTTTCTTCTTCATTTAGTTCTCTCCTTTAAAAATTTCATTAAAATTAATTATACCATAGTATTATATCATAATTTTCGGTTTTTGCTTTATCAAATTGAGATTTTTTAAGACCTGGAAGCCAAATAATATTGTTGTCACTATCTACTACTACAGGTTGATTATCTCTTTCTTCTTTTGCTAATTTTGAATCAATAAATATATCTTTTAATTTCTTATGGTTTTTCATATTTTTAATAACCATTCGATCTCCTTCTTCACGAGTTCTAACAAATAAAGGTAATTTTAATTCTTTACTATTTAATCTTGTACAGTAGTTGTTTGTTAAATCGCAATTATCTGTTATTTCAATTACTCTACCTGAAGGTAGGATAGTTACTTTATTGATAATAATATGATATTTCTTGTTAGTAGTTTTTTTACGTGAAATATGTAACTTATTATAAGCTTTCTTAATCTTTAAGTTATCTGGTAAATCTATTTCTAGATTTGGTTTTTCATTGTTAATTAAAGATAATATTAGATCTGTGTGTTTATCACTTACTAGATATAAATTATCTATATAGTTATCATCTAGAACACTTTCAATAATCTTATATTGTAATAAAGGATTAAGTTTAGAATAATTTGTGATATCTAATACTTTATCTTTATATCTCTTCTTTAGTTCTTTTTTTACTTCTTCATCAACAAAGTTATAGTAGTTATATAACTCTTTACTAAACTTTAGATATTTCATGTGAATATTCTTGTTTTCTTCTTTTAAGAAAGGAAGAATATTTTGTCTATATCTGTTTCTAGTATATTTATTTGAAGTATTTGTTACATCTTCAAAAGATGGGATTTTGTGTGCTTTATTATATTTAACTATTTCATCTTTAGTTAAATAAATAAGAGGTTTAATAATTTGATATGTTTTCTTATCAGTAGAAATTGGGAAGCCAGCATATCCTTTGATATTAGATCCTCTTGTAATACGCATTAATATTGTTTCGATCAAATCATCACCATGATGAGCAGTAAATAGATATTTAGCTTTATACTTAGCTATGATTTCAGCAAAGTATAAGTATCTCTTTTCTCTTAGTTCTGCTTCATTATAATCTTGTGTTTCAGATTTCTTTTCAAACTTAGTATATTCAAAAGTAATACCTTTATTTGAACAGTATTCTTTTAAGAAGGTTGCTTCTTGTTCACTTTCTTTTCTGATATTGTGATTAATATGAGCACAAACAATATTAATCTTAATTGGAAGGCATTCTAAAATAGATAATAAGCACATTGAATCTGGTCCACCTGATAGACCGATTACAACAGTATCATTATCTTTTAAAATACTTTTAAGATAGGCGATTGTTTCGTTCATACTTATCCCTTCTTTAATTGTGTATTTTAGTATATTTTAGGTAATATAGCAAATTATTTAGTTTTTAGAATAGATTCGATTAATTCTTGTAAATCGCCATCTAAAATTTTAGATGCTTCACTAGTTTCATAGTTACTACGATAGTCTTTTACTAATGTATATGGTTCTAGCACATAACTACGTATTTGGCTACCGAAATCTATCTTATTTGTTATACCTTTAAGTTTATTAAGTTCTTCTTGTTTTTTCTCTTGTTCGATTTGAAATAGTTTACTCTTTAAAACTTGCATTGCTTGAGCCTTGTTTTGAATTTGGCTTCTTTCATTTTGGCAAGTTACTACTATCTTTGATGGGAAGTGAGTAATACGTACTGCAGATGGTGTTGTGTTAACTCCTTGACCACCATGACCAGAAGCACAATAAGTATCTATTCTTATATCTTCTTCTTTTATTTCAATATTTATTTCTTGATTAATTTCAGGTATTACTAGAACAGATGCAAAAGATGTATGTCTTCTAGCATTAGAATCAAATGGAGAGATACGTACTAAACGATGTACTCCTTTTTCATTCTTAAGGTAACCAAAGGCATACTCACCTTTTATGTGTAATGTTACAGATTTAACACCTGCTTCTTCACCTGGTTGATACTCGATTACTTCATGAGTGAAACCAAACTTATCACAGAATCTTTCATACATACGAAGTAACATACTAGCCCAGTCGCAACTTTCTGTTCCCCCTGCTCCAGGGTGGATTTCTAGGTAGCAATCACTGGTATCGTACTCGTTAGTAAACAGTGTGTTGATTTCTAATTCATCGATATCTTTTTGTAATTTATTAAGTTCACTTTCTAATTCGTTAGAAAGATCTTCACTATATTCAAGTTCTAATAGTTCTATAACTTCACTATTATCTTTTAATTGTTTATTTATATCGTTATATAAAGTTATTTCTTTTTTTAGTGTAGCTAGTTCTTTATTAATACTAGTTGCTTTATCTAAATTGTCCCAGAATCCTGGTTCGTTCATTCTTGCTTCTAGCTCTTTTATTTTGTTCTCTTTTTCTTGAACGTCAAAGAGACCTCCCAATTGAGGTTAGTTTTTCTTCTAAGGTTTTAATTGTGTTTTTTAAATCTGATAGTTCCATTTAAATCACCTTATTAATTATATCATATTATTTAAGTTTTAATCTTAGCTCTTCTACTGTAAGTTTACTTACAATATATTGTCTTATTTCACATAATATGTATTGTAAAAATTCACTTGTTGCTATTAAACCTTGGCTAGCCATATAGAAGTATCTTTGAATTAACTCTTTTCTAAAAGTTTTAGTTAATTGAATTCTTGGCAAGATTGAATAGATAATTGTATTGAAAATCTTTGCATAGTTTTTTCTAACTAGTAATAATTCTTTTGATTTTTCATAACAATCAGTATCTATTACATAACCTGTTGATAAGCTTTTATTTATCAACAAGTTTTGGTCGTGCATGTCTTCCATTACCCAGCCATCTTTAGATAATGCTCTTACGTCTGCTTCTAGTTCTCTTATAATTCTCATTAAATCAGATATTAAGAAATCAAGGTCAATGTTTTGAATAGGTTTTCCTTCAACAAATGGAGCTATATAACCATAAAGGTTATTATCATCTGCTACAAGCTTAGAAGGTACAATTATTGTTTTAAGATCTATTTTTGATTGTTCTAGTAAACAATCATGCATATATCTAACATCTTGGTCTTGCATATCTCTAAAGTTTTCTGGAAATTCTTTATACTTATATCCGTTGTTTAGAAGATATGTTATTTTACCATCTTTATTTTCGTAAATGGTTTCTTTTATACCAATGTCAGAAATATACTTTGGTGAAACATAACTACTCATAACAAAACCCCTTTTCTATTGGTAATTTTACCATAAAAAAGGGGATAAACCTAATTTATCCCCTATATTTCTTGGTCTATATTATCAATTTTATTATCTAAGGCATAGTTGGAAACTTCTAAGAAGTTCTTATCATATACAGCTTTTTGTTCCCAAAACATCATCCACATTTCGCCAAAGCCTTTTCCTGTACCAAGTAATTCTTGTACTTTTGGATCGTTCATGGAAATATTACCTTCTTGATGATTTAGATCAACTGTATTTCTTTCACCATATAATTTGGCTTGAATTGCACATTCCAATTTATCACATTGGTATGCGAATTTTGCTTCTTCTGTTTCACGGGCATCAAATTCTAAGATTATTTTTTCTATTTCTTTACCTTTTACTAGATTCTTTAATATTCTCTTGATTGCTTTGTGTCCTGCTTCTTCTTTAGTTGCTTTGTCAATTTGGAACAAAGTTAAGTCACCAATAATTGTTTCTTCAAGTTCATGAATAGCAAGCATTAATATTACTTTTTCTAGATCTATCTCATATTTATATTCTGAAGCCATTGCAATTGCTAGCATTTGAACTCCATATACGTGTTCTGCAATGCTTTCTACTCTTTCAGCGTTTACATGCCAGTTTTCCCATCCAGTTCTAATGGTATTCTTTAATTTATTACATAGTAAATAATAACTAAGTACTTTTTCAGGTTTTTTCATATTATTTCTCCTTATGTACAAGATATTATACTTTATAAAAATAATAATGCAAGATATACTATTTTATTGTTATAATTATAATGGTGAGACGTATGTATATATTAGGTGCGTGTGATGATGGTGATGTTCTAAACGGCGTTAGAATGTTAGTTATATTCATGAATATATTTAGAACAGTAGTACCATTAATAATCATTGGAATGGGTATTAAAGACTTAATGGCAGTGGTTACTGGTAATAAAGATGGTCAGTTAAAGACATCTTTATCACAATTAGCTAAGAGAATAATTGCTGGTTTGATAGTATTTATGTTACCGACTTTAATAGATGCTTTATTAGATATATTAGTTGAAGATGGAACTAGTTATCAATATTGTATAGAAAATGCTACTCCTGAAGGAATTCAAAAAGCTTATTACAATACTTCTTTGAAAATGTTAGAAACTGCTAAAGAAGATTTAGATGCTGGAGAGTTACAAGATGCTTTGGGGTATGCTAAGAGAAAAGTAGAAGATTCTGGTCAATTACAAGAAATACAAAGTAAATATGAAAAAATACGTGGTTATTTAGATATTCAAGATGAAATATCTATTATGACTAAAAAAGATCAATACAATGATTTAAAGAGTAAAGTTAATGGTATTGATGATAGTAATGTTAAAGCTAAGTTATTAGATAAGCTAGAAAAGAAATATAGAACTTTAAATGAAAAAGAAGGAAAACTAAGAAAAGAAAGAGATACCGATGGACCTAATGGAAGTTCTAGTAATGTTCTAAATAGTAATCCTAATATGGCAGATGCTGGTTTAACTGGTGAAATAGTTAAACAAGAAGAAACTGAAACATTAAAAGTTGTTATACGAAAGAGTGGAACTTACTATACTACTCAAGTATGGGTTAAGGATCCATATAATCAATTAAATAAATATGACTCTCCAAATTATGGAAGACAAACATTACATCCTGGTTATTTATTAAAGAAAGCTGTAGAAGAAAGAGGATTATCTGATAAGTTAGTTGTTGGATTTAATGCTAGTGGATTCTATTTAAAGAATGTATATGATGCTGCTAGTGTTAATTACTATCCTGCTTATGATAAGACTAGTGTAGGTACATTAGTTATTACTGATGGTAAAGTAGTCAGAAATGCTTATGATAAAGCTTATAAGACTTGGTATATAGCTGGTGTTGATAAGAAAGGTACGTTAAATATTTATACCGATTCTAAGACTACTGATGCTAATGCTAAAAAGCAATGGTCTGAAACTGTTATTGGTGAAATAAGAAATACATTTACTTTTGCTTCACCATTGGTAGAAAATGGTCAAGCAAGTACAGATACTACTTCAATGCCATCACCTAATGGTAAACCTAAGAGGCAAGCTATTTGCCAGATAGATGGTAATAACTTCTTATTAATTACGGGAAGTGAGTTAAGTAGACAAGATTTAATTGATATTATGCTTTCTGCTAAATGTCAGACAGGTACTAACTTCGATGGTGGTGGATCAATAGCATTACTATGGAAGAGTAAGAATTCTACTACAATAGATACTGTTGTAGGTAATAATAGAGATCTTACTGAAGTTGGTTATTTCTCAGAACAATAAAAAAACTATCAAAACGATAGTTTTTTTTATTCTTCTCTTGTAAATTTTAACGTTGGTAAATCATTTGAATAAGCAGTTATACGATTTTTTCCTGCTTCCTTAGATTTATATAAAGCAACATCTGCTTCTTTCATTGTTTCTTCTAAGCCACAACCTTCAGGTTTATAAGAATAACCTATACTAACAGTTATTTCATGGTCTAAATTAGGAACTCTAATATTTGTTAAAATTGTTTGTCTTATGGCTTCTGCTCTATTCTTTATAATATCTTCAGTACAGTCAACAAATACTATGCAGAATTCATCACCACCAAAACGGCAAGTGTAATCTTTGGCACGTGTATGAGTTTTTAGGATTGATCCAACACTTTTTAATACTCTATCACCCACGTCATGGCCATAAGTATCATTAATTGATTTAAAGTTATCAACGTCCATCATTAAGACACCGCTGAATTCTCTTACACGTTTTAAGGCACGGCGATTGCTAAGACCAGTTAAAGCATCAATATTAGCAATCTCTGTTAGATAATTTCTTTCATCAATTAGTTTTTTTACTAATACTAATAATTCTTTATCCTCTACACCTTTTAATCTTTCCCATAATTCTTTTATATAGTCATCACTTTCATGCATAAATTATTTCCCTTTCTATTTTGTTAAAGAAAAACTTTTGTCTATTAGTTTTTCTATTAATTTCATTGATACTGAGCCATCTAATAAGATGGATATCCAATATTTTTTATTCATGTGGTATGCTGGTAAGACACCTTGATTCTTAATTAAATCTTCTACATCTTCTGGTGGTGTCTTAACATTTAATACATAAACTATTTCTTTGGAATCTATTCCTACTTTGTTATATGGTATGTCCATAATAATTCCAAACCATTTAGCTTCTATATGTTTAAATACACAAGTGTTAGGTGAATCTGCAAATAGGTATGATGGTTTTATATCATATTTGTTTTTAATATAATCCATTACTTTTTTAACATAGTTGTTTGAATAATCTTTTTCATAACATGTTGATAAGATATCTTTTATCAACAAATCAAATTCTTCTCTTATTTTCCCTACATATTCCCCATTAATTGTTTCAATATAGAATGGCATATATTCTTCTTTAGTATTATTATCTATTACAGAAGATAATACTTTATTAGATATGATTTCTATATGAAATATAAAGTCTTTATTATTAGATTTCTTTTCTAAAATAAAAGTATCTTTATTTTGTTTAAAACCATATTTTAATAGTTTGTTTTTTTGATATTTAAATCTATTAAATTGTTGGGAAATATCGTGCATATTACCACCTAGGCCCTTATTATAACAAAAAACTAGTAAAATGCTACTAGTTTTTTTCTTCCTTTGGTTTTTTAGATAATCTCATTATATCTTCTTTTGTTGGATTATCTATTCTTTTTTGTATTGATTTGTAGAATTGTCGACAATTAAACATTTCTCTATCAAACTCTTGAACCTTCATATGATATTTTATTTGCCAATCTGGTAATAGAAAAGCAATACCATTTCTTAAATTTGTTAATAGTTTTTCATTCATTATTTTTGATAGGTATTCGGCTTCTTCAAAACTATCAAAAACATGTTCTACAGTTTCACCGTTTAATAAACGACCGTATGAATCATATTCTGGTACTGATGGTGTTCCTGGATCAAAATCACCATCCATCATTCCTAGTTTAAAACCTCTATAGTCAGTGAAAGGGAATACTACTTCGTGAGCGACTTTTTGGTTTCCGTTAGGTAGATATTTAGTTTTTGTTTCTAATAGATAACATTTAGAAGGAATATAACCTCTTACTTTTTCTTCGTAACCAGCTTCCCAGCCACAACGTTCTCTTACTTCTAATACAGCAAATTTTTGTGGATATTTAAGTTCATTGTCCATAATGTCTCTCCCTTTCCCTTTTTAGTTTTAATAAAAATTCTTTATTTGAGTCATCTAATTCAACTGTTCCATAATCATGAACTCTTTCTACTATTTGACCTCTTGTATCATAAGATGTTTCCCACTCATCTGGTTCTGTAACTACTTTCATAGAAATATCACTATTAATTCTACTACCTACATGAGTGTTAACAGCTTTTACTGAAGGAATAGCTAGTTGTTGTTTCTTATCTAACACAATAGCAAGATATGAAGAATTGTTAATTGCTTTTTTATAATCTATAACAAAACTTTCTAAGTTTATGAAAGGAATCTTTAGTCCATTAATGGATAACTCCTCTCCTCCCTTAAGATAATTAACATAGTAATTTAGATAGAACTTAATGGTTTTTTCCATTTCCCTCATTAATTCATCAGAAGTTCTAACATCTAACATCTTTAGTAAGTGAGTTAAACGATCTTCTAAATCTCTTATATTTAAACTTTTAGTTGTTTTTATTAACTTATAAGCAACGGTGAAGGCAAAATACTCATCACCAACAATTTGGATTCTATCTCGATCCAAATCTTTTGCTTGTGGTTTTATGATTGGCAAACTAAATTCATCAAAATACAAACCCATTGGTGAATCTGAATCTGGTTTTATGGGATACTCAGCAGTCATCTTTCTTAGAAAAGCACTTCGATAATCAGTATTTTTTCCATAAATAAAAAGATGTCTACTTTGGTTCATAATCTCATCTTTTTTTAGTTTCTCATTTTTATATTGTTCCATCAAAACCACCTATCGTAATTATAGCATATAAAAGATATTTACAAATAAAAAGAAAACCATATTTCTATGATTTTCTAGTTATATATTTCTAATTTTTCTTTTACAAAGTATAAACTAGCAAAATAACAAAGTGCTGATAATCCTAGCAATATTAGTGAAATAAATATATCTCCTGTGTTTGAACGAAGTAATTCTTTAAATGGATTTAATAGGATTTCGTTAATTATAAATTCTAATATTGTTCCTCCACCTATGAAAGATATAGCCTTTAATCCTCTTCCATTTGGGAAGGTACTCTTTAATGCTAAAAATACTAATGTAATAAAAGATGTAGATAGTGTTGTAGATGAAATTAATAGGAGGAAAATTCTTAATACTATTCCACTTTTAATGCTTTCTAATTGTTTATATAATTCAATTAAGAATTTAATTACGTTTAAATCTGCTTTAGCACCTACTATAGCTATACCTATAACAAATATTAAGCAATAAAATACATTCAATATAATAGCTATTAGATATTTTGCTAATAGTATCTTATTTGGACTTAATGGAATCATACTTTCTAGCAAGAAAGTTTGCTCTTCGTAGGATTTCATTACCTTTATAGTTCCAGCTAAATATGATAACATTAAGCTTCCGTATAAGATTATTACTAGGGGAATTGCTAAGTAATCAATAAGGTGACTTTCGAATGGTAATAATAGTGTTAGTAAATACACTACAACTATACTACCAAAGATTACTCTTTTCTTTCTTAACTCCTCCAATAGTTCCCATTTAATATACTTAAACATTAGTAAACACCTCCAAATAATATTGTTCTACTGATTTTCCTGTTTGGATAATGCTCTCTCTTGAACATTGAACTGCTACTTGGCCGTTTCTTATGAATACAACGTCATCTAAGATTTCTTCAAGATCTTTAATTAAATGAGTAGATACAATAATTAAATTGTTTGGTGTTACGCATCCTTTAATTACAGTAAGCATTTCATGTTTAATTACAGGATCTAAACTACCTAATGGTTCATCTAATAGATATATAGGTACATTTCTAGAAAGAGTAAGTGCTAATATTACTTTTTCTTTGTTTCCTTTTGATAGTTTTTGAATTTCAGTTGTTGGATCTAATTGTAATAGTTGAGCTAGTTCATTAAATCTTGCTACGCTAAAATCATTAAACATATCTTGGTAATAAGCTACTGCATCAGCTATCTTCATGTACTTGTATAAAAACTCTCTATCTGGCATGAAAGAAATATGTTTTCTAGTTTCATAGCTGGCTTCTGTACCTAGTACTTTTATCATTCCTTGTTGTTGACGAATGATACGCATTATTGTTTTAAATAATGTTGTTTTACCACTACCATTTGGTCCTAGAAGGCCGACTATTTTTCCTGGGGTAAGAGCCAAACTAACGTTACTTAAAGCTTCGTTTCTACCATATCTTTTTGTTACATTTGTTAGTTCAATATAATTTGGGTTCATTTCTATTCCTCCTATTATATATTACCATAATTTTATTATTTTTTTATACAAATTAAAAAGCGTTTTATTACGCTTTTTTCTTTAATTTATCTTTAGTAACTATGAATGTTATGGCTGCTACTATTAAATAGCCTATTGTTGCTATTATAGATGATTCTATACCAAATTCGCCACCTGTAAGTAAAAATGAGTTACTTTTTAATACATAGTTATATAAAGTATCTTCACTTGCTGGATTACCGATATGTAGAATACCACCAATAATAATTATGTTCCATAAAGCATGTACTATTGCACTATTCCAAATAGATTTATGTGATTGAGCAATAAGTGAGAACATAATTCCTACCATAGTACCTGCTAATATTACTAATAAACTACTTAATAGATTAAAACCAGTTCCTAGTATATGTACTAAACCAAATAATAATGATGGTGCAATAATAGCTACTGCTTTATTATAACGTTTGTCTAAAGCATTCATTATTATTCCTCTAAATACCATTTCTTCTACGATACCAGCACCGATACCAAAGTAGAAGATACCAGCTGCTATAAGACTTAGTTTTTTAAATAAACTAAGAGATACAGTAGTATATGTTCCTGATATAAATAATAAATAAACTCCTGATACGCATAATGGTAATAATAGACCAATTAAGATCCAATACCATTTAATACTAAATTTAGGAATGTAATATTCTTCCATTTTATGATTTAAATATTTAGTACAAAGTTTTTTAATTAATAAATATGCAAATAGTACATATAATATTCCTGCTAAAGCATTACATATGAATTCTGGTACTTTAATTGCATGAATGATACTTGCTATTACTTCTGCCATTACTTGGGAAAGAATTAAGATTATGATACTTAATACTATTGCCCCGCCTGTTCTATCTCTTTCTATTACTTTTTTTGCCATATTAATTCTCCTTTATCTTATATTTTGCTGTTAGATTTAATTCTTGTTCATGATCTTCTTCTACAAATAATTCTCTTTCATAACTTAGATCATTATGTTCTAGACATAATTCTAAGAAACATAAGAAAATACCCATATCTATTTGATTATAATACATTACTGCATTCTTAGGCATTATACCTCTTTTGCCTTCTTTGTGATATCTGAATACTTTTAATTCACCATCTGAAGATTCTACTTTCCATGGTTGGGAATTGCAAGCACTTGGAGTAAATCTAACGATATCTGCTATGTTTAAATAGTAACCATCATTCCAAATTTCAGATACATCTTTTCTTTTACTCTTGTACATATCTTTTCTAAATTTATCTTCTGAATCTACTTTGGCAATAGCCATCATTATTACAAAGTCTAAACCATCTATTTGTTTTTCTTTTACTTTACCAATACCAAACCATAGTGTACCAATATTTTTAGATACTAGATATAGATCTAGTTGTTCTCCTAAGTAACCAATGTTTTGTAAGTAGTTTTCTTTAGTTTCTGAATAGAATAGAATACAGTATTCTTGACCACGATGACATGCTGCATCTTTAGTTATTACCATTTTTACTTTAATGTCATCTACTAAAGGTTTTAGTTTAGTAAATACTTCTTCAATATCTTTTAATTCATCTTTAGTAATTTTCTCATTACCTATGTTTCTAAATAAGTGAAATGACTTCCTCTTAAAGATCATATCATATAGTGATTTATTCATATGTACCTCCGTTACTTTTAGTTTCTTCTATAGCTTTTTTAATAACACCTTTTATGTATTCATCTTTACCATAGACGTAACTTTGTCTATCATCTTTATATTTTTTATATAAATCCATTTTTAGTTTTTCATAACGTTTCTTTTCGTCTTCATGATTATTCATATAATCTCTAAACATGATGGTTGCTAGTCCATTCATATCTCCAGTTTTATAAACATGAATGAAAGCTTTTACTTTACCATCTTCTTCTTTACGAATAAGATAGTCACCACCCATAGTTGGTTCTTTTTTTACTGTGTATGTTTCTCCTTCAACATTTGATTCAGTGAACTTTTTAAAGTCATCTAAATCATCTGTTTGAATTGTTATGTCTATGATTGGTTTAGATACTATATCTTTAATACTAGTACTTCCTACATGATCTATTTGTTTTATTCTATCTTTATAAATTCTTAACAATTCTTCTTTTTCTTTTTCATAGATAGCAGGATAGTTAGTTTGATAATCCATTAATTCTAAATAACCTTTTTTTAAACCAATGTTTTCCATTTAGACACCTCATAAAAATTATAGCATAAAATGTATTATCAATCCTGCAACAGAACATACTATTAATGCTATAGTTTCACCGATAAAGAAACCTTTGATATGGAACCAATAGTTATGATATTCATCAACCATATCTTCAGTACCTTTGAAAACAAATTGCTTGTCATGACAGAACCATATTATATCTAGGACGATAACATCCCATAGATTTACTATTGTCCATAGGATGAAGCCATCGCTAAAGCTTTCTACAAATGTTGTTCTACCATTTATATATCTTAGTAATAAACATAGTATTATTACGAAGATAAGACATGCACATAGCTTTACTACTATTTTATTCTTTTGAGTTGGAATTTTATCTTTATATTCTTTTAGTGTTTTTACTCTTTCTTGAATCTTTGGTGGATAGTTGTATAATGTCTTGATTGGTTCTCTAGACATTATATAAACCATTACAGTAAAGATTAAACATAATATAATACTTTCTATTAATATAGTCATCATAATTGGTTCCCTCTTTTAATTATATTTTTTTATGATAGATACCAATTGTATCTTCTGTTATAAAGCCGGTCGCATTATAGAACTTACGGCGCCAGTCATATGAATTAACGTAACACTTCTCGATGCCTAGTTCTTTGCACTTTAACATTACACCATGCATCATAGCAGTGCCTATTCCTTTATGTCTATATTTTGCTCTAGTACTTACTGGTTCAACGAATGCTGTTTTTGATTCTTTATCAACATAGACAAAGCAATAACAACAAACATTATTTCTTTCCGTTGATTTTTCATCTATGACCATACATTCAAAACTATCTTTGTACATAGATGATTGCTTTCTTAAGTTGTAAGCGCTCATGCCATTATGATAATCTGGATCTTCATAATCTGGATGGAAACCCATACTACATGCACTCCATTTATTATCTTCGTTAGTATATTCATCACCATATACTAATTTGAATCCTTCTGGTAAGTTAACAGTTACGTTTATTTCTTGAGGATAGATGTAGTTATCATAATCCTCTTCTGCTTGTCTTTTATAACCTTTTTTTTCTAAATATTCTTTTCTATATTCTAAGCTATCATTTGCGATTATTACGAAATCTATTGAACCATCATTATCTTTTTCAAATAATGGTAAGCAGTTAACTTCTGCATAGTTAACCATATCTTTAAGTAAATGTTCATAGCCTTTCTTGATACTCATATAAATAGCATCACCATCTGGTAAGATACAACTAACTATTTCATTATTATCTTCCCACATATAAATATAATTAGCTGATATTTGTTTACCTTGATCTGCTTCTTGAGCAGTCATTCTAAAGATTAAATCATGTAATCTTTCTGGTAACCAAGAAGTCATATTCTTGTTCTCTAAATATTGATTTCTTAAGTATCCCTCTAATCTTTTTAAATCTGTTTCTAGGTTGAACTTTTTAATTTCCATATTGATCACATCCATATAAATTATAACATAATAAAACAGTCTTAAAGACTGTTCTATTTATTATCACTAACCATTTTCTTTTTAAATACGATGATAGTAGTTACTAATACTACTATTGTATAAATAGCAAAAGTTATTATGTTTCTTGTTGAAATCATGCTAAAGTCATTATTTAATGTACCTCTAACAATGTTTAAACAACTTTCAAACGGTAGTATTTCACAAATACGAGAAAATGTTTTACCTACCATTTCTTTAGGAAAGTACATGCCACTAGTGAAACATACTAATTGAACTATTAAACTACCTATTCCTCCAGTACCTTTTTCACTTACAACACTTCCTATTAAAATACCCAAAGATATAAATAATATAGAAATAACTAATGATATTAACACTGTATAAATTATATTAATACTAAAGTGTAATCCTAGTAGCATTGCTGTTGCAAAGAATAGTACTTCTTGAACTAGAATTATAGGTACAATTGATAATACATAACCTAAGATATAATCTCTAGATTTCATAGGTGATGTACCTAATCTAATTAGTAGAGATGTACTTCTATCTTTTGATATTAAATTAGCAGAAAACAATGTTATAAATGCAAAACCAAATAGGATGATGCCTGGTGTGAAATTCTCTAATTTAAATATTTCATCTGGTAGATTGAATTGTTGGAAGATGAATAACAAGAAGATTGGTAATGCTATTTCAAAGATTATACTTATTGGATCTCTTATTAATTCTTTAAAGTTTCTTTTAGCAAAATTTAACATTCTCATTATAGTTCACCTCCAGTTGCAATAGCTACGAAGGCATCTTCTATGTTTTTTGTTTTTGTTTTCTTTATTAATTCTTTAGCTGTTCCAATATCAACTAGATTACCATTAGCCATGATACCTATTCTATCTGATAAGCTTTCTGCTTCTTCCATATAATGAGTAGTTAAGATAATAGTCTTCTTACCTTTTAAGCCTTCGATTACTTTCCATAGTTCTTTTCTTGCTATAACATCTAAACCTAATGTTGGTTCATCTAAGAAAAGAATCTTTGGATCATTAATTAAACTAATGGCAATAGATACTTTTCTTTGCCAGCCGCCAGATAGTGTTTTAGCTTTTTTCTTTAATACTTCGTCTAATTTGAATTGTTTAACTAGTTCATTAATCTTTTTTTCTTTATCTTTTATTTGATAAACTCCAGCCATGAACTCTAAGTTTTCTTTAACAGTTAGATTTGGGGCAATAGCTGTTTCTTGTGGTGAAACATTCAATATCTCTTTTATTTTTAATGTTTCTTTTTTCATATCCATGTTTTCAATTGTTATATCACCTGATGTAGGTAATATAAGTCCAGATAACATTTTGATAGTTGTAGTTTTACCAGCGCCATTAACTCCTAATAGTGCAAATAGTTCTCCTTCTTTAATTTGTAGATCTATTCCATTAACAGCAACTTTATCTTTATATTTTTTAGTTAGTTTTTTTGTTTCTATTGAATACATGTTACTTAGCCTCCGGCATTATTTTATCTAGACTATCTTGAACCACTTCTGATTTAAGAATACCTATTCCTTTTTCTTTATCACATAATATAACTAGAGAATCTCCTGGTTTAATATTAAACATGTCTCTAGCTTCTTTTGGTATTACTATTTGGCCTTTTTCCCCTACTTTAGCAATACCGACAAATTTATTTTTCATATTTTGCCTCCCTTGAAAGTATAACCAGTTATACATTTCATACTGTATTATATACCTATTATTTGATAATTGTAAAGAAAAACTCACGTATTTAATTACGTGAGTTGTTTACATGTGTAATCCCTCTATTGAGTTATCTTCTTTAGGTTGATTTAAACTATTAAGTTTTTCCTTATATTGATTGTATATTACATCTATTTTTTCTTTTAACTCAGGGAATGTACTACATATACTTATATATGCACAATCAACAAATTCTTCATGCTCTAAATCAATTAATTGGCGTTCTACTCTAAACTTAAATAAATCTATTAAATCTTCTCTTTCATAATGATAGTCATAACCAAATTCTTGAGCTAGCTCATTAATTTGATCTAGTAGTTCTGGATGTAGATAAACTAATCTATCAAAACCAGCTTTAGTGAATTCTTTATTAAACGCTTTTCTATAGAATCTCCATTTATCTAATATATATGATCCGTCTTTCTTTAAACCTTCTGGTTTATTTGGATATCTATATATCTTAATCAAGCCTTCTCTTTCAGCTTTTAGTAATCCTTCATAAACATTTTCACAATATTCTTCTTCGACTACATCTACTGGTTCTTCAGAAACCACTTCTTCAAATCCAGTGTGAATATCTTTAAATGTTTCATCTGAAAACGAATATATTGACGATCTGTTTGAATACATTTTTTCAAATGCTCCTGGTACATTTTCTACTAATTCCCAAGGTCCGTTTTTGTCTGGGCCAAAATGACCAATTTCATAAGTTAAGTCATCTCCACATCTGCCACTAAAATGTAGTGCTAGTACTTTTTCTGGCGTTGCATAAACATATACTCCATGTGTAGATTTTCTTGGTTCTAATCTTTTTAGTCCGTGTTCTTTACTTCCGTGATAAACCATTCCCATATTCTCTCTCCTATACTTTATCTATTTTTTCTATAAATTCATTTGAATATTTATACCATTTGAATATAGATTTTTTTCTTTCCATATATTTTTCTAATTCTTCTTTAGTATATGTTGGATTATTTTCTTTATATCTACTTATTGTTCTATTGTAACAAGTATCTATACAAGTTCTTATTATTATTAATGTTCCCTTTAATAAACTGATATCTTTAATACAATGAAACTGTGCACAATCTATTACTATTGTTTTATCATACTTCTTACAATAATCTAATATTTCACTATATATTAGATCGAAATCATCACCACAGTTTGGTAATTCTTTATATTTGTTTCTGAAGTATATGCCTAATTCTTTATTAATGCCTTCACTGTTTTTAAAGCGATGTTCTGAAAGAATATCATCTGTATCAATTATTAGATATTCATCACTATTAAAATGTTCTTTAGCATAAGTTGTTTTACCGGAACCGCTTTGACCAGTTAGATTTATAATTTTATCATCTGTTAGATGTTTGATGTAAGGTTCTTTATCTACATATAAGCTAATATCGATAGGGCTTTGTATTTCTTTTAAGATATCATATATTTCTTTTGAATTTTCAAAGTTTAAATATTTATCTCCTGCATAGTTTGTATATTCTTCTAATATTTCATTTATGTTATCTAAGTTAACTCTATCTTTTATTATGTATTTTGATATTTCTAATCTGTTTTTCCATAGTAAGGTTAGAAGACATTGAGCTATTATTTTGTCTGATAGTGTTGTCTTTTTATATAAATCTATTACTAGTTCATCAGTTATTTTACGAGGATTGGTAACTATTATTTTATTTGATCTATATATTCCTTTTTCTTCATTAACTTTAATCATTTCGGCATCTTCAGGAATTATAACATCATAGATAGTATCTCCTCTATGTAACCATCTAAGAATTTTATCTTCAGTCCCGAAGTTAAAGCCACCCATTTTTTCTGGATCCAAACTGTTTGGATTCCAATTTGTGGAGATGTTTACTTCATCTAATTTATATTCAAAGCCACCAGCATTAGATTTTAGGCCATCCATTACTCTGACAAATTTACTCATGTTACCATCTCCAATGTTATTATATCATGATTATTTTTGGATAAAGAAAAACTCACTTATAATTGTGAGTTGTTTTCTTATTCTTTGTTTTTGCTATCTGTTTTTCTACTTAAAGATAAAGACATGCCTCTATCTACACTGTCACATATTTCGTTGTTTTCAAAGTGTACGCTCAAGAAGTTTCTAGATGCTATGTAGTCACATAAATGTACTAATAATTCCTCTCTTGTTTTAGGAACAGGCATTATTACTTGTCCTGCCTTATTTGTATTCCAAGGTCCCATGTGAGTTATTATTAAACTTGCTACAAATTTAGCATCTTCTTCATTGATTAGTAATTTATCTTTATTTTCCAAAATAAAATTACTCATAAGAACGGGATGTTCACTACATGTATGATCACTTTTAATCATTCCAGATTTAAAACCATCATGAAGCATTAAAGCCATTCTTATTAAATCTTTTTTATGTTCTTCATATGTTCCAAATGCTTTGTCTTTAAACATTTCTTCTAGTATTCTCATTGCTACTTTGACATGTCTTACAAGTCCGCCTTCACCTAAAGAAAAACTAGGGTGATACTTACCAGATGAAGAAGCTGGTATTTCATAGAAATAATCTGGCAACATATCTAGAATTATTTCTGTGCTTTTTCTTACATTTTGATCTTGTATTCTACTTAATTCTACTTCAAAGACTTCTTTTCCCATAAAACCCTCCTAAAGAGTATTATAGCTTCTATGAAAAAAACTCGCAAGCCATTTAAAGGACTTAGCGAGTTTATTTATCAAATTCATCATCAAAAATATTAAATAATATTTCGAATTCGTCATCATGTCTTAGTAAATCTGGTTGGTGTTCTTTAACCATTTTCTTAAACTGCTTATATGGTACATACATGATTTCTGATATTTCTTCTTCTTGAAATTTCATTTCTTTTATTTTTTTATCTGTTCTAACAATATATAAATCATTAAACTCATTGTTTATAAATATTTCTGTAACTTTTGTACTTTTTTTCAGTGGTTTTATAAATTATCCAATTATCGATTTACTTTCAACAAATGCTGCTATAAGCATCAGCATAAAACCAATAATTGCACATATTATTTCATTTTTATTCCATTTTATATCTTTAATTTTTCTGGTTACTGTTTTATTCTTTGTC
>JAEEGL012054822.1_pt1 | contig 19089 bp, 20 predicted proteins | sample 9134231 | NCBI WGS metagenome assembly JAEEGL01 (sample SAMN16246548, study PRJNA631951) | gut metagenome | biome: gut microbiome; feature: rumen; material: fiber-attached | host: Bos | place: Iran: Karaj | collected 2018-10 | reverse complement strand
CCGCCCGTCGAATCGGAGCCCGTAATGGTCAATATCGGAATAAAATTTATCCTCAAGGGAAGAAAAAGTACCCGGGACAGGAATCGAACCTGCATGCCTCTCGGCACTAGAACCTGAAACTAGCGCGTCTACCAATTTCGCCACCCGGGCCTTGAATCATGGAAACGAAAAAATATTAACTTCAAAAACGTGCCGCAAAGTTAAACACATTTTGTGTCTTATCCAAATTTTTTGCACAAAAAATTATGCAAAAATATTTCCCCCGCTAACAATCACTTAGACAGAGATTTGTCGGCTGTCAAAGCGTTTTTCTTCATACCTTCTACGTATGTCTGCATCATTGCCTTCACCTGACTTTCCATAAACGGCAACTGCGAAAACTCGCCACGACGTTCCAAAAGATTGTTTTTTAACTCGCAATCCTTCTGATACTCAAAAATGCCCATCAACTCGTCGTCCTTATACTGAATCATCAGTGTATCAAGGTAATACATCGTCTGCCCATGCAAATCGTTAAAAGCATAATTGACAAATTTAGCCGAATCCTGTTCAAAGACATTCTTGCCAAACGAGAAAAATGGTTTGTCGTAGCCAATCATCGACAGCAAAGTGGGCGTGATGTCCATCTGTTGCATCAGGCGCGTGGAATCGCATTTAGCCGGCAATTCGCCGCCCGGCGTGTAGAAAAACACCGGAATCCTAAACCGCCCGTACTCGTTGGCGTACTCAAGACGCGAACCGGGACCCGTGTGGTCGGCGGTGAAAACAAAAATCGTATTCTTGTACCAGTCGTACTGTTTTACTGTTTCAAAATATTTACGCAGCGAAAAATCAGCGTACCTAACTGCCTTGTGCATAGGGATTTCGCCGTCGGGAAAACGTCCGTCGTCGTATTTTGCCGGCACTTTAAACGGATTGTGCGACGACGCGGAAAACACCGTTACCAAAAACGGCTTGCCTTCCTTGCTTATACGGTCGGTTTCGTGCGCAAAATATTGGAAAAACGGCTCGTCCCAAATAGACCACGTGCCGTCAAACTCGCTCTCATCGTTGAACTCCTCCATGCCATAATAATCGGGGAAACCAATCGAATTGGTAAAGCCCTTGAAACCCAAAGTAGTATTGGGCGCACCGTGGAAAAACGCGCACTTATATCCCTCATTACCAAGCATTTCGGGAAGACCTTGCAAAGTGTTGTTGGAGTAGAAATAATAACAATACGGCTCCACAAACCTCGGAATCCCCGCAAAAACCGCCGGCATACAATCCACAGAGCGGATGCCGTTGGCAAACGAATTGACAAAACAATAACTCTGCCCAAGCAACGAATCCAAAAACGGCGTGTAGCCCTCAAATTTGCCTCCGTCCAAATCCTTGTTGAAATACCCGACGTACTCGCGGCTAAAACTTTCCATCAGTATTATCACGATGTTCTTTTTGCGCATCACCGCCGAGTCAGCGGGCTGATGCACGGGGTCAAAAATTGTTGCAAGTTGTTCGCTCGGATAATAGTCGAGATTTCTGTAACCCTTTTTGTGAATGGTAGTTAGCACGGTAAACGGCGTGTTTAACACGATTGCCGCCTGCACCGGTTTTTTACAATAAATATCCGCCGAATCCTGACGTATCGGGTGCATCGAAAGGTCGTAACCGCCTCGCAGTCCACCGATTGCAAGCGTCATCGCCACCACAAACACCAACGAATGTACAGGATAATATACAGCGTTGGGCGCGTAATCGTCGGGATGTTTGTCGCGGGAGATGGGGTTGTAATAAAACTTCCACAGCGCAAAAATGCTCGCCACGCCAAAAATCCACACCTGCCAATATCCCGTTATCGACTGCAAAAGTATCTTGCCGATATTGTTTTCGTTGCCAAATTCGGAGAAGAAAGTGGCGGTGGTTCTCCGCCCGCCAAAATCAAAATACACCACGTCGGCAACGTTCATAAATATTCCTATCGTATTGATTACGAGGAAGATATATTTCACTATCCGTTGATAAACCACCCTGTCGCGCCATTTGCCCGGCACGGTCTGCAACGCGATGCACAATATATTGAGATAGCACAACGCACTCACGTCGAACCTTACGCCGCCGCCACATATCGTGAGCATGTCGGAAAACGTAACGTCCTGAAACGTAGCGTGATTCATCCAAAAGAAAAACCATCTTTCTGCCATGTACAGCAACATTGCAATAGCAAAGTTGACTGCCATAATGATAGCCGGCTGCTTCTTCAAATCCATTTTGCCCGTTAATTAACCCAAAGAAAATCGTCCTCTGCCTCAGTGTTTTTGCGTTCAAGAATGTTGGCGGCGATGGTGTCGGCGCATTGTATGAGCGAACAGAGCGGACAGATGTCGCGAGCCTTGTTGATGTTTTCCTTCATTTCGAGGCTTTGGAACGGCAAGTCCCAAGCCGCCATGTGCCAGCGTATAGCCATGATTTCGTAGTCGCTCATGGCAAGACCGGCGCGGAGAAGCACAATTACAGATTTCTCGCCATGACCAAGCGGGAAGTTGGTATAGTCGAGGCGGAATCCCTGCGAACTCTGGATGGTGCCAAATTTGTCCTTTTTCTTTTTTGTGATTTTCTTGTAAATATCCGCCTTGCAGACATCGTGGAGCAGCGACGCAATGATAACGCTGTCTTGCGGCAGATATTCCTCCATGTCCTTGTCCATGGAAATCACCACCTCGCGAAGTTTCAAGGCGGCGCGGCAGACGTTGAGCGAATGTTCCATCAGACCGCCGTCGTAATTAAGGTGAAGGTTGCAAGATGCCGGCGCGTCAAAGAAACCGAGTTCCTGCAACTCCTCTATCGTTTCTTCCACTCCGTCGCGATTGGTGGAACGGAGCAGACTGAGAAATTCTTTCTTTAAAGATGTATCTATCATTTATTTACGTGTGTTTAAAGAGCCGTCTGGCTTCAATATTCCCAATTGTATCAAATCATCCTTTTCCAACGATGGCAAATCGGCAGAACGCAACATCTTGCCTACCACCACTTTGCCAGTATTGAGCGCGTCCTCGGCGGTGGCAAAACGGTTGTAACCCTCTACGACGGGAATCCACGTCTGATTGATGAGTTTTTTGCCGTTAATAGACACAAAATAGCCGTAGCCACAATCAATGTGCTTGGTGGTGTCTTTCTCAAAAAACTGAGTCTCCACCGAAAAAGTTGCGCCCGCTACTGTGGTGTCGAATTTCAAGGTGCGCGGCTCATCGCTGTTGCCGTTATTAGCGCAACCCACAATCGCCACCGCCGCAAATAGCATCAAAATCATTACACTGCGCATAACCGAAGATGTTTTAGAAAATCCTGCTCAGGAAGTAAGACCTCTTTATCGTCCACTGCGAGAGCGGTATCGTGAATGCAAAATTGGCAAAGAAAGTCATGTCGTTCATGTCTTGGTACGGTTTGAAAGTCTGATTGCCAATCGTCATCTCATAATTCTTCTTGAATATGCTCTTCGGCGACATTCCGACCCTAAAATTGATTATCGTGAAATTGAAACCAATGACAAGCGGCACGGAAATCTTGCTGAGTGCATCCTTGTAATCCTTGGTGCGGAGAGTCTTGCTGCCCACTTTTTGCGCCGTGGTGAGTCCAATGTTGAAATCCAATTGCGCACCAAAATAGAAGTATGCCTGGCGGTTGTACAATTCTTCGCTCAACTTGATGTACAGCGGCACGCCAATAGACAATACGCGGTTGGTCTCGGTGAGTTTTACATCTTTTTTGGGCGTCTGGTACTTATGCACATTGCCCCAACTATGCGCCACAACGCCAGTTACAAAACCAACGTTGTCATTGTTGCAGTCGTGGTGAAACTGCAAACCGATACTGAATCCAGGCATTGAGCCGATAGCCTCCACTTGTTCGAGCGGCACATTCAGGCCGTCGCCGTCAACAAAATACTTGTGGTCGCAACGTGCCGACGGCGCACCGTTGAAACTATTGCTGTATCCGAGTTCGAGTACAAAATAATCAAACTCGAAATGCTTTCCTTTTTGCGCTATTGCGATGCATGGCAGCATCAGAAGCAATAATATGATGGTTTTCCTGTTCATGTCTGCGTATTGTTAAGGGCGGTAAACCCATTCTGAATTGCTGTATATTTTTGAATCGCCTTCTCCCTGCATCGCGCCGCCAACCACAAAAGCCCTGTCGCCGCCGTGGAGCACCATGGCGCGAGACACACGGCTTTCTGGAGCATCTACATTAGAATATGGCGAGCAAAGTATCGGCAGATACATGTTGGAGCGGTTCACTTTGAGCATGTCGGAGAAATAGACAAGGTTGCCATTCGTATCGACGCCTTCGCCCATACCGTAGAAAATATCGTCGCCCACTGCAAAAGCCGCACCGAAAGCCCTCGGCGAAAACTCGCGGCCTACCAATTTCTCGTTGCCTTCTTCGTCTTTTACCTTCTCCTTGAAACTGTCTTTGAAATGCACAACACGATCAGACTGCGCCCATTGGAACAAATAAGAATCAGGACGACTGTTAACAGGCGGGGTAAAATGGCAGGAAATCACATCGTCGTAATAGCCGCTCTCACCCTTGCCGCCAATGATAAAGGCATTTTCGTCGATCACGACCACAGATGCACCCGTCCTCGCACCGTAACTAAAACTACTCGTCATTTGGTTGAAATAGCCACTTTCGGGGATATACTGACCATTATCTTCCCTCGACATCATAAAGATGTAAAAATCAGTGTGATAATGGACAGCACTTCCTTGCGAAAACTGAAACTCGCCCAGCCCCACAAAACCCCATTCGTTGCATATCGAGAATCCAACACCTCCCGTGCGTGCCTCGCCCTGGAAAGGCTGACGGATAGCCAGTTGATCTTTGCTGTCATAAAAAGATACCTGCTGCCAACCGTGCCTATCGATGTCGTACATGAAGAAGTTCTTATTGTAATCTTCGTGTTTGAAATTGGACGGCCTGGTGCAGCCACAACCCACATATATCACATGGCGGGCATTTTCGTTCTCTCCGCAATTGATGCCGAACCCTACCGCACCCCAAAGCCTCATCACCTCGCCAGAATTGTTTTTGATTTCGGGAATCTGCTCAAAGGTCTTTTTGTGCGAACTATAACACCACAAATCAGAATACGACACGTCGCCAGCGCGACCCATGCCAAAGAATGTCAAGGTGTCCTGTTTTTCAGCGTCTTTCACAACGGTAGTAACGGTTAAAACATCGGTGCGACCAGCAATAATGCCATTTTTAACGAATCCGTTGCTCTCAAACCATTTATCGTGCGGAGTATCTGTTACCACGACAAGAGTTTCGGGGTTGTAACCTATAAGTTCCTTTCCGTTTTTGCCTTGGATAACCACAAAACTACGTATCGAATACTGCGTTTCGGACTCCAAACCGGTAATTGTGGTACAGAACGACTCCTTGACGTCGGGCTTGCCTTCGTAAGATACGCAGTTGGAACCATCGCCATTGATAACTGGCTCATCCTTACCCTTCACCCAGCAATGTCCGTAGCGAATCACATTGCCAGCCACGTATTCAAAACCGCCTTTTACTTCGAGCCGAACGTCTGATTTAGTCTTTAAACTGTCTTTCTTTGCCGCTGTGCCGAGCACCGCATTTGTACTGTCGGTGGCAAATGCCGTTTCGTAATACACATCATACGACGTGTACATCCCGTCATCTATCTGACAGGCTATCAGCATAGTTGCGCACAAAAACAATAATCCAAAATTTCTTCTCATAACGAATCAGTAATAATAACGCGCAAATATACTTAATTTTTCTTAAAACACAAATTCTATCGGAACTTTTAATGTTATTTTTACGTTAAAAGGCCTGCTAAACCAAATGCTGTGCTTCAAGGCGTTTCTTGCGCATCTGGTGGCGGCGGTATATCCTTAACTTTCTGATAATTATGAAAACCAACAGCGACGACATCACTATTATTATAAAGGTGAGCATCTTACAATTGAGTTGGTTGCCCTTGACACGCGACCACATTTCTATCAACGCCTCGCTGCGGTTGCCGGCGTCGCGGGTCAATATACAACGGTCTGTAACAGACTTGTCGGGGTACAACACATGGTTGAGGCACACGCTGTCGGCATCCTCGCCAAAGAAATACGATGCATCGAGAGGGTCGTATGCGTCCTCATCTATCATGCCGTCGAGCACTTCGGGAGTGGCAATGGCAGACACGTAACCCGTTTCCTCCATGTTGCGGATGGCGTTTTCGGAGCGACAGAGGAAATTGATGAAATACGACGCCGCCTTCACGTTTTTGGCATAGATAGGAATCACCCAGCCATCAAACCAAGCGTTGCTGCCCTCCTTGGGAACCACGTATTCGAGTTCCACGCCCTCGTTAGCCTCGTCGATAGCCCACTGCGCGTCGCCCGACCAAGTGAGATTGAGCCACACCTTGCCCTGGCACACGCGGTCTTTGCCAAAATCGGCCTCCCAACCAGCCACCTGCGGTTTTGCGGCGCGGAGTACGTCCTCCACGGCTTTGAGGTTTGCGTCAGAAAGGTCGCTTGCAAGTACCTGACGGTCAGCATGTCCGTCGATGATTTCCTGATATTTGGCGTATTGAATTATCACCGAATACACATCGCGAAAGGCATCCTTGATAAAAATCTGCCCCTTAAACTTGGGATTGAGTATCGCGCCCCAACTCTGCACCTCGTCGTCGGAGACGTACTTTCTGTTGTAAATCAAACCCGTCGTCCCCCAAAAATACGCCGTGGCATAGTCGGCGACACGGATGGAATCTGACGGCGAAATCAACTGCATCTTCTCGCGAATCCACGGCGAGAGGTTGCCGAGGTTGTTCACCGTGGTCTTCACAAAATTGGTGTCTATCTTTTGCAACAGACCTTTGCTCAGCATACGCTCAATGATGTAGTCTGACGGGCAAACCACGTCGTAATCCTCATGCCCCACCTCAATCTCGGTGAGCATGTTCTCGTTGATGTCGAAGGTCTGGTAGATGATTTTGACAGGCTCGCCGGTCTCCTTCTCGTAATACTCCTCAAATTCGGGTATCAACTCCAAATCCATGTAATCAGCCCAGTTATAGACCTTGAGCGTGTGGGCGCGGTCGGTCTGGGCAGCGGCGGAGAGAGTCGCCATCAAAATCGTAATTATGATAAAAAAATTTTTCACTTTTTGTCGTTTTGTTTTGCATTTCTGACATTAAAAATTACCAGCAAGACAAGTATTGTTAAAAAGATTATCGAAAACAGCGGTCGCAACTCCGGCGTAAGGCCTCCCCTCCTCGCATCGGCGTAGATGAAGGTGGAGAGAGTTTCGATGCCGCCCGAACCCTTGTTGAACAATGTTACCGCAAAATCGTCGATACTAAGCGTAACAGCCAGGATGAAGCCCGACAGGATACCGGGTTTCAACTCCGGAAACAGCACCTTCCGCAATGCCACAAAGGGCGTTGCGCCGAGGTCGATGGCGGCTTCGTAGAGGTTGGGATTCATCTTCATGAGCCTTGGCATCACCGAGAGAACCACGTAAGGCGTACAGAACGCCACGTGCGCACAAATGATAGTACCCATGCCGCGACTAATGCCGCAAAAAACATACAGCAAAAATATCGAAATACCCGTGATGATGTCGGGGTTGATGATTGGCACGGAGTTAACAAAATTGATGGCGCGGCGCGTTGACGAGCGCATATTATAAATGCCGATGGCAGCCAACGAGCCCAATACTGTGCTGATTGCCGCGCTCACAAGGGCTATTACAACGGTGTTGACAATCGCGCTCGTGAGCAACGGCCCTGCCTCGCCCTTGAAGAAGTTGGAGTACAATCCAAACGAGAACCCCGTCCAATTGCCCAAGACCTTGCCCTCGGTGAAACTGAACACAAAAATTATCAAGACGGGCGCGTACAGAATCAATAGCAACGCCCAAAGGTAAATGTTGGCAAAAATCTTTTTCATTTGCTATCGTCCTCCCCGCCGAGAAATGAGGTTAAACCAATGATTATCAGCAATATCAACGACAATGCCGAGCCGTAGTTGATAAGACCTACGTTGATGTTTTCTTGGATAATAGAGCCAAACAACTTGACATTGTTCATCGTAAGAAGTTCGGAGATGGCGAAGGTGGATATTGTGGGCATAAAGACCATCAGGATACCAGAATAAACTCCCGGCATCGAGAGGGGCAGCACCACATCCCAAAACACACGGAACGGTTTGGCTCCCAAATCTTTAGCCGCCTCCACGAGCGAATGATCCATTTTTTGGAGAGTGTTGTAGATGGGGTAAATCATAAACGGCAAAAAGTCATAGACCATGCCAAACACCAACGCGCCTTCGTCTAACGGCAGATGCAGAAAGTCGAACAGCGCAACAGTTGCCAACGTCCTGAGCAACAGATTGATCCACATCGGCAATATAAACAGCAATGCCATCACCTTGGGCGTGGAAAACTGCTTATCTGCCATGAAATACGCCGCCGGATAGCCTACCAGGATGCAGACAACCGTAGTAATCATGGCGATGCCGATACTATATATAAAGGTGTTGAGGCTGTCGGTGGAGCCAAAAAACTTCTCGAAATATTTGAGCGTGAACCCCTCCTCGTCAACAAACGAATACCATCCCAGCAACAACAGCGGAATCACCACAAACACCGCCATCACAGCCACATACGGGAACGCCCAAACCTTGCGCCGCCCGAAAAATTCCATTATCCTGTTCATTGCCGCTTGATAACATGAAGGTCGATTGGTAAAATATCTACGCTTACATCCGTGCCTGGCTCAAAGTGCGCGTAATTCTGACACTGCAACTCGCAACCGTCAGCCACCTCCACAATCATCTCGTTGTGTACGCCCTTAAACACGCAACTCTTGACCTTGCCATGCCAAATGCCAACTTCAAGATTCTTAGACAGTTTGATGTCCTCGGGACGGATGATTACATACACCAACTCATTGGGCGCAAAACCCTTGTCAACGCACTCCACGTGTCTGCCAAAGAAATCCACATAGAAATCCTGCGGCATCACACCTTCTATAATATTAGACTCGCCAATAAAATCTGCCACAAAGGTATTCACAGGCTCCTCGTAGATAAATTTTGGAGTGCCTTGCTGCTGGATAACACCCTCGTTCATCACTACTACCGTGTCGCTCATCGTGAGAGCCTCCTCCTGGTCGTGGGTTACAAAAATGAAGGTGATGCCAAGTTCCTGGTGCATCCGTTTGAGTTCCATCTGCATTTCCTTGCGGAGTTTGAGGTCGAGAGCGGAAAGCGGTTCGTCGAGGAGAAGCACTTCGGGTTTGTTGACAACTGCACGGGCGATGGCTACGCGCTGCTGCTGACCACCCGAAAGTTTAGACACGTCCCTGTCCTCAAAGCCGTCCAAGCCCACCAAATGCAACGCCTGCACCACCTCGCGGTCGGTTTCCTCCTCGCTCACGTGGCGGAGTTTGAGTCCGAAAGCGATGTTGTCGTACACGTCCAAATGCGGAAACAGCGCGTACTTCTGGAACACGGTGTTCATCGGACGATTGTAAGGCGGGATTTTTGTGATGTCGTTGCCGTCGAGCCGGATGATGCCCGAAGTAGGCGTTTCAAAACCGGCAATCATCCTCAATAACGTAGTTTTGCCGCAGCCCGAAGGACCGAGCAGCGTTACAAACTCGCCTCGCTTGATAGAGAGGCTCACATCGCAAAGCACCACCTTGTCGCCAAACGATTTGGTGATGTGTTCGATCGTTATGATGTCATCGGTTTTCTGTACCAATTTCTATTACAAAAAAATTTTAAGGGGTTGAACAAAAAATTTTCGTTACAAAGGTAAAATATTTTTCGTGGAAAACAAAAAAAACAATATATTTTGTTTTTTTACTGCCTTCCGCCCCATTCATACGCTATCTTAAACATCACCGCGCTCTGCCATTTGACGTCTGAGCTTCGAATCTGACCATTGCGGAGCATCTCGTCGAAATACCACGGCTTGTGCAGTTTTACTAAGTCGGCACCTACTGACACGTTGATAGACCTAATCCTGATGCCGAGGCTCGGATTGAGGTAAAAGCCCGAAAAATCGTTCACTTCGTCGAGGCTGACGGCGTATCCCGTCCTCACAGCCACAAAGGGCGACACTTTGGAGGGGAATACATCGTACCGCAAATCTGCAAACAGCGGCAGCTGGGCATACAATTCAGGCTTTCCCTCGTTGTAAAGACCATAATACCAATAATCAATGTAGATCTGTGCCGAGAGTCCGAGTCCGGCATAGAAATTGGGCGTCATCTGCGTCCCAAACGAACCCGAATAGCCAAAACTACTGCACGTATAGAAACTCGTCCGCGAATTAATCGCAACGTCGGCAAAAATTCTGATGCCATTAGACAGCCCGCGATAAGATCTTACGCGACGAGAATCGCTGTTTTGAGTGTCGTCGAACTGAGGCGCGTCGTATTCCAACTGCGGCGACTGCTCCTGCTGCATGGGTTCGGACGTTATCTTGTCAATCTCCTCCTGCTTGAAAACCCACAGGCTACCGTCGGCGGTGCGGATTTTCACGTTGGGCACCTGCTCTATCAACGTACCGCGCACCACGCTGCCATTAAGGAGATACACTACATCTTGCAATTTTTGTGCATTGGCAACAACGTCGACAAACAACGCCACAATCAATATGATAAACTTTTTCATTTTTTTGATGGTGATAATCAATTGAAAACTAAAATTATACATTACTTTTTTTGTCATACAGCAACAATACAAACGACGAATACATCACAAGCATCAGGAAGCACACCGCCGGCAATATGAACGACATCTGCGCACTGAGCGCCTTGGCAAGCACACTTTGCAACGGAGGCAACAACCCGCCGCCCACAATCATCATCACGAGTATCGTGCCGCCGGTCTGCGTATCGCGCCCCGTGTTTTCGAGCGACATGCCAAATATCGTGGCAAACATCAGCGACATGCAGCACGACAACATTATCAGCGACGTTATTACAAACACCCCGTCCAAAAATATCACCACAAGGCAGAACACCAACGCCGTGATGGCGGCAAATAGCAGCAGACGCTGATAACGGAAATACTTCATCAGCCACGTAAACAGGAATCTCGACACAGCAAACACCGCCATCGAACATGTGTATAAAAATACAGCGTCATATTCGCCATCCTGCTCGTTGATAACGGGAATCGTGAAGCCCCATACACACGTCTGCGCGCCCACATACACAAATATCGCCATCGCGCCACGCCTAAAAGTAGGTATGCGCATCAGGCGGATAATCGACTGCCAAAGATCTATGGGCTTACGGACTATCATCACGCTATGTATGCTCCTGATGCTCACGAATATAGCCATCACTAAAATCACCAAAAGCACCTCGCCCACCCCTGCATAAAGCATTGTGATGGCGTCAAGTTCCTCGCGAATGATTTCGGTATTGGCAGCCGCACCATCCTGATTGTTAAGATTGTCGATAATCAGCCACTGGCACAGCAAGATGCCAAGCACGGAACCGAGCGGATTGAACGACTGCGCCAGATTGAGCCGCCACACGCCCTTGTCGTGCGTAGGTGCGGCAGCAACAATATAAGTGTTGGCAACAGTTTCGAGCGCGGCGCATCCCGTAGCCATCACGTATATCGCCACAAGATAAAAAAAGTAACTCTCCATGCTCGCCGCCGGAAAAAACATCAGCGCACCAATGGCATATAGCATTAGTCCTACCAAGATACAATTTTTGTACGACCGCTTCCTGTACAGGTAATAGACAGCAGGCAAAGCCGCGAAAAAATATGCCACATAGAACGCCGACTTGATAACGCCCTCCTGCAAATCAGACATGTGGATGATATGCCTGAAATTCTGGAGCAACGTGCCGGTCATGTTGTTGGCGATGCCCCAGAGAAAAAACATTATCAACAGCATCACAAACGCCGCAGTACTGTTTTTGTTTTTATCGTCTATTGATGTCATGGCAAATGTCAATTAATATCTTGTCGCAAAAATAACCAATCTCTTCGTCCCATGCAAAAAAAATTTGAACTATCTTTACAGAAATTGCAAACAGCCAAAACACCTGCATAAAAATCCACAGCAAATGTATATTAATAATATTAACATCCATCTAATTACCTGACAATCAACCAAAAGAAAAATTTTACAAAAATTTTTGCCCAAAAGTTTGTGTATATTGTAATATTAGAGTTACTTTGCATAATATTTCAACAAAAAATCACAAAAGACTAAAACGCAATATATCAGAGAATTATGGAGAACATAATCGTTAGGGTCGCTAATGAAAACGACAGCAAATACTCTCAGGAGATTGTTGACGAGATGGCTTCGAGCGCAAAAGCACGCGGCACAGGCATCGCAAAGCGCACCCCCGAATACGTTTCGGGCAAGATGAAGGAGGGCAAGGCGGTCATCGCACTCACCGAAAGAGGTCAATGGGTTGGCTTTTGCTACATCGAATGTTGGGGACACGAGAAGTTTGTCGCCAATTCGGGCTTGATTGTTAGTCCCGATTTCAGGGGCAGGGGCGTTGCAAAGGCGATTAAATTTACTGCATTCCGCCTGAGCCGCAAGAAGTTTCCCGGCGCAAAGATATTTGGCTTGACAACGGGTTTGCAGGTGATGAAAATCAACAACGAACTCGGCTACAGCCCCGTGCCGTTCTCAGAACTCACCGACGACGACGAATTTTGGAAAGGCTGCGGCAGTTGCGTCAACTTCCCCATCCTCACCTCCAAAAACCGCAAAAACTGCCTTTGCACAGGCATGCTCTACGACCCCGAATGGGAGAAGGAAAACGGCCCCAAGGATTGGGACAAACTCTATGCAAAAGCCAAGTTCGACGAGAAAAACGTAATTGTACAATTTGAATAAACCATTAATAATGAAAACATTAGTAGCATACAGCGGCGGATTGGACACCACATGGGTTACGACGTTGCTGTCGTCTCAGGGCGAGGAAGTAACCGCCTTGATGATCAATTCGGGCGCATTCTCCGACGAGGAAATCGCCTCCGCAAAAGACCGCGCATTCCAAGGCGGCGCAAAAAAGTTTGAGTGCATCGACGTTTCCAAAGAATACTACGACAAGACTGTCAAGTACATGATCTATGGCAACATGCTCAAAAACAACACTTACCCGATGTCGGTATCGAGCGAGCGCATCATCCAGGCCATCACCGTTGCCAACTACGCCAAGGCAAACGGCTACGACAAGATAGCCCACGGCTGCACCGGCGCTGGCAACGACCAGGTACGTTTTGAGATGGTGTTTGACATCCTCTGCCCCGAAATCAAAGTGCAGGCCCTCGTGCGCGAGACCAACATTCAGCGTGTTGACGAGATAGCCTTCCTCAAAGAGAAGGGCATCAAGATGAACTTCGACAAGGCAAAATACTCCATCAACAAGGGTCTCTGGGGTACGTCAATCGGCGGCCGCGAAACCCTCAATTCGGCTCAGCCCCTTCCCGAAGAGGCCTACCCCACCCACTGCACCAAGCAGGACGAGAGCGTCATCACACTCGGTTTTGAGAAGGGCGAGTTGGTAAGCGTCAACGACAAAAAATTTGACAACAAGGTGGATGCCATCCGCGAGGTTGAAAAACTTGCCGGCGCATACGCCATCGGCCGCGATATGCACATCGGCGACACCATCATCGGCATCAAGGGCCGCGTAGGTTTTGAGGCTGCCGCACCGATGGTTATCATCAAGGCTCACCACGCACTCGAGAAGCACGTGCTCACCAAGTGGCAGATTTATTGGAAGGACAACATCTCGCAGTGGTACGGCAACCGTCTGCACGAAGGCATGCTCCTCGAACCCGAAATGCGCGACATGGAGGCGTTCCTCGAAAGCACACAGCAGAAGGTGAGCGGCAAGGTGTTTGTTGCACTCCGCCCCTACACGTTCTTCATCAACGGTATCGAATCCGAACACGACCTGATGACATCGAAGTTTGGCGTTTACGGCGAAGACAACAAGGCCTTCACCGCACAGGACATCGCCGGATTCACCAAGGTTGTCGGCGTTCAGTCGAAGATTTGGTACGCTGTCAATGGCGAGAAATATTAATGTAGAAGAGGCGTTTCGTCAAACGTCTTAATATACACGGAAACCACAGAATACACAGGATTCGATTCCGTGTCTTCCGTGGTTTTCTCGTTGTTAAACAATTAAAAAAACGCATCGACTATGAAAGGATTTTTTATAGGATTGATAATAGGCATCTTGGTAGCAGCCGGCGTGTGTGTCTATCTGTCGAAGATGAACATGTTTGTCAAAGCGGAGACCCATATCAACGAGGAAGTCTTGAAGGAGAAACTCCTGACTTGTAGCGAGTTGACATCCGCCAAATATCAGGTGGAAGGTCAGATAACCCGCACAGAAAGTTACAAAACCGATTATAGTTGGCTCAACAAACTCGGCACAAAGAGTTTCACCGTCAAGTATTCTGCCACCATTGCTTTTGCAGTGGATTTGGCAAAAGCGCAAATCAAGGTGGATTCCAACGTTGTACGCATCGACCTTCCGTCAGCCACAATGCAGTCGCTGACCATCCCGTCCGACAGTCTAAACATCGTAAGCGAAACCAAGTCGCTCATCAACTGGGAAAACAAAAACGACATGAAGGAGGCTTTGCGTGACGCAGAAATGCACGCCTTGAAGACCTGCGACACCACCAAGATGATTCGCATGGCAAATACCGAAGCCGTCAAGACCCTTGGCACTCTCCTCTGCCCCTTGACAGAAAGCGAGGATGGCGAAAAGGCATATCAGGTGATTATAACCATACATGGCGAAACCGAAAAGAACGAACCTCTTACTATTCAGCAAGAACCAGGCGCGGCAAAGTAGTCAATCAACAAATCAACAAATCAACAAATCAACAAATGATAAAAGTAGGCATAATAGGCGCGGCAGGATACACCGGCGGCGAACTTTTGAGAATATTGACTTATCACCCTGACGTACAGATAGTTTGGGCGGTAAGTAGAAGCAATTTTGGCAACCCTGTTTGGGCGGTTCACGCCGATTTGTTTGGCGACACCGACCTCAAATTTGCCGAGCAACCCACCGAAAAAGCCGACGTGGTATTTTTCTGCACGGCTCACGGCGAAACCGGCAAACTCCTTGCGGAATACAAATTCCCCTCGGATGTCAAAATCATCGACATGACTAACGAATTCCGCGTTGGCGACACAGGATTTGTATATGGTCTGCCTGAAATCAACCGCGACAAAATCAAGACCTGCAACAAGTTGGCAAATCCGGGATGTTTTGCCACGTCGATTCAACTTGCCCTCGTGCCCGCCCTCAAAGCGGACATCATCAAGAGCGACATTCAGGTTTCGGCAGTAACGGGCAGCACCGGCGCAGGTCAAAAACTCTCCGCCACAAGTCATTTCTCGTGGCGCACCGACAATTTCTCTGTTTATAAGGCGTTCACGCATCAGCATTTGGCAGAAATCAACCAAACCAAAGACCTCTTGAACCCGACCTTGCAGCGTCCCATCCACTTCATTCCCTACCGTGGCGACTTTGCCCGTGGAATCATTGCAAGTGTTTGGTTTACATGCGACAAGACCGAAAACGAGGTTAAGGAAATCTACAGCAAATGCTACGAAAACGAACCCTTCACGCATTTCTACGACGGCAACTTGTACCTCAAACAAGTGGTCAACACCAACAAATGCATTGTTTCCATAAAGAAAGAAGGCGACCAACTTCTCGTTCAAAGCGTCATCGACAACCTCATCAAAGGCGCAGTAGGACAGGCAACTGAAAATATGAACATCATGTTCGGATTAGATGAAAAGGCAGGACTGAGATTGAAACCGTCGGGGTTTTAAGATTCAATTTGGAAGTAACAAAAGCACGGAAGAAAAGATTCTTACCGTGCTTTTTTTACCCCTATCTTTTATCCAACCCTAATTCCCACAAGTGTCATGTCATCGAGTTGAGGCTCGTTGCCGCGCCATTCTGAAACTGCGCGGTCAAGCAAGTCGTATTGTTGGTCAACGGGTTTTTCGCTGTTTTTCAAAAGCAAGGCGAAAAATTGTTTTGACTTCAACCTGTTTCCGTCAGGTCCTCCCGTCTGGTCTTGAATACCGTCAGAAAAACAATAAACCATGTCGTCTTTTTCGATTGGCTGCTCCAAAGTTTGAAAATGGTCTTTTTCCACCAAATAGCGTCCTACCGGCATGTGGTCGCCTTTCAATTTTGAAACCTTGCCGTTGCGGATAAGCAATACTGTTTGATTAGCAGTGGCGTAACGCATCACCTTCGCTGAAAAATCAAAAGAGCATATTGTCATATCCATTCCGTCGTTGATGGTGTCGTCGGTGCCGGATACGAGGGTGTTTTTGATGAAATCGCGCATACGGTCAAGCACTGTGCCGGGGTTTTCTGCATCGTTTTCCGAAACGCAAAACTCTTTTAAGGCAGATATGCCGAGCATCGAAAGAAACGCACCCGGAATGCCGTGACCGGTACAGTCGGCGGTAATTAATACGCGGTATTTGCCACACATTGCCACACGGAAAAAGTCGCCGCTCACAATGTCGCGCGGACGGTAATAGACAAAATTTTCGGGGAACACGCTGTCCACCTCGCTCTGTTTCGATACGGCGGCAAATTGTATGCGTTTGGCGTAGTTGACGCTACTTATAAGGTCGTTGCGCTGCGATTCGATTTGGTTGCGTTGAGCCTCTATCTCGTCGCGCTGAGCCTCAATTTCGCTTTTTTGCTCGTTGAGAGTGATGTTTTTGGCTTTTAGCACACGGTTGGCAGCACGTTTGTTCCAAAGCATTACAAATATCAGCGAAAGTCCTATTGCCAACGAAATAATTATAATCCAAAACCTCGTCTTGGCGGCGTGGTAAAGTTTTTCGGCGTTTTCGCGTTTGAGTTCTTCAAACATGCGTGTGCGTTCTACTTCGGCGTTTTTCAGAGAGGCAAAAGTGCTGTCGTTGAGCAAGGCAAATTTACATTCGGTGCTTTTTTCAAAATTGTAGAGTGCTTCCTTGTAGTTGCCGAGATTTTTATGAACTTCGCAAAGACGATCGTGATAGTTTTTGAGGGTGTTGAGCGGAATATCGTCGGTAAAATATTGCTGTAAATCAGATAGTTCTGCAAGTGCATCCTTGTAACGTTTGCAAAAAATGAGGTAATCAACATAAACATGCCGTGTGCCGATGTAGTTGGCAATGTTGCCGTTGTTGAGGTCGTATTTTCCTACCTTATTAATATATAAGTAGCAACTGTCGGCATAAACCTGTTGACCGGTAAATTTGGCGGCGGCAATGTAGGCACCGGCGAGCGACGAGTAAGCAAGATATTTGCCGTGAATGTAATACACATCGTTGGTTTCTGCCGAATCAAATAGTTCTACAGACGTTCTCAGACTCGTAATGGCGCGGGCAAACAGCGTATCGGAATTTTTAAACACGGCATCGCCAATCATATAGTTGCAATACGCCATTTCGAGCGTGTCGGCGGCGAGTGTAACGTAATGCAAAGCCTGACGATAGTTTTCTTCGGCGGCGGCATAAAGTCCCATATTGGACTGAGTCTCGCCAATTGTCAGGTATGCGTAGGATATTTTAGCCGTGTCTTTTTCCTCCACGTATATTTTGAGAGCCATATTGTAATACAGGAAAATGCTGTCCTTGATGTTGAGGTCTTCGTAACAACTTCCTATCGCCACGTATGCTGTTGCAGCCTTTGTACGCAGGCCTAAGGTGTTAGCAATTTGGGCTGTTTCGGCAAAATACGGGAGGGCTTTTTCTGATTCATTGCGCATATAATATGCCTTGCCAACATTGTAACAGGCTGTGCAAATAGGCAATTGATCCGCCGGGTCGTAAAGTCCGAGGGCGAGCAACCCATATTTGAGCGAAGTATCTGCATTACCTGTTTTCCGGGCAATTTTTCCGTAATAACGCGCCTTTACCGTGTCGTGACTTGTGGGCGAAATCATACGAAGAAGGCTGTCAACCAATTGACTATTCGGGTCGGAGCCATCATTGTCCTGAGCGGCGGCAGGCATCATCTGCATTATTACCAATATGCTAATTATCAAATATATAGCGGATATTCTCATTATATTATTCTTTGGCAACAAAATTAGTAATAATTTTTGAAAAAATGGAAGATAATTTTCACTTTCCCCTCTTTTCAATCAAATCATCCACTACCAACTCTGCAAAAAAGTCTCAGGCATATAAAATCGAAATAGTTGGACAAATCTCGATTTTTTCAAGATTTGGCTGAGTCCAATTATCTTCACTATAATCTTGAAAAGAAACGACGGAAACCGTTCCAACTTCATTGCGGCTTTTTATAAACGTAAATTTCAAAAATCCTTTTGTAATTTTTGAACGTTGGTTCGAGTTCTACAGTTGTCAAAGGAGAAAACTGAATTATAATGAACAATATGCCAATTGATTGTAACCGTGTGGTGCATCTCGCGTTCGTCAAACTCAAAGACTACTACCTCATCGCCTCGCTCGCCCCTGTGGCATTGGACACGGCTTGCATTGACATCATTTTCAATATGACACCCTCCGAGGGTAACGACAACAGTCACCACAAACAGCGCATCTCCTCGCGCCACAGCCTTCACTCAATCGAACACACCGCCAAAATCGGTCTCGGCAGCATAAATTACGAAATTGTAAGCATAAATTAATTGGAGTGTGGGCGGCTCGCCCGTTCCTCATAAAAAAACTTACTCCATTTCCTTCATATCGAAATACATAAGAGTGCGTTCGATTACAAATTTATGCCGGGCAATGCAAAATAATGTAAAAAAAATTTGCATATATGATAAATCGGTTATATATTCGCACTGTTGTTATCGCTTGTCTTGTTTAACAGACTTCGCAGGATTAGGGAAACCAACACAAAATGTAATTTATAAGTCACCATACAATTATGTTTTACAATGATGCAAAAAAAGCAGCAATTAAGTTGCTTAAAAAACGAGAGACAGAATATAATCGCTTAGGAACTCAAGCAAATGATTATGCTCTTAAACTCTTTGAAGTTAGAAAGTCAGCAGT
>JAEEGL011737772.1_pt1 | contig 19089 bp, 15 predicted proteins | sample 9134231 | NCBI WGS metagenome assembly JAEEGL01 (sample SAMN16246548, study PRJNA631951) | gut metagenome | biome: gut microbiome; feature: rumen; material: fiber-attached | host: Bos | place: Iran: Karaj | collected 2018-10 | reverse complement strand
GAAGAAGAACAACAATTATCTCTGTTTCCTACTGAATCATTGGCTGATGTCTTTGACCGTAAGATGACCGATGTAGATATTAGTCCTGTTGATGTGAAAAGAGTAATCGGGGATTTGGAAAAAGAGAGAAAAGCACTGGGAGACCAGATTTCTCAATTTACGAATGATAGCAACGATGTGACCCAGTCTATGATAAAAACTGTGCAGAAATACATGGGTGAGCTTGGAGATTCCGAGGCGGAAAAGATGACTTGGAGATACCTTTTTACAAGCAACCTTAAAGAACTATCGGGCGCTGTGCTGCATAAAACTGTTTTCTCATTTCGCCTTGCGTACATTATAGAAATTGAAAAGGCTCTTGGAATTAAACTACCTATTCTTTTAGATTCACCCAAAGGAAAAGAAGTTGACGATATTAATATCGGCAAGATGATGCAGATTCTGCAGCGGGATTTTCCAGATAATCAGATTATCATTGCTTCTATCTATCATTATGTGCAGAATGAGCATGTTATCACATTTGAAGGTCAACTGTTGGATCAGATGATAGAGGCATAAAGGACGAATGAGTGATGTGGAGATAGTGAAATGAAAAAACTAAGATATCCGTTAAACGTAACAATAGATACGAATATATTTGAAGCTAATCATTTTGATTTTGGCACAAGGAGTACAATGAGCGTACTTGCCAAACATATTCAAAACGGAAAAGTCAAGTTGGTCTTGAGTGACATTGTTATTAGAGAGGTGGAAAAGCATATTTCTAATCGCGTTGATGAAGTGTGTGAGAAAGCCCGAAAGCTTAGACAAGACTATTTACATATACTTCCTGAGCAGTATTTAACTAATATCGGACTGGAATTATATATTCAAATTCCGGAGAAAGGCACAATACATGAAAAGGCGCAGAAAGTCTTTGCTGATTTTATCAGTCATTGCAATGTTGAAAGACTGAACACCGGAGGAATAAATATTGAGAAAGTTTTGGATGATTATTTCTCAGTTTGCCCGCCTTTCGAGAACAGCGAAAAGAAACGAAAAGAATTTCCAGATGCATTTATTGCCGAAGAAATCAAAAATCGATTTTGCAGTGATGAAACCGTGGCAATTATTAGCCAGGACAATGGATTTAAGAAGGCCTGTGGGGATAGTGATAATCACATATTCTATTCTTCTTTAGGTGATCTGTTTGACGCAATTAATAAACAAGACGAAGAGTATACAGCTGCAATAGAATTAATTAAAGCTAATGCTGACTCAATTATTCACGAAATTAGAGAACTGATTGACGATAGTTGTATTGAAGTACGTGGCTTGTCATATGACAAGGATGGTATTCCGGAAGGATACGACTATGAAGAAACGTACATGGAGCATTGCCACGTTTCCGGGTTTAAGCTTCATACAATTGACGATATTGACGAAGAAAAAATCATGGCATCTTTGTGGGTTCAAAGCAACATTTCAATAAATTGCTATTTTGATGATTATGACAATGCTCCCTGGGATTCCGAAGAGAAGGAATATATGTATGTCGAACAAAAACATATATTAGAGAAGCATGATGCAAGGTTTGGCTGCAGAATTGAGATAAATCGAAAAACCGAAGAGGTGCAGGTGATTCCATTTAGAATCATTTTAGGCGGCAATTCGAGAAAAAGTAGAGTCGAAGTCGATGATGAACAAGAAGCAATGTTCAGAGAACTTGAGGATGCAGACAGAGAAGAATTGGGATTTTTAGCGCTATCAAACTATAATGATGCATTAGATAATGATTTAAATGGATCACCGATGGCTCAAACAATAATCGGTTTATTTGAACAATATAATGACATTTCCTCTGCGTATGAAGATTTGGCTATTTCCTATGACGATTTTTACACATGCGCAAAAGCGAAAGTTTCAGAAGCTGATAAGAAAGCATTTATTACTTCACTTTCATCAGAGAAGCGTATCCCCATTGATTTTTCCAACAATAGCAATGACAATCTATTAGGGGATGTTTGTGAATGGCTGAGCCAAAAAAGTGAAACGTTATCCGATAAAGCAGAAGTAAGATTACCAGACATAATAGGATACGGAGAATCTATCAGCATTGTTGGAGCAAATGGGCAGGAATACACTTTGATTCTTGACGAACTTCACGGAATCCCAGAAGAAGGCTCAGAAGAGGCGATCGAGGTGTCGCTAAAATCCAACAGAGAAACGATTGCAAGAGGCTATGTTAAGCTAACAATAGGTTATCTTGATTTTGATGAAGACGGAGGCGCTTCTGATGGCATCGAGGATAGTATCGACTATGAGGTAGAAGATGTTTTGGAAGCACTAGAAAGCCTAATATTAAAATTGAGAGACGAACTCGATGATGAGCAGGATCTTGCCGCTTCAATTAAAACAATTATCGAGAAATGTGAATAAATAAAAATGATGTTAATTTGTTGCTTAGTTGGAGTAGCAAAAGCTACAGTTACATAGGGCGTTCCGAAAAGGAAGGCATCACCGAAGAACTCAAAGCAGACAATTAGATGCAGTGGGTGCAGCGGATGAACAACATCTGGGACAGGGCAATGGAAATTGTAAACCATGAGCTGATCTACGCATAAGGTAACGGGCGGCGGGGAGCGATCCCCGCCGTCTTTCTCAAAGGCTATTGCATCATGTGCTAGGTACCACTGTATCATTTATTCTGTCGTGACAAACGGAATACATGTATCCGTCTTCTTCAAAGGATTCAAATTTGTGTGCAAGTTCAAAAACATCAAAAGACCGCAGAGGCGTACGTAACCCTTTTCCGGTGTATTTCAGATACGCCTCCTTTTTTGTCCATATCTCAAAAAAGCACCTGTCTTTATTTTCCGAGTTTTCTATACGGAGATTTTCCTGCTCAGTAAAAAAGCGTTTTGCTATTTGCAAATCGGCGCTACATATCTTTTCCGCATCAATTCCGACTGGCTCGTCCGATGCCGCTATCCCGATCATTCCGGCTGTATGAGTTATACTGAAATGCCATTGTTCGTATCCGGCAATATATGGTTTACCATACACATCGGTTTTTATCTCTATATCTTTTTCCGAAACGCTCAGATGATAGGAAAAGGTACTATGTCTTATTCAGAATTATGTGAATTATGTTTTATTGCAATGGCCATTGTTTTTTTATCTAGTGCTTCTGCAACCCTTTTAATATTGGTATTCGTCTCGCAAGATCCACTTATTCCACTGCAACTGAAATGAGTAATAACGTATAGCTATATCGTCAAGTGTATTTGCTTGCTTGCAAGTTGAACAATTTGGCATATTTCCCATTTTGCTTAAGAAGTTCAAAATGAGAACCTTGTTCGATAATATGACCGTCCTCGATCACAAGGATCTTATCCGCAAGAGTAGTATTGGAAAGCCGGTGAGAGATCGTGACGGAACTTCTCCCCTCGCTCAAATAATAGAGGTGCTGAAAGATCTGGTCCTCGGAAATCGGATCCAGCGCGGCAGAAGGCTCGTCAAGGATCATATACTCGCTTTCCTTGAAATACGCGCGTGCAAGACCGACAAGCTGCCACTGCCCGCCGGAAAGATCTTTGCCGTTATCCGCATAATACCGTCCTAAAACGCTGTCAAATCCGTTTTCCCAGTCTTTAATAACGTCACTTGCACCGCTAATATCACAGGCTCTTTTTAGCTTTTCGTCATTGAAGCGCTCATCGAAATCGGAAAGCGCGATAATCTCACGAAGCGGCAAGCAATAAGTAACATAATCCTGAAACAAAACGCCAAACACTTTACGCACAGCATAAACGTCATACTCTTTCAGATCTATGCCGTCCAATTTGATACATCCCTCTTCAGGGTCGTAGAAGCGGAACATAAGTTTGATGATCGTGGATTTTCCCGTGCCGTTGAGTCCTATCAGACCGACTTTTTCATGTGGCTCGATGGTGAACGAGCAGTCTTTTAGGACTAACTGCTCCATGTCAGGATAACGGAACGACACATTGCAAAACTCGATTTTCGGATTATTTGACGGTTTCAAAGTTCCGCTCTTCTCCACCTCGGGCTTGATATTCATGAATTCCTGCAGCTCGATCAGGCGTGTATTATCGTTTAAAAATGTATTTAGATCGTCCATCAATGCCTGTGCTTGGTTTCTCAAACGTGATACCATGCTGAGATTGAATTGCAAATCACCGACACCAATTTGTTTGTTTATAACTTCAAACACCGACACCATCAGCACTAAGAATTCACATGACACATTCAAGATCATGATTAATATATTGAGGATACTGTGCCGAATACTTTCCGCCTGATTGATCTTGTACAACTTTCGCCAAGTTTCTTTATATTTTTCAATAAAATATGAGCTAATGTTATTTAACTTCACTTCGAATTGAATATTGGAGTCAAAAAAAGTGTCACGATAATAATCCATCTTACGGTTGTCACGAAGCTGTTCTTTCTCCATCTTCAACTTACGCTCATTTCGTTTCTTATTGTAAAGCATAAATGGAATCAGAAGGACAAGCGAGATGATACCGAGCCACCATTTATAAGAACAAACTATAATCAAAGTGGCGATTACATTAATAAATGCAGAAAGAATAGAAAAGACGAGTCCGGTCATTTGTGCTACAGAATTAAAATTATTTCTCGCATGACGAACTTTATCACTCATCTTAGCAGAATCAAAGAATGACAAATCCATACGGGATGTTTTTTCCATCATTACCTTTTCAATATAAAAACGCATTTCATCACTATAACGACCATTTATATAATTATCAAATTGATCCAACAGATACGATGTAAATAATAAAAAGAGATAAACAGATAGACAGATCCAGATGACTTTACTATTTTTTCGATAGTCGACAATTCCGTTCAGTACTTCTTTCCAAAGCCAAATATTTATAGGTGCAATCACTGCTGTTATTAGAAGAATCATCATTTTTATAAAAAAATAAACTTTTGATACCAAAAAACTCGTCTTGATTCCGAACCATACGTTTCCGATCAAACCGGAGAAAAACAGCTTGATCTTTTTCATATCAGTTTTCCTCCTTGATTGTATATTTCTCGTTTTGCAGGTTATAAAGTTTCGCATACAGACCGTCCAGTGCTATCAATTCGTCGTGCGTTCCCTGTTCTGTGATCCTTCCGCCGTTAAGTACGATAATTTTATCAGACATACGAGCGCTTGAAATGCGGTGCGATATCATAATGCCGCTTTTCCCGTCTGAAATCGACTCGAAATTCCTGAAAATCCAATCTTCCGCTTCCGCATCCAGCGCGGCGGAAGGCTCGTCGAAAATGATGATCGGCGCGTTTTTGAAATATGCGCGTGAGAGGGCGATCTTCTGCCATTGTCCCCTGGACAACTCGGTTCCCACATCATCGAATTTGCGGGTCATAAAGGAATCCAACCCGTTTTGCAGTTTCGGTTCCAACTCCTCAAGTACTCCGCTTTGCTTCAAGGCGTTTTCAATTTCTCCGTCACGGTTCATACGATCCAAATCGGAAAGCGCTATGTTTTCCCGCAAACTCAGCGGATATTGCACAAAACTCTGAAAAAGTGCGGAAAACAGTTTTCTGACGTCTTGAATATCGTAATCGCTCATCGGGTAACCATTGATTCGTATTTGCCCCGACTCTATCTCATAAAGCCCAAGCATCAGCTTTATTATCGTAGATTTTCCGGAGCCGTTGATCCCTACTATGGAGAGCTTATCGCCCTTATTCATCGTGAATGAGACGCCTGACAACACATATTTTTCCGTATGCGGATATTTGAAATAAACGTCCTCAAAGGCAAGCGATTCAAATTCTTCAAGAGACCGGGAGCCGCTGCTGAAATTCGTTTGGATCGCCAGAAACTCAAACAACCGGTCCATGATTTGAGTTGTTCTAACATATCCCATAACCAAATGAAAAACAATTATAGTAAACGAATTTGACATGGTGAGAGCAAGCCCAACGTAAAGAGCAACGTCACCGATACTGATCCGATTGGCTGTCGCCTGATATACAACAAAAACCGTAAATGCGATTTCACCGCTTCTTCGGATGATTTCCGCGAATAACAGGGAAAACAATTTCTTTTTGTCCAGCTTTTCATTTGCCGAGAGGTATTGTTTTTTTTCATCATCATACCTGGCTTTTATAGGATCAGTCAGATCGTACATCCGAACATCTTTTGCTGGCCACGTATCGGTCAGCATCCAGCGATAATAACTGAACTTTCGAACGTCTGGTGCTTTCTCCATGCGGAGTTTTTCCGCTTTTCTGTCAAACACTTCATTAATTATGATTCCAGGGATTGTCAAAATCATAAATAGAAGAGAGAACCAGATGTGAAATTTCAAAAGAGTAATGAAAGCAATCACAAATGTATAAAACGAAGAAATAACCCGCACTATTCTGTATGAAATATAAACGGCAGTATTCTTTGTATTGCGCACATCGTCGATCATATTCTTACCTTTGGAAGAATCAATAACGGATATTGGAAGCTCAGCAAGTTTCTCCACTATATTGCTTTCATACAAGTGCTCTGCCTTTTTGAAAATGCTATCATACAAAATGGTCTGAGCAGCGTGGTTTGCATGAACGAGCACAAGGGAGAGCACGTATAATCCAACAAATAGGAGAATTGTTCGAAGCTGCGGATCCTTATACGCAATACCATCCAGTACATATTTCAAAACAAATGCGCTGAATAATGTTAATGTTGAACCAATGATATTGGTCACAAAATATAGAATGAACAAATACCTGCTCGATTGATAAACAAGTTTGGCAGAATAAAGGATCGATTTCAAAAATAGAGTTGTTTTTTTCATATATCCCCCAAATATCAATTTGTACCTCCATTAAATTGTTGTTTTTTCGTAAATGATACGTTTCTCATTCGGTTAATACAGCAAAAAGCATCTATAGGACGAATTATTTCATAAAAACGTTGTGCTGCTTCCGGGATTAGTGACGTAGCATCATCCTCTGTCAGAACCTGTTTGATATATTCATCAACTTTTTTTAGTAATTCTTCATTATCCGCACTCTTATCTGTTAGCAATCGTTCCATAACACAAACAAGAGTGTTAAGCTGATCGCCTGAGACAAGTGCTGTTAACTGTGTAATAACCGCACTATGTTCATCAAGCACTACCTTCTTCTCATTTTCAGTTTTTACACTTTTAAAATAATGAAATTGCATTAACGTTTTCTTTGGCACCAATCGACGCGAATCTATCCAATTCGCATATACTTCATAATGTGTTTCAGGAGGAAGATCAAGATTCTGTATTTCATGAGTAATAATTCGTGGTAAATAATCCTTCATTAAAATAATAGTATCAGCGTAGAGAAAAAATTCACTTGATCCTCCAATAACCAAAATTGTTGAAACACCCTTTTGTTCGTATAATTCACGAATACGATCGGTAAATGGAGTAATGGGCTCATCTTTGACAACAACACGCATATTCCTATCACGAATCATAAAGTTTGTTGCACTTTTATCTTCATCAATTAACAGTAAGATGCACTTTCCACAAACAGCTTCAATAATATTTGCCGCCTGCGAAACACTTCCACTCGCATGCATGGAAGAAAAATCATTAAGAAGCCCCCCTCCCGGCAGAAACTTAAAAAATGGTGAGATATCAAGATTTGATACGGGTCTTCCGTCTTCTGCACAAGTTTTAAGGGCACTTTTGTCTGTTAAAACATACTCTCGACCATCGCCTGGAATATGGTCGTAAATTCCCATCTCTATAGCATCTAACAATGTAGATTTGCCAGAATATCCGCCGCCGGTAATAACTGTAATTCCTTTTTTTATTCCCATACCGGTTATTGATGTCCCATCAAAAAGACGAATACTAATCTCCAATTCTTTTGGAGCCAAAAAAAGAGTGGCATTCGTCTTCGGCGCAGAAGTCCCGTTTTCACGAGGCAAGATGCTTCCATTTGCAATAAAAGAACACAAGCCATGTTCTTCCATATATTGGCGAATTTCCTGCTGATGATAAAATGTCGTAATATAAAGATTTAAATTATCGGGAACAACACATTGAAGTGAAGTCCCAATATGTTCTATAATGTCTGTAATTGCACGAATGAGAGCTTTTGCATTTACAGAAAGTGCGTTAACAAGCGGAACATTAAAATTTAAACGCAACAAAAAAGCATCTTGTTTTTTAACAAACCGAATTCCACTACGTTTTGCAAAATAATTGTTGGCATCTTGTGATTCGAATTGTGCCTTTTCCCGTATGTTTTTATTAATATTTTTATAAGATTCGCTAAGATCATTTATCGTTGGAGAGATTAAATGTAACAGATATGTTTCATATGGAATGGCATCTTCAACGTGTTTTTCGCAAAGCTTAATTCGCGGTATTTCCACATATAAAAGCAACTTTTCAGATGTACGATAAGATGTCCCACCAAACCAAAATCTAAAATCGTTATATTGAAAAATCTTAAGTGGTTCATCTAATGATTTAGTGTCGTAAAGCCAGTGCAATTCTTCCTTACTATGCCCCTGCATTGGTAAAACAATTTTCTTAAATCTTTGCATAGATGTATTCCTTAAAAGTAAAAATTGGGGTAATACCGCACCCAAAAGCAAACGCAATTGCAATATAGCCGAAGTTACGGAAAAAACCGGCTATAAAGTATAGAAAATATTGATAGTAGGGTAGGAGATTATAAACTTGCTGTTTTTAAGGTCTTGAAGTTAATGCTTCTTGTTTTATTTGGGCGCTCCTCCATTAATATCTTTCATGCCAAACGAATCTTCAGTTTCGTACATTTGTTTGCAATTACAATGTGTTTGACAGCTGTCACTTAGAATACCCGAATCAAAAATATCCATTTTTTCTCCTTTTTCTTTTTTATCTCCCCTACCCTACTAGCAATGCTATATAATTAATTGCACATTTTGAAAATTGAATTGAATGTTATATCATCCAACTCAAGTAAGTTGGACAAATCCATTTTTTTAAAGCGTAAATTTGAAAGCAAACAATAAATGTAATAAATAGTATCCGTTTCGGATAAATTATATTTACTGTCAAATATTGAGTCACCCATGTTAATAATATCAATTCCAAGAGTATTTCTGGTAAAGTGTTTAAACTCCATTTCACTCATTTTTTCGCATCCTCTGCTTTGATAACACTATGGATATCTATGGCAATCTTTTCATACACATTTGGATCAAATATATTAGGAACTCTATCAGCGGTTATCATATTTTCACTTACAGTAATATTCCGATTTTTAACATAGAAGTCATATTCGTTTTGATCCAGTACTCTGTCGGTTCTTATATGTTGAGTTATTTTATATGGAATAAATGGCTCAGGAATCGCTTTGATATTTTCGGTGTTTTGATGTATGCAGTTTAGAATATAAATTGGCTTTACAGCATTATGTATTATAAAATCAAGTAAGCCATAATCACAAAAAGGATTGTATTTGTTAGATGAAATAATTCCTCCCGGTATACACATAACAACAATATCAGCGTTAGATTTTGATATATTATCCATTAGGTATCTGTTTAACTCATAAATTGGATTATACGATCGCAAAATCTCTAAAGGAAAAGTTTCATGCTTATATATATTCCACATTGGGTTAGAAGAAATAAATAGTGGATTATAGTCTATCCGCTGTAACGCATTTGATATTTTTAAACCTATATGAGACTTTCTCATATCAGGCAACAAACTACAAATATAAACAATTGGAATTTTAATATCTGCTAACAGATTTTTCGATGAATTATTAGAAACATGATAATTATATACTTTCGTATTGTTATCTTTACACAGACGCAGAATTATCGTAATATATTCATCTAAATAGTTGACCGTTTCTCCAATTATACATATTTCTGTTTTCGATAAGACAGCATTAAGTTCTTCCATGCAAGGCAATATATAGTTTTCCCTATCTGATATAATTCCAGCATCTGGATATACTAATTTAAACTGTTCAATTTCGTTAATGTCTGAGGATATTAAGCAAATTGAATTCATAACAAAAATCCTCGCTTATTCATCACTTTGTTTCTGTTGAGATTAGTCTTATTAATCCAACTTGAATTAATCTTTTTTCCAGTTGTTTTCTCTGTGCATCACACCAGTTCCTTTTTAATTCTTTTGAAATACATTTTCCATCATCGATATTTACAGCGCAACAACTACAAAGTCTAATCGCCCAACAGGATTTACATTCTTCTTCATTTATTTTACCCAAATTATATATTTTTTTGACTTTTTCTATGTTAATTCCATTTTCAACGTCTCCAATTTGCAAGTTCTGAGACAAATCATTTGCTTTCTCGCATGGGAAAAAATTTCCGTTTACATCAACAAAAAGTTTTCTTACACCTGGAATACAAGGCCCATTATGGTGTATATACTTTTGCCTTGAAAATCGGACGGCTTTTTTTGAGAGTTTTTCGTAAATATCGTTGAAAGAATCTTCATTATCTGTTCCATAGACTGCTCGACTTATAGTGTCTTTGAATACATTAATCTTTTCTCGTTTAATATATTGAGGAGACGAATAATATTGAATTCTAAGATTTGAATCATTTACAATAGAATATCCAATTTTTACATTGTTAAACAAATTATTGTTTTGGAAGAATGCAGAAATAAATTCTCTGTCTACCGATTTATCTACGACAGCGTTGATTTGTAAATTATTATTATAATAATCCGCATCAGCAGCCAATCGGTGTAAATTATCAATAACTGTATTATATGTACTTCCACCGTTTGTAGCAAAAAAACGATTTTTATCATTAACCTCGCGTGGTCCATCCAAACTTATTGTCAAGAAAAAATTATGCTCCCTAAAAAAATCTATATCCTCGCTTGAAAGCAATGTTAAATTGGTTGTCATTGCAAAAGATATCTTTTTATATGGCATTGATTTTTCTGCATACGATACAATGGTTTTTATAAGGGAAATATTCAACATGGGTTCTCCCCCATAAAATGAAATTCGAACGTTAGATAAGTCCTTGCTGTGCACTTTTAAATAGTCCACTGATTTTTGTGCTGTTTCTAATTCCATACGCTTTGATGAATGTTTTCTGTTATATATCCCATTGATCGCATATACGCAATACTTACACTTTAAGTTACAGTTTTGGGTGACTTGTAACACAATCCCGCTAATTCTATTTTCTAAATATAATGGCAAATATTCACTTAGCGGCTGCTCTATATGTTGAGGATAGTCTGGCAATAGATAGTCTTCTTCCAACAAATGCCCTATTTCAGAATTGATTCTGTTTGAGTAATCTTTTTCAGCAAGTATATCTCTTAACAAATTATACGTTTCGTATGTTATATTTTTAACATCGTTTTTGTTTGTGTCATACATAAAAAACAGCTTGTTCTTATATGACAACAATTTAATGTTTGGTTTCTTCATCAAACTCCACGCCCCGTACTTTCCCATTATCAGATAGTTCAATCGGATTTAATAAACAGATGCAATCTATTTTTTCTTTGATATTTGACTTTTCCAAATGTTTTTTAAACCTATATACAATTTCATTTTCCCATCCTCTAAAGTCTTGTTTTATATATAAAAATATTGTGATTTTTTGGTTTTTATAATTTGCTTTATATTCCAAAATGGGGTTGCCAATTTCGGTATTAACTCTTTCCACCCAATACGATAATTGATACGATGAGAATGAAATGTTTCCAAGTAGGGGTATTCTATCATTTGAACGTCCTATTAGAATATTAACCACCGGAGATATCGAGTATTTACATGTAACATTTGTATCGATTGTTACCTTGTCGCCAAGAGCATATGAAATAATCGGCATGACTTTATTATGTAAGCTGGAAACGGCTATTTCGCCTTCATAAATGTGCTCATTTATTCTTCTATAATTAAACAGCTGAACCTTAACGTTTTTTTCCAAAATATGCAAGTGCCCACCCGGACATTGATATGCAATTCCGTTAACTTCTGATGCGCCATAAAGGTTAGCGATTGGAACTTTGAAAAAGTCATAAAACAATTCTTGTTCACTTTGAAATAATATTTCACCATTCAATTCTATATATCGAAGATGCGGGAATATACGCTTGGGATCCAAATTGTTTTTTTGCAACGCTTTTATAAAAATCAAAAGCATGCTTGGCTGTGTAAATATCCATTTTATAGGATATCTTGCAAAGAGTTTAATATAATCGTCAAGTTTTGACTCTGAAAATAGCAATTTATTGATTGATAAATATGTTTTGTTGAGGATAATTTCTAATTCCCTATTTTCCCTTACTTGAGTTCCGCTATAAATCAAAGAATGAAATGTTAGATAAAAATCAGTATTTTTTATTCTATAATACCGCCACCGTTCTCTCCAGAGGCTGAGATTTGATGCAATATAGTCATCTGGATTCCAAAGTATTTCTACAATTTTTCCTGTAGAGCCAGAAGTTCTGATCTTCAATAACTGATTACGGTATGTGTTCTGATATCGCCCAACCAGCATTTCGTCTTGAAATCTTTGTACATCATATTTATCCATATAAGGGGTGCGAATTAAAAAATCATCTGATATTTTTTGCCCTTTAATACTAAAATATTCCGTTCCTTTTGCTAATTTTTTTATTTTTTCCATACTCTCTCCTTATTGGTTAGTTGACTGTGGCCCTAAAGCTAAATTATGTTAGTCAGTCTGCAATTTGAACAGAAATACATACAAGGTTCTTGAAATATTCCATTTACAATAACTCATTTGGAATAATTATTTAATGGGTATTTGATTATTATAATGAGCGAGATGAATTTAATTGAATCGATCCAAAACTCGTTAATTACACGCTGGATACGACGGTAACCATCCGCTTCTAATCGAGACGCATCCGATTTATTCGCACGCTGCATCAGGTTGATGGATGCCTATAACCTTAGCAGACTCGATAGTTCCCATTTGAGCGATGTCTTTGAATACTTTCTGGATAACCGATAAATTCCATTACTGCCAAAGCTGCTGTGAACATAGTATTGTCAACGGGCTAGATCGAGTTCAGATAATGATATCGCGCCGGATTATCTGTCTGTCCTGCTGAGTGCTCATTACTCTTATTCCCTAAGAAATTGATTATTCTCTGAAGTCAATTTGGGTTTATTAGTTTTTCTTCATTATTAGCCATTATCATTCACCTTTTCTTTTTCATCCAAGAGTGTCTCCACGGCTTCATAAATCAATGAATAATTCTGGAATTTCACCATCGCAAGCCAGTCGTCAGGGATCAAGATATCGAATTCCGATTCCAGTTCTATGATAAGTGAAATGAAATTGATCGAATCCATGCCGAGATCATCCACAAGATCGACGTATTCAAGGATATCCTTATCAACTCCCGCGTCGGAAAAAAGCCTGTCGAGTATGTCGATGATCCGTTCCTTTATCATGGTTTTATCGTTCCTGTTCATGCGCTTCCCTCTGGTTTCTGTTTCTAATTTTCTTTCCGTTTTTATTTCTGACTATTGCCTCAACTCTCCGATATAGCTTCGGCACCTCATACGGCATAAGCAAAGGCTTGATGCTTCTCGTGATTTCTGTATCAAGACATTCCTTGGCTGTGTATTCACAGATCAGTTTTCCATCTTCTTTGAAAATAACACAATCGTCAACATCCGTTTTGTCAATAATGGTATCCTCTATCGTTTCCGGAAAGATATTATGTGCGCCGATCACGATCATATTGTCCGTTCTTCCGGTCACGTACAGGTCGCCATTATTGCCGATATATCCTATATCTCCGGTCCTGTGCCACTCTTCTGGTTTTTCATCCGAGTTTGTATATCCGCTGAAAAGAGCATTGGTCCTGACGAGTATCTCTCCGTTTTCATCTATCCGAATCTCCACATTCTTTATCGCCTTGCCCGCGGAATTCCCGTTGCAATGCTCACGCGTCTGAGCAGATATTCTCGGCCCGCATTCGGACTGACCGTATACGTTATATACAGAACGGTGAAAGACCGTTCTTGCCCTTTCAATTTCTTTTTCTGAAATCACGTCGCCACTTGTATATACCGCTCTCACACATTCCGGAAATGTTTCTGTTCGTTCCGCCTCATCCGCATACAACTTGATCAGCATAGGATTGCAACATAGGACCGTTACATGGAAATCGGCAATATTTCTGAATGCCGTTCGGGGAGGGACGACTATTTGCGACAGTACCACACCAGCGCCCGATTTCAAAGACACAATCAATTCGCCAATCAGAGACGAACAGTGAGTCAACTTCTTATTGAGATAGAAGGTGTCAGAATCTGTTGGGCAGATATACTCAATTATTGAATCGGCATTGTTGTTTATTGCCCGGTGAGATAAAGAAATACCCTTGCGTTTACCGGTTGTTCCTGAGCTGAAGATCACAACTGCTTCGGATTCGTCATACCGCGGCTTAAATAGGTCACGTACTGATTTCGGTAATACGCAGGGTATCTCATTAAGTATAGAGTATTGAGTTGTTTTCAGCGTCGGCGGCGCAGCATCATTCATATCGGTCAAACTGTTCTCAATATAACACCTTCCGGCGCCGACTTCTGAAAGCATAGCGAAAGCAATCGACGGTGGGGTATCATAATCTATGAGAACAGCGCTGTCGTTATTGTTCCAAATGCTTAGCAGTTTTTCAACATACTCGACGGAATTGTTACCTATTAATGCTACTCTACTCATTATACTGATCTCCCCCAGGAAATATCCAAATAATAAGAAAACGCACCTTCTACGGGTGCGTATCATAATCACTACAAAAAACACACCCTGTTCGGATGTGTTCTATATCAATAATAATGCTCTACCTATTCAATAAAGAAGGCGAAACATATGACATCCGAACTTTATTCTTTTCATCATAACTATCGCCCCCTTTGAGTAATCTAAATTCTGATATTATGGTAACACATTTCTTTCTATTTGTCAATAGCTTTTTTATATTTTTTTGTTTTTCTTTTTGTTCGGGTGTCAATGATAAGTGAAAGAATTACGCAGGAAAGCTGTGGACGATATCGTTGGGTGAGCGGAAGGCGAGACAAACCTTGATACGAGTATTGCTCCAGAGGTTGTATTCGGCGATTTTACGCTGCGCATCCTCGAGAGAGGAGGAGCGCTGTCTCATGTAAAAGCGATCCATGTCCAGACCGTGCTGGCGTTCGACACGGCCGTTGTGCTTCGGTGTACCTACGCGGATCCGGCAATAGGCAATGGCCAGTTCCGCCAGCGTCTCCTCGAAACGGGTCGGTGTATCTACCTTCGCTCCGGAAAGCGCGTTAGTGAACTCATATCCGTTATCGGTCTGTACTTCTTTGACGCGAAACGGTGCGGCTTTCACGGCGCGGCGCAGGAACAGCGACGCGGCATAGGCGGTGTGGGACCTCCCGATAGCACCAACGTGAATACTCGTCGATGAACATATGTTGGGAATCCGCTTATATTTTTGGTCGATAACAGTTGACAACCGATTCTCAGAATGGTATTATTGAAGTACGAACAGAACCGCGGAGGAAAAACCGCCATGCCGGAATTGCCGATAGCGAAAACGCCGTATACAGCATATCTTCATGAAGCACACACGTATAATGTGCTTTTGGCTTACCCGCAGTATGAGGGATGGATCCACGAAAACTGCGTCCAGCTTCGCTGGACGAATGGTTGGCTGTTTACCTATATGCCCCTGAACATCTATACAGGGATGCCGTTTCTGTATCAGGAATGGGTCGATCTGGATACGATCACACAATGGCATATTGACATGGTGACTTTCGTTAAGAACGCCATTGATTCCGGCGAGTATGTTGCTGCCTATGTAAATGAATCCTATATCCCAGAAATCGGCGGATCTCTTGGAGTGCACAATCTTCTCGTATACGGATATGACGAAGCCAAACGGCAATTCATGCTGATGGGATTTAATACGGAAGGAAAATACGGCGAGCTTTCGTGTTCCTTTAGGGAATTTAGGAAAGCGTATCTTCATGTTGAGGGACATCGGCACAGCAACGTCCGGAAGATTATAAAGTTCAGTCCGTACCAGTTTGCACATCACTCGTTCAGTCTCGTTCATCTCGAACGCCGGTTGTACGAGTATCTGAACTCCGTCGACAGCGACTACAGGACCGGCGCAATCATAAACCGCTGTTATGAAGATCATGCTGTGTGGGGAATTGCCTGTTATGAAGAGATGGAAAAGGAATACCGCCGCATGGTCGAATCGCATCAATGGATTGATATCCGCAGTGCGTATGCCTTGTGGGAGCACAAGGTATGTATGCTGGACAGGCTGAGATACCTCAAAAAATACTGTTATCTGGACTCTCCGGACGAAGTGATACGGCAATACGAATCGGTAGTCAAAGCAAGCGAAATGCTGAAGTATGCGGTACTGAAATACAACATGGAATTGAGCCGTCCATCCCGAGATCACAGTGACGCATCCCGATTTGAGGGGATGCTCCGAAACATTCAGGAAAAAGAAGTTCCTATCCTCACAGAAGTTCTGGATATGCTTCGGGAAAAAATCGCTGCGCAGAAACCTGTCAGATCGGATCCGCCCTTTGACGAAGATATCTTCGCTTTCCGTTTTGATCATGCATCCGTCCCGCTTCCTGAAATGCCGGAGCAAGCCGTTTCGCTGCATAACGGGGACTGGTTCATGCTGCGCAATGTTCAGCTCAACGAATCAAAACAAAAAGAGAATACCCGTATCGCACAGATCGGGATAACGTTCCAAAGCACCGGAGGGGCGGCTGTTCAAGTGCGGTGTAACGGATTGGATGGAATCTGCATCGGCGAAATGGGAATCGAGCCTTCCGATACAGAAAAATCGCATATTTGTACGTGCGATTATTCTCTTCCGCCCGGTCTTGAAGAAGAGATCTGCAAACGGGATCTATACTTCATCATCCGTGCAGAATCCACAGAAGATGTGTGTGTAACTGTCCGACGAATACAGATCCAATCCAGATTTGAAACGGCGAGAAGTCAGTATCCGTCTATGGATATTTCACGAAAAAATTATGCCATCAAGTATTCCGAAGGAAGGAAGTTCTTTCCATTTAAGAGTCCGAACGGAATATATCATGTGGGTCATATGCAGAAAGGCACGTATCTGATATACGAAAACGTTGACTTTTACAAACCGGTAACAAAAGTAATACTCAGAGCATCCGTTTACAGAAAAGAACCCGGCTCTATAGAGATGTATCTTGATCATCTGAATGAGAATCCGGCGGTTGTATGTCAGCTCAGGTATACAGGAAAAAACGAATTCAACTTCAAGGAATTCCGCGCCGCTCTCTCCTATGTACCTTCCGGGAACCACACTGTACTGTTCGTCATAAAAGCATCCGACTGCAGTCTGGAATCATTCTGGTTTGAATAGCAATCAGTAGTAAAAAAGGCTTTCCCCCGCCTGTTGTATATCCCAATCATTGCGCCGCTGTCAAAGAAAGAGATTTTCCCGCCGCCCAATTCTCGGCATCAAAACTTCATGAAATTCTCCTTCTCCTCTTGACAAAGAACACCCGTTCGTGTTACAATAATGAACACACGTTCTTAATGGAGGATATACGATTGACAGATGAATTGAACAGCCTTTCCCCGGAGGAAGAATTGAAGAAATTCTTCCGTGAAAATGACCCGACCGTCGGCATGACGCTCGGTCACGTTCCCGACGTGCACGGCGGGCAGGCGGTGTGGTATCAGAAAGCGAAAAAGCAGTTCTCACAGTACTGGCAGAAAAAGCTTCCGGCGCTCGGCGTCAACCGACCTATGAAGAATTATTCCAAAAACCATCCCGTCAATCTTCTCGAGGATGCGGACGGTACGCGCGTCGGTGAGCGCGTCGCCGGGATCGCGGCGGATGAAAAGGCATGGGCGGAGAGTCTCGAGCTTTTCTTCACCATGTACGAACAGCCGTTGGAAGCCGGGCTCACCGCCTACGCCCAGAGCATCGGGAAAGAGCCGGACGATCTCACGGATGACGAGATCCGTTTCGCGCTGGACAAGATCTGTGACGTCATCAACGAAGAACTGATCCGGGCGACGATGATCGGTCAGCAGGTGCCGGAGATGTTCGGCGTAACAAAGAAGACCGCCGCCTATGAAGATTATTCTTCGGCTGTCCATAATCCCGACCGGATCAATTTCGAGAAGCAGTGGATGCACAGCGATACAAAGCTCGGCGCGCCGCTGTCGCTGGAAGCGCTGGAGGAGACCGCCAAAGGAAGAGATCGTGTTGAACGCGGGCGCGGATTCTTCGACGTGCCGGGAAGCGCGAACTCCGCGCGGACCGAAGCGCGGTATGAGGTTCTCCGCCGCCGCTTCCTGGAAACGCTCGACAGTACAGATCGTGAGATCTTTCTTCTGACGGAGCAGGGCTGCACGCAGACGGAGATCTCTGAGCATCTCGGATACAAAACGCACAGCGCCGTCACCAAGCGGAAGGAGAGAATGAAGGCGCGCTTCCTTGCGTTCGTCCGGGAGGAGAAGAAATAATCATTCCGGCGAGAACAACCCCTCCCGCGTGACGGGCGGTACGCGCCTGTCGGCGGCGAACGGTATCGGCAGGACGGCGAGCCGGAGCAGACACGGATGCCGCCTGTGTCGCGCCCGTTTCGCCACAGAAGAAGCCTCCACGAAAAAACTGTAAGATCCGTCGATGCGGAACAAGATCGCCCGACAGATGTCCATACGAGCGAAAAAATCTTTTCAAAATTTTTTTCTCAGATCAGGAACAATTCCGTAAAGTTATCTTGTAGTATAAGTGGACGAAAGAATACCGCCGATTATCTCGGCGGTATTCTTTCGTCCGGAAATCACCACGTACCGTCCGGGGAGGACGGTTGTTTTTTGCAAAAACGAAAGGTTGTGATCACACGGTCCGCAAAGCAGAGGCGTCGGCAGACAGATAGACGCGAGGGCGTACCGCCCGGGATCAAAAAAGATCCCGCCGACACAAATCGGCGGGATCTTCCGTCAGGGAATACGCGGATACTACTTACCGAATCCTTACGGCGATTTTGCCGGTG
>JAEEGL011553125.1_pt1 | contig 19089 bp, 10 predicted proteins | sample 9134231 | NCBI WGS metagenome assembly JAEEGL01 (sample SAMN16246548, study PRJNA631951) | gut metagenome | biome: gut microbiome; feature: rumen; material: fiber-attached | host: Bos | place: Iran: Karaj | collected 2018-10 | reverse complement strand
TGACTTTTTTCTGTTCCTAAATGTCTTATAGGGCAATTAGCAAGTGTAATTCCGTTTTCTTTTGCTCTTTTTGAGATTTCTTCAATCTTATCTAAATGCTCTAAACCTTCTAAGTGTGGATCAGCTCCAAATTTTAAATATATCTCATCTGTGTAGAACATAAGCTCTTTAGTTTTTTCTACACCTAAATATTCGTCTAAAATACCACCAACTTCTATGGTGTCACTATCTTTATTTGGAAGTGTAAGTTTTCCATCTGAGAATGCACCAGCACCACTAAAACCACTTGTGATGTTGCAATATGGTTTGCACTTTACACATTTACCAACCTTTTCTATTGGGCAAACTCTGTCTTCAACTTTTCTTCCTTGTTCAACTATTAATATTTTTTTATCTTTTGCGATTCCTAATGTAATTAATTCGTAAGCAGTAAAAACGCCGCTAGGGCCTGCTCCTACTATAATTAAATCATAATTTTTATCCAAAAAAATCACCTCACCGGATAAATTATACAACGGCTTAGAAATAAAGACAAGAGTTGATTTTTTGTAAGTTATGATATATAATATTCTAAATAAGAAAGAGAGCAAATATTTTTTGCTCTCTTTTTTTATATATTTGTAACTAAAATGAAAAGCCTAAGTAATTGAATTCGAAATACCCTAAACATATAATATAATTGTATATTTAGATTGATAGAGTGGATAATTTTATTCATTTAAATTATAAAAAATAATAAATGTGTTTGAGGAGATAGTAATGGCAAGTAACAGAGAGAAATTAGTTAATTTAATAGTTGCAAATAGTAACCTAGAACCTAGTGAAGCAACTGAGTTAATTGAAGAGTATACAAATAATGTTGCAGATAATGAAGTCGAAAACCTAATTAATGCAATGACGGAAGCACTTGGCACAAAAGTAGGAGACAAACTAGATGCAAACGGAATAAAAGAAGTATTTGATATCGCAAGGGAACATAGCAACATTAAGACTGATCAAGAAGTAGCAGAAGAACAAGCTAGAAAACAAGCCATAGACGAGAAACAAGCACGAAGAACTGAAAAGGCATATGAAATAATAGATCAAAGAAGAGAACAAAAGAAAGAAGCTAGACAAGAAAAATCTATAGAGCAGCTTTATAAAGAATTTAGAGAAAAAGAAACATACCTAGAAAAAATAGGAAAAAATATAAAGGTAAATGATGCTATCATTAACAAAATAGATAATAACATAAAAAAACATTATCCTGGATTGAGCAGTAAGACACAAAAAATACTAAGAAAATTGTTTATTCAAGACGAAGAAGAAAAACAAATAAAAGAACAGGCGATGGCGGATGGTAAAACCGAAGAGGAAGCAGAAGACTATGCACTATTATATAGAATAGAAAAGGCAGCTAAAGATGCACGTGGCGATGATCCAGAAGTGGATGTTGATAAAAAAGCTGTATTTAGAGCATACCAAAAGCATAGTCGTGCAGAAAGAGCAAAAAAGAGAGAAATAAGAAGGGAAGAAAGAGCATCAAGAAAAGAAATACATCCGGATGTTAAGCGATTTGATGAAGCAATAGGGACAAAAAAAGAACTATTAGAAGAATACAAAAAAGAATTAGAAAAAAATCCACAAAATCAAGTTATAAAAGCTAGAATAGAAAGATTAAAGGTAGGGATAGAAGAGTTAGAAGAGGGAAAATTTAAAATTTCTCATAGAACAATTGGAGAAAAAGCGGGTTATATAGGAAATAAAAAATTCCCCAATACATATGCAAGATTATTAGACCATGAATTACGATATGAAAAATATCGTAAACAAATGGAGGAATGTGAGAAACAGTTGAAAAATCCAAAGTTGGATGAAGTGACCAAACAACAAATTAAAGAACAGCTATTAAATAGTAATGAATTAATGCGAAAAGAGTTGGATGGAATCAATTTTGAAAAGGTTAGAGGCGAAGAGGCAGACTTCGTTTTACAAGGACAATTTGATGAAGGAGAATTAAAATCAGATAACTATCTTTCAACTATAGATGACTATAGAAAAATGATAACAGAAAATGAAATGGTAGGATTAACAACACAACTTAAAGAACTAAGAGAAAAATTACAAGCACCTAATCTTTCAGAGAATGAAAGGATGACGTTACTAAATAGAATGTATATTGTTGAAAAAAATAGACTTAAGGGTGGATTAATGGTGTTTGGAGAAAAATCTAATAACTGGATGGCTACTATTCAACAGAATGGAGGATTAACCAAAGATGAACTTTTTGAAGTTGAAAGGAGTAGGATAAAAAAATCTCAGGAAACAGACGATAGTAAGAAAACTATTTTGTGGGCTAAAAATAGAGCAAAACTTTTGGAAGATGTACTAAAAGACATGTCTGATAGTGGGGTTTCCCATGACGATATAGCAAACTTATTATTGGCTATCCAAAAAACAAGAGAAGCTGGTGAGTTTCCTATATTGACTTGTGGAAAAAGAATATCCGAAACTAGTAGTGGTATGGAGGAGTTTTCTACAATGATGAAAAGACATGTAGGACCGAATGTTTCAACTGATGTCTGTTTGAGCTTTTCCAACGCACTTTGCGCAAGAACTCAGTTGTTTTCATTTGAGGATATTATGAAGATTAATAGTTTAATTATTGACAAAGCTATAGCGGAAGAAAGACTAAAATATGATAGAACACTAACTCACGATTCAAAAGTCGAAGCAGTAGAACCATCAAAGAAAGTTGATAAAAGCACAATTAGAAATATAGCTGCTGGTGTTACAAAAGGAGAAATGGATTCTATAACAGGTACATTAGCAAAAGATAAAAATAAACCAGAAATAACAGGACAAGAGCAATCAGAAACACAAACGGAAATAGAAGCATAATGATGGGTATCAATTAAGTAAAAAAGTTTTAAAAGGGATTTTAAATGGCAAACATAAGAGAAGAATTGGTTAATTTAATAGTTGAGAAAACTGATATGGATGAAGCTTAGGCTACATCTTATATAAGTGATGCCGTTAAAGATATAGATGATGCATCTATAAAAGTATTCTATGAAGAAATGCTAAAAAAAATTAGTAAGAGTGGTTCACTTAAATTAGATGGAGGCAGTTTAAATGAAATTGTCCAAGAAGTAGCATCGAGCTCAAAAGTATATACTAAGCAAAGGATAATAGCAGACAAAACTAGAAGAGTAGAAAGCCAAAATAAAGAAATAGAAGCTTTAAAGCACACACTAGAAGAGAGTATAAATAAACCAGAAGATGAGTTTTCGCCACAAAGAATAGCGGCTAGTTATAATGAGTTTTCTAAATATATTGGGAATATACCAAAAGAATTTTTAAAAAAAGACAATAATGTAATAGAAGAAAACATGAAAAAATATGCTAAAAAAATGCCAGAAGCGAAACCTGAAACAATAAATATTTTAGCTTTAGCAGAATATAGAGCAAAACAAGAGGAAGATTTTCTTAAAGCATTAGAAGCTAATCCAGAAAACAAGAAAGACCCTAAAAGGCGAAAGTTTATGAAACCAACGTTAAAAGGATACAATAGGGCGATAGATTTATTAGGAATAGACAATGTTAATAAAAGTGATTTTGCAATCTTTTTCAAGGAAACAAAAAGAGAAATAGAGGAAGAAGAGAAAAAAGGAGAAAGCCAAGATCCAAAAAAGAATTACGATACCACTGAGGCATGGATTATATCGCAAACAACTTTCATAAGTAGAATGATAAAGGATTACGAATTATTAGTGAAAAACAATCCTGATGAGAAGCATTATAAAGAATCACTTGATAGATTAAAAAAACAACTTCAAAGACATCAAGAAGCACTTGAAGTATATAAATCTCACAAAGGAAAAGAAAAAGAAGGCCAAGAAGATAATGAGTATTTAGATTCAAATCAAGGAATCAAAAACACAAAGGGTAGAGTTAAAGACTTGAAGAATAAATTGCTTGATTGCACAAGGAGAAAAGAGGCACTAAAAGAAGAGTTAGAAGCAGAAACGGATCCTGATAAGAAATATAAACTAAGAAAAGAATATATTAAAATAAATAATCAAGAAAGAGGGATAAGAAACAAAATAGGTTTCGAGAATGTTTATGGTAAAGAGTTGGATTCCGATATATTAGAACAGAGAAAAAGAGCACAAAACGGTGAACAGTTTGATATAGATATTGCAATAAGTAATTATAAGATGAGAATAGCTAGTGATACAGAGGAAAGACAAAACATACAGGAACTAAGAGCAATGCTAAACAATCCTCAGATTACTGCGCAAAAGAGAATGGATATATTACTTGGAATATATAATATTGAAAAAGATATTATGAGAAAGATAAATATTCTTGGATCAGGTGTTGACCACGAAATGAAAAGGCTTCAGAAAGATGGAGTTTTATCTACTAGTGAGATTTTAGAATTGGAAGAATATAAAATTAGAAGTGATGCCACTTTAAGTAATGAGGAAAAGGAAAGAAAATTAGGTGAAATAAGAGTAATAAGTGGTAGCATAAATCACTTTCAAGATACCGTAAAAAAATTAGAAAGCAAAGGTTATTCGAACAAAGATATAGGTAGCTTTTTGGCTAGTATACAAGGTGCTAGAGGAACAATTGATTTTAATGCCGAAATGGTTTTTAAGGATTATAATACACTAGATCTTTTTAAACAAACAATATCTAAAAGAAGTGCTTTACCGAAAGAGATGATTCAAGATTTTTTCAGTGAACTTAGTGAAAAAGAAGCACTTGCAATTATGAAATCAAAAAATCTTGCTTTTACACAAGCATTAAGTGAAGAAACAGTAAGATATAAAAAAATGGCAAAAACGGAGGAAAAGAAAGAAGTAAAAGACAGCTTAATTAGAAGCACACAAAACACAGGCATAATTTCAATGAAGCAAGAAGAAAACTCATTAGTGTATATGATGAATAATCCACAAATTGTAAATGAAACTAATCAACAGTCAGCTTCTAGTCAGCAATTAGAAACTGATCAAGAAAGCAGAGACGAATAAAAAATAAATTATTAATGGAGAGGAAATGGACTCAAACAGTATTGACGATCTAATAAACGTAATAATTGAAAATACTGAAATTGATGAGGATACCGCTAGAAGCTGTATCCTTGATGAACTTGCCCTTGTTGACGATTTATACAAAAAAGAATTCTTTAATGAACTTTCAAATACTATTTATAAGGGTATAGGGAATAATGTAACAAAAGTTGAGGACATCGTTAAAGCTTCCCAAGACATTCAAGAAAAAGGCGATTTTATTACTGTTGCAAAAGCAAAACAAGCAAAAGAAGCTAAAGAAAATAAAGATAAGAGTTATTCAGAAGAGTTCGTAAAGGAATTGCAAAAGTATAAAGAGGAATTAAAAGCAAAAACAGAACAAAAAAATGTTGAAATGCAAGATGGAAAAATTGTAGATGCATTTCATCTATACTTAGAAAATATTTTAGGTATCAACGATTACACAGAAGAATATATAGCAAAACTAGTAGATGATATTAGGGAATTTGCAAAAGATAGCGGAATTACATTGTCAGAGGATGAATTAAAAGAATTGGCTATTGAAGAAGATCAAGGAGAAAAAATTGAAGAAGCAGTAGAAAAAGTAAAAACAGAAAATGGTGTAGATGATGAGGCCGCTCATAAAAGTGTTGCAATAGCTCAGTTAATCGATGGATTTATTGAGTATTATTGGGAACTAGATAAATCAAATGTGCAAGAAACAAAAGCTATTCATGATATTCTAGTGGAATTGTATAAAAAAAGTGGTAAAACTGAACGTGATTTGGTCAGGGATTTGTTTAGAGAAGGACTTAAAAGTCAAAAAGCCGGAAGGAGAGAAGGCAATATTGGAAGGGAAAGCCTAATTCAAGAAGCCAAAACTTATGCAAGAAGAATTGAAGAAGGAACATCTATAGACAGCATAATTGAAGAAAAAGTGGATAATGACAAGAAAAAAGTTGAAATGGCAATCCAAAAAGCAAAATATGAAGAACAGAAAGAAACTATTACTAACGATCCGAATCTGACTGAAGAAGAAAAAGATGAGAAGTTAAAAGATTTAAAAAAGTCATTTTTTAGAGGATATAAATGGAGTATACAGACACTAACAAGCCAGTATTCTGCTCAAACAAGTGAATTTGAAAAAGCTTTAAAAAGAAATCTTGGTGAAGAAGCAAAAGCTTTTATTGAAAAAAGAATAAGAAGTGCTGAAAATAAAAGAAAGTTGTTGGAAGATATTGAACCAACACACAGAATAGCGATGATTTTTGATTTAGAAAAAGATGTTGAAAAGAAAATCAATGCTATGAGAAAAGAATTAGAAGAGACAAAAGATGATGATAAAAAAGCACTATTACAAGAAAAGATTAATCACTTAGTAGATAATAAAGCATCTTTCAAAAATGATGTTAGATTTGAAGCTATTTATGGAAATAAAATAGACGATTATCTTGGGAAAACACTAATTTCTAAAAGGATAGAGATAGATGTACTAATTGCTGAAACTACAAAACAGTTAGAAGAAGCAAGAAAGAAAGATACTGAAATAAATCAAAGAGAGGGCGTATCAGAAGAAGAGAAAAAAGAAAGTAGTAGAGAAGTAAGAAAATTCGAATTAATATTAGCAAAACATCAAGCATCAAAGGAAAGATACCAAAATGATAATGTAGATGAAGCGTTTACAGTTGCAGAAGTATATCAACTAAGACGTGCTTTTAAGAAAAATGAAATTAGAAACTCTATCAGAGAGACTAAAGATCAAATATCTACGGTAGTAAATAAATTAAAGAAGTTAGATCCGAATTCAAAAGAATACATCGATGCATGTGAGACTATAAAACTATATAGAAGAGATCTAAAAATAAAACTTATGGAATGTGGAGAAGGTAAAGAAAGCATTACTCAAATGATGGATTCATACTCATTCGTAAGTAGTAAAGATGTATTTGATGTAATGTATGCAGAGACTTTAAATAAAGTCAGATCAGTAAGCAACTCAGGTCTATTAATAGAACAGCAAGGACATACAGAAAATAAAGAAATGTTATATAGAATTGAAGAGTGCAAAAAATTCTCTACATACTTATCAAAAAAACTGTGTGAAATATCACCAAAATTTAGTACAGAAGCAATAGTTGCCAGAATGGATAAAGTGTATGAAGCCTTCGAAAAAGCAGAAGGCTCAAATGAGAAAATGAGTTTTGATCTTGTTATAGATAAATTAGAAGTTAGCGAAGAAGAAAAGAAACTTTATGCAGAAATATTAAATGGATATTTAGAAGATGAAACAGACCCCAAAAAAAGAAAAGCAATAGTAAAAAGAATAACATATAGCCCAAATTATGTTCCACTAAGAAGAGCAACAAAGTATGGAATAGAAAAAGAAAAAGAAAAATCAATTAGAGCGATAAAAGATGAAGAAATGGATGAATACTTTAATGATAAAAACGAAAATATAATAGTAAATGAGATAATTGTAACGGGAGCTATTAATCATGAAAGAACTAAACCAGCAGAAGAACAACCACAACCAGTACCACTAGAAGATCAGACAGCTATAAAGCTAACTCCTGTTCAAAACAATTCGGTTTTAGCAGGAGTTACAGCTGGAACTAAAGAATCAGAAAGAATAGCAGCAGAAAGTGAATATTCAAAATTAAATCCAGAGGCTATAAAAGAAGCTGGAAGTCAAGAAAATAAAGAAAGTGAAAATGAAGAAACAAAATAATTAGGGATTATATTTACGGAGGGAAAAATGGACTCAAATAATATTGATGACATTGTTAATTTAATAGCAGAATCTACTAATCTAGATACTCAGGAAGTAAGAGAATGTATATTGACTGAACTAAATAGTATTGATGCAAGCTTTCAAAACGATTATCTAAAGGGACTAACTGCAAGATTAAGCAACCCGGATAAACCAATTAATTCAATTGATGATGTTGTTCGAATGTCAGAATCAATAAAAAAAGAGAAGAATCTTTTATCCACTGAGGAAATAAAAGCAAAAACTGCAGAAAGCGAATCTAGAGATAATCAACAAATTGATAGAATGGAAGAGAACTTCAAAAAAATTGATGAAAATAAAAAAGAACAAGAAAAAGAAGAATCTGAACAAAAACCAGGAACTCCTATTGAATATGGTGAAACTGGCGAACCATTAAATATAGAAGATTATTGGTCAGAAGAGTATTTTGATATAGTTAAACAAAGAGTGCATAATAATGTAATAGATAATAATAATACTTCTGAGCTTGATGAAAAAGTTATAACCGAACTTATTATCCAAAGTCAAATAGCTGAGAGACAAGAAGAAAAATTAATGCAAAAGGAAAAATGTTCTCCAGAAGAAGCAAGAAGAAGAGTAATATGCCAAGATATAATAGCAAAATTAACAATTGTATTTTTAAGAGAAGGCGAAGAATTTGAAAAAGCGTACAGAGACAAAATAGTAGATGCATATAGAGAGCTTGGATTATCAGATGAAGAAATAGAACAACGTATAACTAGATTAAACGATATAAAACAGAAAAGTATAGAAGAACGTACAAAAGAAGTTGATAGGATAAAAAATGCTGAAGGACTTAAAGAAACAGATATTAGAAGAACAAGAGCTTTTGCTATTAAAGGCAAACGATTTAGAGAAATATTTAAAGATGAAGAAATTAGAAGAAATATAGCAGATAACGTTAAAGATATTAACGATGAATCTGGTAAAACGATTGAGGCAATTGAAAACTCAGAAGAACTATCCAACGAAGAAAAAGAAGAATTAAAAGAAAGTGAAAGAGTAAGAGCAGGAGCTGAAATAAGACTTGAAATAGAAAGATTAATTAGACTCGAAAATCGAATGTTAAAAGGAGAAAAAGAAAGTTTAACTAAAGTAACAAGTCCTGGTGAGAGAAAAATAATACAAGACAATATTAATGAAATCGAATGTCGTATAGAAACTTTATCTAGAGGAGTTGAAAATAGTCATACAATACAAAAGACAGAAGAACTTGAAAAAATAATGGAGCAGATAGAAAAACTTGATGAGGAATCTAAAAAAATTGATATAAAAAAGAATTCCGACGAGGCAACCAGGCAGTTACTTAGTGAAATAAATGCAAAGAGAAAAGAATTAAGAGAAAGAAGAGACTTTATAAAATCAGAATACACATTTGATGTTTTGCAAATGGAAAAAATAAGAGTAAAACTAATCCAAAATAGAATTAAAGGTGTTGACTCAGAGATAAACAGTTTAAGCGAAGAACTAGCTAATGAAACTGATCCACAAAGAAGGAAGAGAATACAAGAACATATAGAAGAAAAAGAAAATGAATTAAATGACTGTAGCGATGTAAAAAAACAATATAAATTAGATTTTTCGGAAGAAGAAAAAGAGACAGCAAAAAGAGAAGTAAGGAGGGAATTGGTAAAGAGTTCTTTTGGAGCTGTAAAAACTAGAGTGGCATATTCTGGTAAACAAGTGCAGGGATTAAGCATTGATGATGATAAATTTATCAAAGAAAGCATTTATGTTATGAGAAGAGCTAGAGAATTAGAATCTAATTTGCGTCAAATGGGGATGATGGAAAGCGAAGTAGCAGGTGTTGTTAGTCAAGCTAGATTTTTAACACCAAAGGACAGACTAACCTTTTTATTGTGTAAATCGGTTTCTGCAATGAACTTAGCAGAAGAAAATGGAACTGAAAAAAAGCAAGAAATACTTGCAAAAAGAAGACTCGAAGCACAAAAACTAAAAGATAAGGTAGATTCATTAACAAGAATAGAAGAGTTAGAAACAAAATGGAGAGATGATGGAATTGATGGAAATAGATTATCAAGAATTAATGATGCAGCGATAGACCTATTCAAAAACGTACCAGAAGTTTCAATGCAAGCGTTAGAAACAGATTCAGATATAAAAAAGAGATTGGAAGCTCATGGTATAACTGATGATGACAAGAAGATGCTTATGGATTTATTTAATTGTGTTGATTGCAGTGATGAAAGAACAAAAGGATATGGAGAGAACCCAGATAAAACAATAGCAATCAGATCATTTAGACCATCTTTGTTTACTGATAGTATAAAGCTATACGAAGATAAACTAATAAATCATAGAAAGATTGAAGCCATTAGAGCGGAATATCAAACAACGGTAGAAGAAGATATATTTAGTAAAATAGAGACCAAAAGAAATCATAATAAGTCACTTGCAAATATCACAAGTGAAGTAACAGAGATGGGATTAGAAGAAGCTTTTGGACAGCTGACACAAGATAAAAGAAAAATTGATACATCTAAAGAACAAGCAGGTGATGTTCAAGAAATAACAGAACAATAAAAACAGATAGCTAAGCTATCTGTTTTTTTGTCTATATCATAAAATTAATTAATCATCATGAGGTTCTCTACCAGAAGTATATCTAGGTTTATATTGTTTCTTATATACTTTCTCAAACCACTCATCAAATTTTGGATCCTCGGTATTTAATGTAGGTATAACAAAAGAATCCTTTTGTGTAACAACTATACCATTTGGAGCTTTTATAAAAGGACCAATAGTGCCATTCGCAATTCCTAAAGCATAGAACTTAAGAATTGTGTCAATATCCCTTGTCCATTGAGCTTCATTATAATCGATGAAACCTTCATTAAAAGACATAAAAGGAGTTGATCGATCATGGAATCTTAAAAGTTGACCAAACATATAATCAATATACTCTGAATAATCAAATATGACATTTGGATTAATATGGATTATTTCAGTAGGTCTTTCAACCAAATCAGACCTTAAAACTTGAACTGGGTGATTAATATGTTTTGCATCTGTTAAAGCTTCTTCATAGATTTCTTCTATAAAGTCACTTCCTATATTTTCGGGTTCAAAATCATTACTCATAATTAATTCCTCTTTCCTTATAAAACTAAATAGATTATAGCATACTTTACATAAATATGCAACAGAAATATTACTAAAATGTAAATGTAAAGTAATTGAAAATATTGATATTTATAAATAAAATATAATAGTAGTATTAGTAGTGAAAGGAGGAATACCATGGCTGATATTGACGATAGAATTGCAGATATTTATGCTTCACTTGATAAATCAATTCGAGATAGTAAATCAGAAGAAGATTTTATTCCCGAGTTTAAAGGCAAAGTTAGAGCAGCAATGGAAGGTGCTGGTATTCCTTATACAAATGAAGCGTTCTCAGAAGCTGTAGCTATAATAAGTAAAACAGTGATGGGAAAGAATAATACTACGTATGATTCTATAGATAGTCTAGTTGCAGATTCGTTCAGTAAGATTTCCATCAAAGAAATTGAAAGATTAAAAGGTGAAACACCAAGAACTGCTGCTGATACTGCCAAAGATATAGCGGCAGCTGCAATAGGAGCCAAAATTGCTGAAACTGTGCTGTCAACTGTAGAATTACATAATAGAATAGCTAATTATAAAAATTTAACATTTGATCAGATTAGTGAAATATATCAAAATTGGGGAGAAGTGAGCGCTGAAGATAGAATAACAATGCTTGAAAACACTCGAACCAAGGCAAAGGAGTCAAAAGCCTTTACAAGCAAGGAAAAAGAATCTAATGAAAGATTCTTTGCAGGAGCTAAAGCTAGAGAAGAAAGTCATATGGATGAAACCTGGCAAAAGCTTTCAAAAGATGAAGATTTTGCAAAAAAATATGTTGAAAACAGACTTCTTTCAACAAATGATGATATACTTAGAAAAAGAATAAAGACAATGATTCTTTTGGGCACACCATATGTAGAAATATATGAAGAAATTGAGAGAATAACAGATGAGAAGATTGCAGCTGGAGCTGAAAGTATAGAAGCGCAAATTGCTAAAGAGAAAGCAAAGTGCAAAGTCAGTTATGGTTATATTTCACCTGAAGCAATAAAAGAGGAGAATCCTACTATTACGGAAGAAGAGGCAGGAAAATTAGCAGAGCAGTATTCTCAACCATATCAGAGTGTTACGAAGGGATATGGGTATAATTATGATAACATTGATAGATTACATGACGAGATAAGTGCATCAATGAGAGATGGTTATGATGCTATTTATAATATTTCTCAACAACCAGGGTATAATATAGAAGATATAACATCACGATACGAAGCAATAGGTATTAAGAAAATAGAAATGGAAGAAGCGTTTGTTCAAATAACCGGAATGAAGGAAGGTAAAACAAAAGATAGTTTTAAATTTGGGATAAAATCTGTTATATCGTCTTTGGATAAAAATACTGATATTAAAACAATAGAAGAGGCATTGAAACTATATTCTGATAAGATGAAAAGTATTTTTGAAGACAAGGATTTAGCTGAAAATGTAAAAAATATGAGCATAAAAGAAAAAAATGCTTTTATAAAAAATCTAATAGAGGAAGCTCGTAAAAGTGAAAGTATACCGAAAGATGTTTTAACTGTATATGAAAAACTGATGAATAGTTCTTTTAAACCAGAAACAAAAAAAATTTTAAAAGATGATAAAAGCATGTCTGAATATCTTGAATATATATCTCAACCAGAATTGGCAAAAACTATAAAGCAAGGAATTGAAGATAGAGATAAACCTAAAGAAGGACAAGAACCGGAACAACCAAAAGAAGATATACCAACCCAACCACAGGAGGCTCCAGTTCCAATTGGAAATGCACAGATGAATGTATTAATGGATCTTGTGGGAGGCCCTGTAAATGGGCCCGAATTACCAACATTTTGTCTTGGCGGTAGAGAAAGTTTTATTAATAAAGAAAAAGAAAAAATAATCAAAGTTAATGATATGGAAAACTACTTAGGAAAAGTTGTTGAAGGCGGACCAGTAACATACGAAGACATAAAAGATCGATCTGAAAAGAAAGATATACTACATGATTTAGAAACAGCAGAACCACTTGAATACAATGAACCACCTGCAGAAGCAGTTAATGAATTGCTTGTTGGACCTAGAGGTAAGAAACTTGTTAAAAATCCCGAAGAAATGATCCAAGAAGAAGTAAATCCTATGGAGGAAGCTGCTCCAAATGAGCCGGATTTTTCAAGCGAAGAAGAAGCTCCAAAAGGACCAGCAACAATCGATGAACCAGAAACTCAAGGAGTTGAAGATGCTAAAAATCCTGAAGAAATAATTCAAGAAGAAGTAAATCCTATGGAGGAAGTTGCTCCAAATGAGCCGGATATTTCAAACGAAGGAGAAGCTCCAAAAGGACCAGAAGAAGGAATTAGTGCTCCAGAAGAACCAGCAGGAATTAATGAACCAGAAACTCAAGGTGTTGAAGATGCATTTGAGACAGCACCAAGCAAAAATGGAGATATCGGAATTGATGAAACCATACCAGAAGTTGAAGAACCTGCTGAAGAAGTAATGCAAGAAGCAATAACTCAAGAAGATGTAGGAGAAATGGTTCAAGAAGCAGGAGAAACTCCTGAAGAGCCACAATTTGAAGAAGCAGATATGGTAGAAGAAGCACCAGTTCCAGCGGTAATTTCTGATAGACAAGGACAATTAAAGAAAATATCAGAAAATGTTCCAATGAGAGCTGTTCGTGAAATGATGGATCATATTAAGCAAAAAATGATAGAACTTAAAGATAAAATCACAGGAAAGAGCAAGAATCCAGAAGATAGAGAAAACAACGATGACGATTTTACTCAATAAGATTTTAATAAATAATGTAAGAAAAACTTCACAAAATAGTGTGAAGTTTTCTTTTTTTTTTCAATTATATTAAGTTTTGGTAATATGCTTGAAGTTTCTAGTTCATATATATACAATGATAATGAGATATTATACTTGGGAAAGGTAGGTGAGTTTTAATGGATGAAGAAAAAGATGAAAATCTAGAAGACATGACAGGCAAAGAATTAATTGAAACTCAACCTAAAGGAAGAATAGCTCAAATGATTGAAAGTATTAAAGATACTTTCAGACGAATGACAACACCAAGACTTGGTACAGCAGAGGATAATATTAGAAAAGGTGCAAAACCTCTTAAAGTACAAACATCAAACAGGTCATTCGGAGACATGGTAAGTGGAAATTCTTTAGGAAAGAGAATTTCAAGATTTGTTAATGAGAGATTAAGTAGAACAATTAAAGAGAAAGCACAAAAGGATATAGAAAACTCACCAACAACAGTAACGACTGATGGAAAAGTTACACATGAAGGATCTCTTCAAAATGATGTAAAAGAGACTATTTCTCCAGAAACTATTTTGGTTCCAGGAGAAGTAAAAGAAGCAGCTCCAGAAGTAACACTAGATACTCTTTCATTAGAAGACATTTCAGTTGATCCAAATGCTAAGGCACATATAGAGGAAGCAGCATTAGAAGAAAATGATGCAGGTTCAACTGACACAAGTGGAGAGACAACCGGAACAGTCGAAAAAGATATTGTAAGTAAAAAAGATCTACAAATGGCAAAAGAGATTGAAGCAGCACCACTTCCAGATGATTCATTCTTTAGTAGCCTTGAAGAAATAGATGATGAAATAAACGGAAAGAAAGAACCAGAATCAAAAGAAGATAAAGACGGAAATACAAGAGATTAAAAAGGAGAATAAACCATGGGATACGCGGTAAAAAGTGAACAAGCATATGCATATGCAGAAATGTTAGAAATTCTTGATATTTTAGGAGAGGACTATGTAGGTAGACTTCCTAAAAAACTGATTAAAATCTTTGATACATTCAAAGATGAAACTTATGAAAAACACTTAGATCCAGAAGTTCCATTAGATGAACAAGAACTATCAGATAAAACAAGAGCATTAGTTGCAGTAATGCTTGTAAACTATTGGTACGAATCAGAAGAAGAAAAACAAGAGCTTTTAGCAACATATAAAGAGAACGAAAGAAAATATCAAGAAGAACTTAAAGCAAAATACAATCCAGACAATATATTCAATAATAAACAAAACGAAGCTGCAGCAGAAGTTAAAACTTCAAGTTATATTGATAGCACAGCTCCAGAGGTTAGCACACCAGCAAGAGAAGTTGCTGCTGAGACAAATGTTGGCGCAGGTGTAACTGCAGAACCAGCAAGAACAATTCAAGTTTCAAATATGGCTGTAGAAGATATAGCTGTGGAAGAAACAGCTCAAGTATCAGATGAAACTGTTATTGATCCAACTATGGATATACCAGAAGCTGAAACACTTCCAGATAGTGCAAATTTACCAATGGATATGAATTCACTACCATGGTATAAGAAAGTAATATTAGCAATTAAAGAGGTTTTCTCAAGTTTGTTTAAAAAGAAAGATTCTAGCAATAGCTAGAATCCTTTTTTTGTCATAATAAATATTACATATACAAAGCAAAAAGTGTACTTTATAAGTACACTTTTTACCTTTAAAATGAAATTTAATAGGAGCGCACCGAAATCATAGATCCCGATGGCCTAGAAATATTATATCATAATAAAAAAAATAGTCAAACCTTGGCTATCTTATCCACATCTTATTAATAAAGTGTGAATAAGGGCACCGGAATCAAATTTAAAATCCCGATGCGCTCCTATTATGTTTCATTTTAATTTAAAAACTCACTTAATAGGCCATTTTACTAGTAATTAAATGAGACAAAAATCTTCGTAAGATTTTTTTATAGGATATTGTTGATGTCATCATAGGCATCAAGCAATCTACCATCGACAAAATTTTGGTTAATTATTAAAGAAAACAACTTATCAGAAATGCTCTTAAGAGCCTCACGAATAAATTTTTTAAAACTGCTATTGGAAGCAGCTCGAGCGCTTAAATATTTTCCTACTAAACCTTCTATACCATCGACAATCATGTCACATAGATGTTCTCTATGCGCATTCGATATTTTTGTTTCACCAAGCCCCTCTATATTTCGTATGATTTGATTTGTTATGAAGCAAACTTTGCGTTCCTCCTCATAATATTTTTCTAAATCTATATCATCCATATATTAATTCCTCTCTTTCTTTCGTATTTTATACGTAAAGAAGCGTCGGAATTTAGACTTGATTACCAGTACCTTATTCACTTTTTCAACAGCTTGGATAAATCCAAACCTAGATTAATTATAGCAAAATTAATTTTTTAAGTCAAAAAAAGAATAATTATTAAATAAAGACATATATATAATAGAAGAAAATAAATAAAATATATGTTAAAATATTTGAAATTACTAGAAAAATAGGTTATAATAGAGTGGCTTTAAGTTATTTAGGAGGTATTTTAAAATGCTTTTATCAAATGGAGTAACCTTAAGATTTGGAAAGAGAGTATTATTTGAAGATGTAACAATTAAATTCACAAAAGGAAATTGTTATGGTTTAATTGGTGCCAATGGTGCCGGAAAATCAACATTTTTAAAAATATTATCTGGAGAAATTGAACCAAGCAAAGGTGAAGTAATATTAGACAAAGGTGAAAGACTATCAATGCTTAAACAAGATCACTATGCTTTTGAAGAATATACAGTAATAGATACTGTTATGATGGGCAACGGTGAACTTTATAAAATAATGAAAGAAAAAGATGCAATCTATAGCAAACCAGACTTTTCTGAAGAAGACGGAATGAAAGCTGCAAAATTAGAAGAAAGATTTGCAGAATTAGATGGATGGAATGCAGAATCAGATGCAGCTAAACTTTTAAATGATTTAGGAATTGATACAGAATACCATTATAAATTAATGAAAGAAATTGAAGCTAAAGACAAAGTTAAAGTTCTTTTAGCTCAAGCACTATTTGGAAACCCAGATGTTCTTTTATTAGACGAGCCTACTAACGACTTAGACATTAAAACAATAAATTGGTTACAAGATTTCTTAATTGATTTCGATAATACTGTAATAGTTGTATCTCACGATAGATATTTCTTAAATAAAGTTTGTACTCATATTGCTGATGTAGACTTTGGTAAGATTAAAGTATATCCAGGTAACTATGATTTCTGGTATGAATCAAGCCAATTAGCTCTAAAGCAAATGAGAGAAGCTAATAAAAAGAAAGAAGAAAGAATTAAAGAGTTACAAGACTTCATTGCAAGATTTAGTGCTAACGCATCAAAATCAAAACAAGCTACATCAAGAAAGAAATCATTAGAGAAAATAGAATTAGAAGAAATCAAGCCATCAAATAGAAAATATCCATATATTGATTTCAAACCAGATAGAGAACAAGGAAAAGAAATATTAGAAGTTAAAAATATTTCAAAAACAATTAATGGAGAGAAAGTATTAGATAACATTACATTTACTGTAAAAAGACAAGATAAAATATCACTTCTTTCAGATAATGAAATTGCAAAAACTACACTTTTCCAAATTCTAGCTGGAGAGATGGAGCCAGATTCTGGAGAGCTAGTTTGGGGAACAACAATAACAAAAGATTATTTCCCAAAAGATGGAAATTATTTATTTGATGTTGATATGACACTTACAGATTGGTTACGTCAATATTCAAAAGATCCAGATGAAACATATGTCAGAAGTTTCTTGGGAAGAATGCTTTTCTCAGGAGAAGAAGCTTTAAAAAAGGTTAAAGTTTTATCCGGAGGAGAAAAAGTTAGATGTATTTTATCAAAATTAATGCTTTCAGGAGCAAACTTTTTAATTTTTGATGAACCAACTAACCATTTAGACATGGAAGCAATTACTGCACTTAATGAAGGAATGCAGAAATACAAGGGAATCATGATGTTCACGTCTCATGACCACCAATTAACTCAAACAGTAGCAAACAAGATTATAGATATTACAGGTAACAATGTAGTAATCAGAGAATGCACATATGACGAGTATTTGGCGGAAAAAGGAGAGATAGATTAATAGATAAAAAATAGTTAAAAATATACTAAAAAAATAAGTGAAAATAAAAAATTTTTAGAGAGCTTTATTTGCAGAATAAAGCTCTCTTTTCATTGGGATTAAAGACTTATAACAATTATGCTAATTTTGCCCTAAAAATCAGGAAAAATAAATGAAATAAATGTTATTTATTTGATAAAAAAACACTCAAATGCAGTCCCCTAGCAAAATGCATAAATTGTAACGAGAATATAATTTGCCAAATTAGTACTCTAGACATAGTATAATATTATCTTAAATTATATGAAAAGGTGGAAAGGTTATGAGAAGCAGACAGGTTACTAAGAAAAATACGCTTCTAGTAGTGCTAATTATGCTAGTTGTCGTATTCGGATTTGTAACATCTTCTTACTCTGCTGTACTTACTTCATCTGATCAAAAGGCAAATTTATTTGTCGCAAATTATAGAGCTGGAGGACCATCATCAAGCGCATTAACACCACAGCAAGCAGCTATATATGATCAGACACCATATCAGTACACAGTAGGAACAAAAGTTGTTCATAAGATAACAACTCAAGAAGATGATTCAAATTTCAGCAATGCATTTTATTGCTTAAGTGCAATAAAACAGTTCCCTGGAGAAGGAGATGGAGTTGAAAATTATTCAAATTATGGATCATTCAACAATCCAGATTCAGAGAATATTCAAAATATAAGGTTAGGTGCAGCATATGGCACAACAACATGGACTAACAACTATGGAGCCATAAAATGGTTACTTAACAATATATATTTGAAAACAGTTGATGCAACATATAAAGATACATATCTAGAAAATGCTTTTTCAGATTATACTGATGAATATTCATTAGAAGATGTAGAAGCATTCTTAACAGATGATGATATCGATGTTGTACAACAATATGCAATATGGCATTTTACAAATGGTAATGAAGCGCCATATTCAAGAGATACACTTCCATCAATATCAATTAAAGCATTAGTTGATGATGAAAGTAGATCAATAGGTAGTGATAGACAAAAATTAGCAGATCACCTATATCAATATTTAATAAGAGAGGCTGTAGCTCATCAAGATATTTATGAAGAAGCATTTTCTTATCCACAATTTATTGAGGATGGCAAAGTAAGTGCAGCTACACAAACTGATGAATACTATACAGCAGGTCCGTTCCAAATTCAATCAGCAACAGGAACCTACTCTAATTATAAAGTAGAAATCCTAAATGAATTGAATGAAG
>JAEEGL011366380.1_pt1 | contig 19089 bp, 16 predicted proteins | sample 9134231 | NCBI WGS metagenome assembly JAEEGL01 (sample SAMN16246548, study PRJNA631951) | gut metagenome | biome: gut microbiome; feature: rumen; material: fiber-attached | host: Bos | place: Iran: Karaj | collected 2018-10 | reverse complement strand
TACATCACTTTTAAAAGGCGAAATCTTATCAAAAATCAGAAAAAAAAATTTATTTCTTCTCAGGTATTACCCATTTGGGTAATACCTGGAACAAAAAACGCCAGACTCATCTGCGAGCCTGACGTTAGAAACTATTAACATGGTGATCGGTTCTTTAGGTGAGGCATCCTGTACCTCCTGCTTTGCTTAAAAAGCGTGTCAGTCATTTTCCGACCCACACTTTAAGGCTAACAAAAGCCCAGTCCTATAAACCTCACTCTTGCTCCCGGTCATTTATTCTGCTACAATCGCCTCGTACAAGTTTTCTACACAACATACATTCACAAAAACTGCTACTTTAGCCGCTAAAAGGCGAAGGGCAGTTTTTTGTTTGCCCTTTCCACCTTTCGCACGATGCGAAAGCATCTGTGCGGGTAATAGCAAGCACTGCCTGTGGCAAGCCACACGCGAAAAAACTCATCTATATTACCCGTTCGGAAACTGATGAGTTTTGAGATCAGGGGAGTATCCCCTGGCCCCTGGTATCTAATCCCTTCTAATCAGTTTTCCTGCTATCAGAAATGGAGAAATATATGGCAAACAGAACAAGAAAAAACGTTGTGTACCTGCGTTTAAGCGATAAAGAATTATGGATTTTGCAGGAGAAGGTTAAGCTCTCCGAACACAGAAATATCTCAGATTATTTAAGACAATTTATCGTTGAAGGCGTCGTCTACAATGTCGACTACAAATACCTAAGAAAATACAATTACCAGCTTGGAAAGATCGGCACGAACATCAACCAGATCGCCAAGAGAATAAATGAAACAAGGAGCATATATCAGACAGACATAGATGAAATACAAAAGGAGATGGAAAAGGTATGGCAATTACAAAAATCCATGCTATCAGAGCAACCGTACAGACAGCAGTAAACTATATCTGCGATAAGGATAAAACCGACGATCTTCTTCTGATCTCCTCCTTCGCCACATCCCCTGAATCAGCTGCGGATGATTTTAGGTTCGCCTTGTCAAAAACAGGCAGTGCCGATAAGAATCTGGCATATCATCTCATACAGTCATTTTCACCCGGTGAGGTATCGCAGGAGGAAGCTCATGACATCGGAAAAGAGCTGGCTGACGGAATCCTTAAAGGTAGTCATTCTTACATCCTTACGACACACATAGACAAAGGGCATATCCATAACCATATAGTCTTCTGCGCCGCGGACTTTATGACCAACAAAAAATATCATGACTGCAGGCAGACCTACCGCAGCATCCGCAATCTCAGTGACAGACTTTGCAAAGAGCATAATCTGTCAGTCATAGAGCAAGGTACAGGGCATATAAAGGATTATAAAGAATGGCAGTCCGAGAAGACCGGAACATCCTGGAAATCAAAGCTCCGAAAGGATATAAATGCCACCATAAAGGAAGCCAAATCCTACGATGAATTCATTTCCCTAATGCAGGCTAAGGGCTATGAGATCAAAGATGCAGAAATCTCAGAATCGGCCCATAAATACATCGGATTCCGTGCCCCCGGGCGGGAAAGATGGATACGCGGAAGAGAGTCTTCTCTCGGGGCAGATTTTACGAAAGAACGGATCAAAGAACGGATAGAAATAAATCTTAAGAAAAAGGCTGAAAGACATAAAGCTCCATATCATCCTAATTCCATAATCGATACCTCTGAAGACAAATTCAAGAATAGTCCGGGACTCTTAAACTGGGCCGAAAGGGAAAATTTCCAATTAGGCGCAAAGATAAGGTCAGAGCTTGCAGGAAAAGGCCTCAGAACAGTCGCTGACATAGATGTAAGGATAGAATCACTACATAAGCAGGCTTCCACCGGAAAACGTACTACAGCAGGTCTGGATAAGAAGAAAAAGGCAACTGCTGAGATTCTTTACTTTGCAAGGCAATATTCTGATAAAAAACGGTATGTCCATGCATATAAAAAATCCGTGGATCCGGACAGATATTATATGTCTCATGATTATGATCTTCATCTTGCCTGGGGTGCAGAAGACATCCTCAAAAAGGCCGGTATCGATCCCGAAACCATGAACCTAAAGCAGCTTGAATCCGAGTATAAACAGCTATGTTCAGACCGTGATAAGGCCTATATGGACTATAAGAATGTCGAAAAGGAATGCTCAGAGCTTACCAGGCTCCGTGATGAGTATCTTACCTATCTTGGTGAACCTAAACACGAAGAAACCAGAGATATTCCTGAAAAGGACAAAAATATGTCATTATAACAAAAAATCCGGTGTCCACTTCCATTGTGGCACCGGATCATTTCTTGTTCTTCTTCTGTCCTTCCATAAGGCCTCTGGCATATACCAAAAGGTGTTCCCTATTGTTTCTGTTCAATTCTCTGTTTATCTCGATCAGATCCATTTCCTTTTCGGTAAGAAAACCGTCAATTCCGGGTCTGTCTTCCATAAAAAACTCGCTAATGGTAATCCCTAGTCCGCAACATATCTTGTCCAGAGTTTCAATCCTTGGCATGGTCTTTCGAGTAACCATGTTATATAGACTTGTATATGGCAATTCGGATCTTTTTGCCAGTTCATAAAGGCTTAATCCCTGTTCCTTAGCAAGCGAGCTTATTCTTTTATGTACATCTACACTGCTCATAGTAAACACCCTCCTTCCCCAGAATTTGGATATATTACTATTTTAGATGAAGCTTCTAACGCTCACAATTAAGAGGAATTAGATAGATTATTACCCATATGGGTAATAGCTAACTTTAGGTCCGTCGGACCTAAAGTGGTCCGCGGTCCTAAAACACATAAGAAAAGGCCGGAGCTCCGATTCTCCAGCCTTATATGTAATGCGCATCATCAATCAGGATCATGCGCTTATCGAGGTTAGGCACCTGACAGGTGCAATTGAGGTAATTTTCATAGCTTGAACCTCCTTTCCTCGACAATTATTATATCATACCCCTTAAGATCAGTTAGGGTTCTAAGTACTCAACACTTTTTCCATGCGCAATAGCATATTCTATCTCCGATTTAGTGCTTTCTCCAATATAGCCTCCAACATTAATAACAAAAATAGAATCAGCCATATCAATCTTGCGCTTGTGCATATCATCAAGCATTTCCTTGGTTTTGGATCTTGTTCCCTCATCCATTCCGTCCCATACTTCGAAATCCCCGGAATGTCCGAATAATCCAACGCTGATAACTATTTTTCCTTCCAAGGTCAACTGTTTCTGAACTTCGATGAATTGTTCCTTGTACCTTGTGCTACCACAAAGGGTTACAACTGGATATCCAGCCTTGATTCTATGTAAGTTTTCTATAAGTGTAGGAATACCCTTACTGATCCAGAAACCACCATCAACCGATCCAGATGACATTCCTCCATGAGCAAACCTCTCCACATATGCCCTTACTTCATATGTAAGTGGAACACCGGCTACCTTTTCAAAATACTCGCTAACAAGCTTTGCTATACCAAGCTCATCAATATCCAAAGATTTAGCAGCACAGTTAACTTTCATCTCATCCCATAAATAAGGATCCCCTCGAAGTCCCCATTTATTCGGTTTTCTTTCAAATATAAGAGATAAATCTTTTTCCATATGCTTCACTCAACGCTCGACTCATTAATTGGCATAGCTCAATGTTTCAATCATTAATTTAAACCATTTGGATCGTACTTATTGCTTTTACCCATATTACAACGCTCACACAATGTGCGTAAATTACTCGGAACTGATCTTCCACCTTTCGAAACAGGAACAATGTGATCAACATGCAAAGTAACGCCATCTTTTTGCGAAGCACCACATATCTGACATCTGAATCCATCACGCCTTAGAATATCATAGCGCATAGAATCAGTAACCAAAGCACGTTCGTATGCAATCCCCTCTTTAGTTACAATTTGTCTTTCTGCATTCTTGAATGTATACTTGATATCGTCATATGTGAAGATATGACTTTTAAAATAGTGATTTCTCCCCTTGGGCGATATATAACTCAGTCTACATTCAACAGAAAAATTTCTTAAAGGATTCTGAGTTGACGACTTCATTAATTTATCTTCAATATTCTTATAAAGACTTACTCCCAACCCACATCTTTTTGCATCTTTGCTTATGGAACCTATTGATATTAATTGGATTTTGGAAATATAATCGGAGTATTTCTCTAAATTCTCTTCGCATTTATCTATCATGTCTGTATATTGAGCTTTATTCTCTTTTATAACAGCCTGAAGATATCCATTAAAATCAAATCTATCAAATTGACGTTTCGTTTCAGTAGATACATTATATGTTAATGACCATATATCCGTATGAAAAATATATTGTGTGTTAATTTCATTAAGTGTTTTTAATCTAGTGCTTTTAGACTTTACTCGATGTTTATATAGCAAATAAAGAACTAGAGCAGTTAATGAACAACCTAACAATATAATTGTAAAGATAAAATATCCAACATCTGTCGTATTATTCATTCAGTTAAAATCTACCTCATTTATTTTTCTATTGGAAAATGCTGTGAAATCAGGCCATCTACAAAATCCTTTTCACTAATATGTATTTCGGATAAGAATTCATCATAAGATGCCAGATTAGCAGGAATTCTTAAACCATGTTTAACAACAGAAATATCTCTGTGCTGAGTCACATTATCTTCGTAAGACACTCCATCATTAAGCCACATAACGATATCTTCTGCCTCACCAGCCTCAGGATATAAAAAATACCCTCTCTTGGCTTCAAATCTATACATATATGCAAGCACCTGCAGATAATCATCACTCTTTATATTATTTACAGGTTTATATTTGGCATCCGCAATAACTCTACTGTCAGGATTACATCCAATAAAATCCGGATATATTGGTCCGTTGTTACCTGAAAAGAGAAATTGTTTACCTTTTCGTGCTTTGTTCATAGGATGATAGAAATATTCACTATCAAGCAATTGGCCAATATATTCTTCCCACAACCATGCACCGTCAAAAAGAATTCCAAATACCTTTTTATGCCCATAACCAACATTAGGATTTTCGTTTTGCAGTATTAAAAGGCACAAGGTTTGAAGCTTACGGTATTCATGATAATAAGCATGCCTTACTGTATTCTTTTTGTTTTCTATGATGATCCGTCTTAAATCCTTGGCCTCATAATCCGGTGTAGCATTGATTATAAGTTTTATCTCATCTTTACATTTCGCCAATATAGAATTCCCATAAGGTTTTCGCTTTATGAATTCGATAGTATGCCTAACCAGCTGGATCAGATAATTGTTATAGACGTATTCCCTCTGACTATACGCGATATTTCCGGTAAAAGGAGTATTTTTTCTAATATGTCTGTCTATATTTATAACGCCTTTAACATCCTGATCGTTATATTCCCTATGGACATAGGTCTTAAAAACACCTTTTCTAAGGGCAGTAATCAAATACGATGGGAATAAAAACAAAAGTAACGGATGCATTTTATCATTTAGTGACGCATCCGTTTCCATATTAATAATATTAGGGCAGCCTAACACTTTATCGAGTAAATACTGAAAAAGGAAATCTTCATTTCCTCGGCTAAAGCGAGATTCGATTATAAGTCTTTCATCGCCACAGCCCAAAAAGCCCATAACATTGGATGAGCAATAGTTTTCATTGACACTTTGGAGAACAAGCTGATCTCTGGTCAGATCATCCGCATCCTTAACCAGTTCCGGAAACACAAATATTCCATCCTTTTCCAGTTGACCCAAAGTTTTATCAGAAACTGCTTTGGTTATTCCCGGTATATCAACGAATTCTTCTTTATTCCTATATTCATTATCTTTAAGCTTGAACTGTTTCATCTACGGTGTCCTCAGTTTGAGGATTATAGCCATATGCATTTTCAAATTTCTTCATAATACCTTCCTCATCATACATTCCTGTAATGTAATCTTTGAGCAAGGGCTGAAGGCAATCAGTCCATAATTCATCATACGAAAGATGTCTTAATTTCAAGAAATATGAAGCACCAATCTGATAATTTTCATTTAAATCGGGGACTTCAATAATAGCCCTATTAAGCTCACTCATTCTTCTGACCGCTTCTTCAGCCTCCTCACCTAGATTTTCAAGCATTCCAGCGTGCTCATCTGCCTTAATCTCAATGAATCTGAATCTACGGCGCATAGCAAAATCAAAGCTATCAACAGATCTATCTATATCATTCATTGTACCAATAATGTATACATTATCCGGAATGTAGAATTTCTCATTAGGATCTTCATGCATATTGGAGTATTGAGTCGATACTTCACCCTTTTTGCCACGATATCCCGGATCCAATGAAAAGAATAATTCGCCAAAAATCTTGGAGATTTCTCCTCTATTAATCTCATCAATTATAAAAATGTACTTTTTGAGGCTTTCGTACTTATAATGATTACTCTTAGTAGCTTTGTTACGCTTCTTTATTTCTTTATATAGTGCAAAATCATAGGAATACGCTTGAGTAGGATACTGTTTTCCAAAAAACTTAGTAATATCGCTTATCTTTTCAAAGTCGATTCCCGACTCAAGCATGCTTCTTAATTCTCGAATACTAAGGGTAAGTTTATTAACCGAATCATTTCCGGGAATAGAAACATAAATATGTGATTCCGTTACATTTGTAATAAAGAACTCATTGCCAGAAACAGTCTTAAATGAAGTGGATCCAAAATCAGTTTCATCAAAGAAAGATAGCATACTTTCATTGGCTGACATTTCTTTCTCTATGGTTTCTTCACTTTTAAATGAATCCTCATAATTCTTACGTGCCCGTGCAACAAACCTTTTAAAAACCCCATCCTGAAGTTCGAATCCCATACTTCCATCTTCATTTGTCTTTGGCCTAAGACCTTCTACAAAATCCGAATAATCATAGTTGGGATGGAATTGAACAAACTCAACTTGGCTTTTCTGATCTTCTGTCAATGCATCATAATCATCTTCATAACCATTACTTATAATATCTGCGGCAATCTGATGCGCTAAATAAGTCTTTCCGGTGCCTGGCGCTCCTCTGAGAATTATATTCTTGGAATGTATAAGCTTTGCGGAATATGTATTTCTGTATCCATTAAATTCATTAACCTGATCTTCCGTCAATTCTACTTCCGGATTATCAGGTGTTTCCTGTTCATCTTTATCTCTATAAACAAGGACAAATCTATCACCTTCGTCACCAAACCTCTTCAAACACTCTTGAACAAAATATATTGTAGAAAAAAGATTCCAGCAATAAAGAACAAAGCTCGGACCATTATCTGATTTATACCCCAAGTATTCGATAGTATTTCTATATTTTTTAAATTCTTCTTTGGTCGCAAAGATTCCGCATATCATAGTTTTATCCGGTGAATACTTGCATATGGGAAAATTCTTCTTGTCATAATCAGAAAGAGAAGCCAGATTCTTTTCATAAATCTGACAACACAACCTGGGAAGGGTCTGATTTGTATTTTTCCTTTCACCCTTTAGATAATTTCTATGTATTATTTTTCCATCTGATTTCTGAAAATACGCATCCAACGGCTTATAAGCATCACCGAGTCCAAGATCATTAATATCAAAACGTTCATCCGTAGACGACACACTATCCGCAGTAATAGTTAATTCATATTTTTCCTGTTTATAATCTATGACATATCCCATCTTGTGAAAGAAGTTTTTAGCTTCAACAGTATTATAGCCTGTCATCTTAATAGCATCGCCCGTTGCAAAATGTGCGGCAACTGCGATCAAATATTTAGGAGGGTATTTCTTGCCAGATTCCAATACAACCTCATACTTCACGCTTTTATTAGTATTAGGAACACCATGTTCATCTATATAAGCAATCGCATCGGTAATGTTTTTTTCAGAAATCTGTGGTATAGCCATATATGCCTCCTTAGCATTTCAAAGACCTTTTTATCTCAGATCTTTGATAACAAATCTCTAAGAGTTTTTGCTTCCTCTTCTGTCAAAGTAATACCTTTTCCCATCTTTTCATGTTCCGGAGCCCAATCACGGATATCATATTTAGGTTCCCTTCCATTCCATGATATAAGATTCAACTCCTTATTCCAGCCTTTGGGAGAAGTTGATATTATTCCAATTTCATCTACAATAGTAAAATCAATATCCTTATCTGCCATTATTTGCCTCCTCGTTTAAGCCACCATCCAGGCCTTTTTTCCGTTGCTTTTGATCCGGCAGGTACAAAAGCAAATTCATAACCAAACTTATTACAGGAATCTGCAAATTCCTGTAATTCCTTTCCACCAATAATCCAAAGAGCTCCTTTTTTTTCTCTCATATCAATATATTCAATACTTGCATTCTCAATCAGTGAAATAATATCAGTAGCTCCAAGTATTGTCGTAGCGGATTCTGCATCAGCTTTCTTGACATCTTTATCAAATAATTCATCTAAAGCCTGCTGTAAGGTCCCATCTTTAGCGAGCGGCAACGCATCCACCTGTCGGAAGTTATGGTTTTCAATGGTAACATCTTCATCAAATCCCAGAATATAACTCGTTGCAATTTTGTAAATTATTTCTGTGGGAGCCAGACCGTATACCTGCTTTTCAAAAATATGCTTCAGTCTATCCGCCTTATTCGGGAACAGCTGAATAAGTTTCTTGCTTTGATACAGCCTCTTTACAATCTCAGTAATATACAATCCAGATTTCATATAAGGATCTATAAATGTCTTATCAGGATCATCAAAACATCCCGGATTCTCCTGTTCCAACAGATCCACCATTTGCTTTACAACATCCTTAGGTGTAAATATCTGATTTGTCTTCTGAGGAGGGATATAGTCAAAAATATCTTCCGTATTCTTTTCGTCAAAATAATCCGCAAGCCTCTTCTTCAGAGTCACGAACTCCACAATGGAATCATCGAAAACAACCTCATCAAAGACATGACCTTCGAAATGCTGCTGATTTCCTTCAGAATCAATGTAATCGAATCCATCACGGAGTTGCCTAAACTCGTCAAGTGAAATACTTGTTACCTCCTTAAACACCTCATCAGGAACAACCTCATCGAAATTTGCCAATGTAATATCAACCGGCTTGTTATCAGAAGTTCTTTGATCACTATACGCCATAATGAACGACGGGATGGTTCTGGAAAAACCACGAAGCCTGTCTCTGATATCGTCCATTATCTCTGTTGCCCGACGCTGTTCTTTCTTTTCTTCTACAGTTCGAGTTGTCTCAACCTTAGAGTCTTCCTCAAATTGATTAACCATGTCATGAATCTTCTGTACGGTCTCCGCTGCCAATGATTCCTTCTTCTTCTCATATTCAGCCCGAACAGTTTGCTCAATCTCTTCCATGGCCTGCTCGATTTCAGCTGCAGATTTATTTGTTGTATCCAATTCTTCAACTGCCTTTTCTACAGCTTCCTTCCGCTCTTGAGCAAGAATATTCTGTTGAATTTGATACTCCGTAGCAAGGTCACGCCCAACATTTATAGCTTTCTGGCTCAACTGATTTGTTATCTGATTATTATCAGATTTCTTCATATCTTCGCCAAACGATTCCTGCGCATCAGCAATTACACTTGCGGCAGTATTAGTCAGCATAGTTGATATAGACTCTGCAAGTTTTTCTACACTATCCTTTGAATTTGCCTGTGTAACCAGATCTTCTATCGGCTCAGTTATTTCCGCATATTTCTTATCGCCAAATATCTGATCGACTCTCTCAGCAGTATATTCATCAGTAGCTATAACATTTCCGTCATCATCCACTTCAAAGCCATCAGCTGATGCAATGACGATTTCCGTGGTCTTACGTGACTTTTCTTCCTTTGCAGGAGCGATTTTGTTAAGTATATCCAACGCATCCTGCGGAATATTGAACACATTCCTTATATTGAACAGGAAATTGCTCATAAATCCACGACGAACAACTTCCTGAGAACGTATCTTCCTAGGAATCGTTAATACTTGTTCAGGATTAAGTGATACAAGATCTCCATTTTCATCCTCAGCAATAACAGGGAAAAAGTTCAGAAGTTCCTTGATATTTTTCTCTCTTTGCTCAACAGTTCCTCCACCACCGGAAGTATTTGGATTAAGATTATTTGCAAACTGTTCAAATACAGTAAGAGTTCTTGCAGGATCAAAATCGAATACATAAGCATTCTCTTTTCTCCTGAACTCCGCATTTCCTTTACCGTCTGTCTTTCCTGTTGTTATAAGACAAGGATTCTGTGCTCTGAAAGCAGCCTGCATATACAAAGAAGGACTGGAAATATTAGAAAGAATAAGCACAGCTGTCCACTCGGGTATTGTCACCCCCGTTGTCAACTGCCTTACAGATAGAGTTATAGTCTTATCATACTTTTCTATCGCACTTATAACTTTATCATATGCTTTTCCGTTATCATCTTCATCGCCATTGCTACCATCTCCTACTGCAGCAATAATATGATAATCTTTAAATACTTCATGTGCTTTCAATTTCTTTTCAAGCGCATATACACTATCCACTCTGTCCAAAAGCCACAATGTATGTTTTAATTCATTTCTTAACTCTTCCGACGAAAAAGGATACTTCTCTTTTTTAGTAAGAGCATCCAAAAACATATCTACCTGGTCATTATAAACAAAAACAGATCCTCCGCCTGATAGTTCTTTTGTCCTGAAGAATTCAGCCAAATCAAACGCGTACTCTTCCGTTTCACCAAGTATCTCTACGCCCTGTCTGATCTTATCAGCAACTATCTCAGACATCTGATAAGTGTACATGTTAAGTTTAGGAAGAACCGCATAGGGATTATCAGGATTGCCTAATAATTCCTGCTTTTTCTTCTGCTCTTCTGCATAAGTCCAATTAAATATAGCTTCTTTACGGAATTTAGCATTTGCCAGCGCTTTAAAGGGTGTTCCTGAAAGATGAAGAGTAAACTTTCTCTTTATATGATTAAACGCATTATCCGTTTTATAGGTATCTACGCCTTCGTGTGCTTCATCAATAACTAGAAGATCCCAGTCAATTATACTAATCTCCCTCAATTTATTGATTTCACCGCCAAAGAAACTAGATCCTTTTAAATCCTGAAGAGAAAGGAAATAAATCATTCCCATTTCTTCAGCGTTGTCTTCCTTCCTTTTCTTAGCATCTGCCGCATAATTATCATAAGGAATAACCATGCTTTTGCCTTTTAAAGCATCTGTCGAGCTAACAAAGAAATAACCACTTTGTCTTCCAAGGAATCTCAAATAGTCGGAATGCCAACTATTTGCTATAGCGGGTCTATTTGTAACAATAAGAACCCTTTTGGCATTTATCTTTTTTGCAAAATCATATACGCAAAGGGTCTTGCCAAATCTGGGCTTCGCATTCCACAGAAACTCACCATTAGGATTCTCTTTTTTAAATTCAACAGTTTTTTCTACTGCCTCTTTTTGTTCATTCCTCAATACATAAGGTTCTATATCATCTTGATCCACTGTAATACGGCGATGTCTGAAATCCTGTAATAAAGACTCTGCTCGTTTAGGTTCTACCTTAAACCATTCTGTTAATTCATCAGTATTAACACTTCTTAATCGTTCAATTCCATAAGCCTCAAGCACCTTGTGAAAATCATGATCATGGAAAACCTCAATAGTTCCCGAAAACACTGCATTTTCCGTCCATTCCAGGTGATATTCAACATCCGCAGTATTAACCTGTTCACCTATGCGTCCTTCAGCATCTCTTTCTGTTTCACCAATCTTAGTACACCCATCGTGTCTACTAATCTCAGGAGTGGTATAAGCATAAATAATCGGTATAACCAATTTGGACGTTTTTACATTTGGCTTACTCATGTTATTCCATCTCCTTTACGTTTTTCTCAATAAAGTCAATTTCTTCCTCTGATAAATCGTATTTTTTATATAGCTGATTATTTATTGTAGATATTGAAGTATTCCATTTTATATCAGAATTCATTCGAAAATTCTGACAAGGGACATATTTCCATTTATCAGGAGTTATATCTTGTGTAGTCTTTAAAATTCCAAGCATAGCTCTTGCAAATTTACTCTTTATGTAACTCAGCGCATTTTCAGCTTCATCTTTTGTATCAAAAAAACCAATACTAAGAAATGTTTCTGTAGCTCCCACGCCCGGATCTGCGATAATCGGAAGAGATAAAACTTCTCCAAATGCACCTATACCATTTGCTTTAGGAAGAAATATCTTATATTTATCCAAATTGATGGGGCTATTTACATAGTCACGTCTTACCCACTTATACACTCTTTCATTATTCTCTCGACCTAATATTCTAATGTAATCGTATTTATCCTCTGGCTTATTCTCAAAGAATATTTGAGGCAATCTTTCCATGATATTTGTAGACATATCGTATGCATGCCCCTTACTTAATTGTGTAATAGCTTCCGGATAATCTTCATGCATCTTATCCGTTAATCTATAAGCTGTCCTTGTGATTACTATCGTACTAAAACTGGTGAAATTCTTTTGTTTTTTCACTTTGTTAAGTATTAGATTAATTATATTATTTGGAGTGAAAGTCCCAATCGCTCCAAACTCTGTAGTGTTATCATGATATGTTATGGCAACTCCACCCTTTATATCAGTATTTGAAAAGAGTTTAGTACAATCCTCTTCGTACTGAAGAACTTTGAAATGAGTATCATTTAACATCTTTTCATTCCATGCTTTTGGTGTAGATCCCGCATTAAAAAGAAATCGTGCTGGATGAATAAGCTCGACTTTATCTGCAACCTCGCAAGCAGCATCTATAAACTTATTATAAACAGGAGGTGCAAAACCTTTATTATCACCTATAGTTTCATCCTGATATGGAGGATTTCCAATACAAAAATCAAATTTCATCAACTGTCCCCTTGTAGCTGGTGTAATATCACTTGCTCAAAAATCTCTCAATTCGAGAATTCAAGCTATTTTCTCCTGATAATTTACATTCCAGAATCTTATCTTTTGTAACCAAAAAATCTATATTATTGCTTTCACTTACGTCTTTAATATCGTAAAAAGAAACTATTTCTTTTTCATCAAATCCACCACCTTCATGATGAAGAAGCCAAAAATCCGCTCCGATTTTCCTAGAATAATTTAATTCAAGTAAATAATTTGCTTTATCATCTACATACGGTTTCCATTTAGGTATTTTGGGAATCTTAGATCTCTTTATTTCAATAAGAATTGCATTTTTCATTGAATCATCAATAATCATGCCATCAATATCCAATTTGATGATATTTTTGCTTAAAGATTCTCTACTCCAATAATGAAAATAGTCTGACAAATGACTATTTTCATCCTTTGTAGTCCCAGCATCCGCATATCTAGTTCCTATATAATCATATATCTTTTCCTTTAATTCATTACCCTTTAATCTATCAGAATTATTTTTTTCAAAATCAAACCAATAAAAAATTACATCTTTTCGATCATAATCTCTTTCACTGTTTTGCCATTTTCCATCATACTTTTCTCTCATAGATGGATAAGCAATAACTGAAATCGGAATACTATGAGATTGTGCAACAGACTTACTGTACGAAATCAATCTTTTAAATGTATCATCCTTCAAATATCTATCATTTAAATAATCGCGAATTTCATATCGTTCATTTCTTCCACTTAATGGATTATATTCAATTCCAATATTCAAAGAGCACAACCGAGGTTTGTGTTCTTCATTTCCCCATATTAAAAGATTGCAATCCTTGTCTCCGGTCCAATAATTCGAGGGATAACATTCCTTTAAAAAATCAGATAATTCATCCATCACTCAATCCTTTATGCTTCTAAAAGTTATAGAGTTTTTACTGCGCCAATCGTATATAATACAATCTACTTCTTCCGTCTCAGTATCGTTAATTCCTTGGGCATAATCAAAAAAAGTTAATTGCTTATTAATCTCCTTGGGCTTTCCAAATGGAACAGTCCCGGTGATTCCATCCATCTGCCATAAATTCCACACAATAATATTCGTAATTTTCTTCAACTCATCAGTTTTAGGCCTTCTTTCCCATCTATCCTGCATGTAATCTACAAATGTGTTTAGTAGATTGATGCGTGCGATTAGAAGATTATCTCCCTGGAATTCATATCCGTATACGCTTTCAAAAGCTCTGTAAACCCACTTAAGCCAATCTTTTTCATTGTCAATATTCTCATTAACAATGCGAAGTTTGCGATCTAGAATGCCGATTCGTCTCTTTATCGGTATTATTTTTGCAGTAGTCGTATCGTATCTTGAAACAATATATGGAGCTTCCCCGCATGTAATTTCCAGTCTTTTTGAATCAACATATTTCTGCCAATCTGTTGATTTATCAAATATCACCTTTTTAGAATTAACAGTCCAAGTTTGATCCTTTTCTGTATTAAAAACGCCATCACGGCCAAACCATTCTGTATCACAATGGTTGTTCATCTTGTTACAGATCCATGACGGCGTAAAAACTTCTGCTTTTTTCCTTGTTCTCTCTGTTTGTTCTTCAAGACTCTTCAAAACTCTGGGCTGAATAACAACGGAATCCAAACCAAATAATACATCTTCAGTAATCTGGTCTTTAGCATCTATATTAAATTCTGAATATGCATCCGTTGCAAAAATAATATTCTGCATAGTAGTCTTATCTTTAAGCAACGCAGAAAGCACATTCTTTACCGGGTATTGTTGTAAATTTATTAATTCCATTATCTATTAACTCTTATACATCTTCACAATTGCCTTGGCTTCCGTCTCAAGTTGATCTGCCACTTCCTTAGGGCCAATGATCCTAACATCTGTACCCAGAGCAAAAATCCAGCCGAAGAACTGATCACTGACTGCAACTGTCACACGGGTTTCTAACCAACCAGGTTCTTTTGCATTCGAAATGGGAATATCTTTTCCAAAGCGGTCAAGAAAAACTCCAACTAGTTCATCCTTGAATGCTATTTTGACCGGTGTGGCGGTTCCGTGGTACATACCGAAGTTCATCTTGGAATAACCTGCCAGATCAAACCCTTCAAAGGTCTTTCTTCCATCTCTGTCCTCATCAAGGACCGTGATACTTTTCATCTTATCTACACGGAAATGTTTGATAATGCCCTCTTCCGAGTCGTAGGCGATCATGTAATAGTTCTCGTCATCCCAGGTCAGTGCCCAGGGACTTGCCTGATAGAGACCTTCCTTGCGTGGGACCATCTTCTTTTCCTTGGTCCAGCGCATATACTTGAAGCTAATCTGTCTATTTTCCGCAATAGCACGATGAATGTCATCCACAAGGTAGTATATGCTTTCATTCATAGTCTTAACACGTCCATGAACGACAACCTGGCGCTTAAGCTGTGAAGCCTCATAATAGCTGCACAGACCGGTAATTTTCTTTATAAGGTCATTGGATTTCTTTTCAGTGATGAATTTCGAGGACTGGATAGCATCGACAAGGAGTTTAAGTTCGGCAAGGTCAAAGTTCTTTTTTCCCACATGGTATGTGTAACCCAGACCGCGCTTTTCGCCGATGATATCTAATCCGAGGACTTTAAGGGCCTCCAGATCGTCATAAAGGCTCTTACGATCCGCGGTGACATCATAACGTGCGAGTTCCTTTTGGATCTGAGGCATGCTCAGGGCATGATCATCGTCAGTCTTTTCGAGCATGATGCGGCTGAGATAATAGAGCTTGAGCTTCTGATTCTTCCCCTTTGGCATAGCATTATCCCCTTAGAAAATGACCGCCTGAATGTCGGTCACAGAATAGAATTATTTTACCATATTTGCAGTGTTTTTACTATATGAAAGGGGCATTTATGGTACACAGCACAAAAAGCAGTACTCTTATCGTTATATTTCTATAAACCCAAGCTAAAAAAGGCCCTTTTTAAACGTCATACCAAAGAAATCCTGAGCCGCTTCCAGATTCATCACGATCCACTCTCTCGACTTATGTGCTTCGAGATTTTCAGGCAATTCTTTCATAATACGGTCCGCTTCATAGGTGGCTCCAGCGTTGTACCGAAGTTCATTAGATTTTCTCAAAACCTTAAATGATTCCCTGCTTGTTTTCCACGCATTACAGATTGTTTTTATTGCATACTTACCAGTAACCTGTTCGCTGAAATAATTTTCAAGACTAAGTTCTCTTATATACTCTGGAAGACCGTCAGAATATTCATTGAGTATGTCTACAATTACCTTTGAAGAATATTTTAGGATATCTGGAGCACTCTCAGCATCTTCATCCTTTAGTTCCTCGAGAAGATTCTGAACTATCTCAATCATTCTTCTCATATATTCCCGATAAAAAGAAGTTCCTATCTTCTGTTGCACGGTTCTCACCACATTATCTTTCATGACTTCCGTGTTAGTAAGTCCGGCTTCCACCCTACAAATAACCGTCCTTCTGATAATCTCCGGCGCAACAGCTTTTACATCTTCATTAGCACTAATAACTACAGCCGAGTAATTTGTTAAGTGATTCGCAACTCCAAAATCATCGTTTTTTATTGTCTCAACTGCATGCTGATTAAATCGAGTATTTGTAAGGTCATCTACGATTATGGGAGCCCCCATAACAGTATTTTTTAAAGACTCAATACTCGATCTAGTAAAATCCGGTGCTGAAATCTTCGGTTTTTGACCAATCATCATTTTAAGAAGCGTTTCCAAAAACGTAGTTTTTCCAGCTTTACTTTGACCATACAACAAACCAAACACGGGATATGGCAACCTATTTTGATCATACCTAGCCGCCATATCACGCATTGTTGCCATAAACGGAGAGCAGAAAAACCAATTTGCAAACTCAAAGTATCTCAGTTGGAGTCCATCAACATCACCATGAAACTTTGAATAGCCATTCATATATCTCAGGAATAGCTCAACATCATTTTTTATATCTTCTTTTTCAGGATTAAGGTTGAGAACTTCACCATTAAGATTTGCTGTATTCTCCTGAACATTTATCATCAGCTGAGGATACTCGCTTCGTAAATCCTGCTCCTTCCTTTTTTCCTCTACCAGATGTTTGCGCATTTTCACGATAACATCCGAGTTTATAAGCGTTTTTGTACTCTTCTTTTCAGCCTTAGGCATATGTGGAGCAAGTTTCTCTGCCTTTTTACTTACATCAAGGATAAATTTTATTTCTTCATTCTTTTCTGTTTCTATAGCCACTATTCCTTTTGCTTTTACAGTCTCAGAAAATGGTATAGAATCAATATTCTCCGATAAGTCTGCATATTCCAAGGCATTCTTACTAATCTCATCAATACTGTCTTCTTTTAATGAATCATATACATCCTTGTAATAATCAAAAGCATCATCTCCATCAATGTAGCTTATATTCTCTCGTTGCTTACCTCCAAATGCGTTATATGACATATTTGCAGAGCCCATAATGACTCGTTTTTTTCCATCATCCGCCTCGAGTAAGTAAATTTTTTCATGAGACATGACTTTTTCAGCAACATAAAAATGAGCCGATCCGGTCTTGATCCGATCTATCATTTTGTCTTTTATTCCATGTTTGTCTTCACGTATACGCTCTATCAAAGTATCCTGATATGCCATAATCTCCTTAATTCCTAAAGATATGACATTTTCACATCCGAAAATTATTTCTGCATATGAAAAAAGATCGAGCAGTTCAGAAACAAAGCCAAGCCCCGATGAATACGTAATAGCGTAAATTCTATCAAATCCGGAAAAAAGCTCTTTCCAAGTCAATAATTCACTATGAAGATAATCAAGTTTGACCACTTCAATCCGAGATCCACTATCTATTCCATTCTCACTCATGTAATCAAACAGATTCATAGTATTATCATCTGCTTTTTTCATAGATACCTCCGTTCAAGAATACGTGACAATTCTACAGAAAGACGGGAGCCCGCAGAACCCTTCACCCCGCCTAGCATGACCTATACGGACTCCCAGAGAAAAGATAACATCAAAAATGAGCTATGCACAAATAATTATTCTTTATCCAACTTGCATCGTTCAAAATGAGGACAAGCCGGACAGAAATATTTACAGTTTTTATTGCCGTGGAGGCACTTTTTCAGCCAAAATATGATTCTGGTCATATCATATGTCCCTCATTCCGTACTCTTTTCCAGTTCCCATCATTACTAGAGCAGGCATATTTGACACTTGCCCGTCTACCTTGAGAATCACAACTGGGTTATTCTTTCCACCGATATAATCTGAATCCTTTGGATTACTGAAGACATAGGCATTTTCATATTCAAAGACCTGAGTAATATCACTTCTGTAATATCTGGCGGTCGTCAGCGCTTCATCGTAAGTGATCATAGTTTCTCCTCTCATATCCTCCAACTATAACCGCAGTTCTGGCATACACAGACCGTTTCCTTCTTATTGACAGCCTTCTGCTTCCGATGTCCGAAAATGGCAAAAAGAAGTGCCGGCAAGGTAAAGAAGATCCACTTTATGGGCACCCACCACCATCCGATCAGAAGCCACCAGATAATTCCGCGGTGCTTATCTTTCAAAACAACGGTATTTACTATCTGGGTATTAACATTTTCACTCTGGCATTTAGGACAAGTCATGTAAATATCCTCCTATGTTTCCTTTTTACTCCACGATACACGAAGTCGTGTACGATATTCTACCCATTTGGGATCAGGTTCAAAGCCTTGTGCAGACTGGTGTGTACTGGATTTGCATTTTCAGTTTCCAAAATATTAATCCGTTATTATCCATTTAGGTTGTTGAGTTCTTCATACGGATATATGGCGGTATTTGCAAAGTCATTTGTCACATATTCAGTTCCGACCACAATATTGATCGACCAGAACTTTTCTCCGCTATCATCGACATAGTTCTTAATCCTGATCTTATCCATCTCAGCAGGTGCACCTATAAGCCCGCCAAGCAAAAGCATCGAAACAATTGACTCATCATCAAGGCTTTCCATCCCTCTTGTACTAATAAAGAAAGTCTCCATAGTGATTCCATCTGCTGCCCAGCATTCGAGAAAATACGGTCTTTTCCCTATCGTTCCGCAATCCCAGCCGATATTTACGGTATCGTATTCATCTCTTGGCTCAAATGTCTGTCTTTCATGATCGATCAT
>JAEEGL010626436.1_pt1 | contig 19089 bp, 19 predicted proteins | sample 9134231 | NCBI WGS metagenome assembly JAEEGL01 (sample SAMN16246548, study PRJNA631951) | gut metagenome | biome: gut microbiome; feature: rumen; material: fiber-attached | host: Bos | place: Iran: Karaj | collected 2018-10 | reverse complement strand
ATTCATTCTGGATCAAAGACGACTGGAGACAATCTTCTTTCATTAAAATAATAGGAGTGTTTTTGATATCGGAAATATCGATAGATTAAAGTTTTGAAAGTGGGTTATTCTTATTTACAGCAAAGAATAGTGATGTTTTGGTCACTTTAATATAGTCTAATGAAGCGTCGATATTGTCTTTGTGCTTTACCGTAAAACCGCAAGATATTTCTCTATTGATGATAGCTTGTTTGTTAGCCACGCTGCCTAATTCCATCAATTGCACTTCCACATTAGGATTAATTTTTGAATATTCTTGAATTAAAGAAGGAACGATAAAGGATCCTAACATGGGTGGAACACCAATTTTTAATATCATCGATTTTTTAATATAGTTTCTCATATCTTCGCTAACACTATCAAAATTAGCGATAAGATTAGTGGCTAATTTATATAAGTGGTGGCCCTCATCGGTTAAAACAAGCTGATTGTTATATCTAACGAATAAAGTGGTATTAAATTCTTTTTCCAATTCTTTTATGGCAAAACTAATCGCCGGCTGAGAAACATATAACTGTTTTGCGGCTTTTGTAATGCTATTGAGTTTGACCACAGATACAAAGTATTGCAATTGGATAATTGTCATACCGAAATTATATCCCATAAGTTTTATTTATGGAAACATATATTTTTTGTGTTGAATATATATTAATATCGTTTGTTTGTTCACCATTTAACTGATAAATTGAAATTATAGAAGACAACGAAAAGATATTTTTATGAGACCTTTTTTAAAATTTATTCCTTTATTGGGTGTGTCATTATCTCTTTTGTCATGCACGCCCACAAGAAAATCCCCTTACCAAAATGGAATGACCTATGATGTATCTTTTAAACAAGATGGTTCTGTTACCGCAACACTCAATAAAATTGATGGCGGATTTAATTTAACCATTTCTGGTAGTGGAAGAACAAAAACTTACGCGGATGAAAGTGAAGTGCCGTGGCACTATATTTCTAAACGCATTATTGATGTAAAAATCGAAGATGGTATAACCATAATTGGCAATTATTTATTCCACTCTTTAACATCGGTTCAAGGTTTTATGCTTCCGGCAACCATTACCGCAATCGGAAGAGGAGCTTTTAGAGAAACTGCAGAACTATATTCCTATTCTGGAAGTGATATTTCTAACGGGTGTGATGCGACCATTTATTTCTATCAAGAATCCATGCCTGATGTCAGTGATGTTTATTGGCATTATAAAAATGGTGTTCCCACCGTTTGGTCTACTATTAAAATCTTCTTTATTGGTAATTCTTTCACTTATTATTACGATATCCCCGCATTAGTGGAAGGTCTAGGTAAGTCCTTAAACGAAATGATTGATGTTGATTATGTCGTTAAAGGTGCGGCAACCTTAGCTACACATGCTAGTCACACTAGCGAAACTGGTATCCAAATCTATAATAAATTATTAGATACCGATGATTATGACTATGTCATATTGCAAGAACAATCCACAACTCCATATAGTAATTACAATAATTTTAAAAATGCCGTATCTAGTTTAGCTGGCGATGTTAAAACCACCCAAAAGAACTGCAAAGTTCATCTATATAGTACATGGGCTTATCAAGATGCTGCAGATAGTCAAAGCAAAACTATTCCAGATTTAGAAAAACTTTTACGTGATTCTTATATTAAATGCGCTAACGAATTAAAAACCCAAGTGGATGATGTAAATTTCGTTGGTCCCGCTTTTACAAAAGCCTATCAAGACTATCCGGATATTCCTATTTATTATTCTGATAACAAGCATCAATCCATTAATGGTGCTTATTTATCTGCATGCGTCCATATCCTTTCTTTAATAGATAATATCAATATCGATGAAACCGATTTTTTCGGCACTAAGGTTTCTCAATACGTGCAAACTAACGACCCCACCGCTGAATTTGCTAATAGAATGGGTGATGGTGTGCCAGAAGAAACCGCTAGAACATTGATTTCTATCGCTAAAGAAACTGTCGCTAAATATTCAACAGAAGTTGATGATAGCGAAACCGCATAGGTTATAACAACTTAGTTGTTAAATATAACATTTTTTGATTTTTTAAGGAGAAAAAACAATGAAAAACAAAAAAGTATTAAAGTTTTCCACCTTGTTACTTTCTAGCTTATTATTGATGGGCTGTGCAAGTAGTGGTGGTGAATCATCTCCCAAACAAAGTGATAGCGAAAAAACTACATACACTGTCACTTTTATGAATGGCGATGCCGTCTTTGCTACTGCGCAAGCCGAGGCAAATGATGTTGTCGCTAAACCCGCCACCGATCCGACCAAAGAAGGATTTGAATTCACTGGTTGGTATACAGAAGCGGAAGCGGGTGTTAAATGGGTCTTTGAAACCGACATCGTTACTCGTGACATGTCCTTGTTCGCACATTATGAGGCCAATCAAGTTGACTATACTGTAAACCTCTTAATTGGTGACGAAGTCAAAGATACCAAAACCACCAATAGTAGAACAAGAACTGATGTTACCTTAACTGCCGTTGCAGTTGATGAAGGGAAATCTCTTTTAGGCTACGGAACTGATGCTGGCACGACCGCCGCTGATGTTGATTATCGTATTGGTGCGACATTAGAATATGAAGATGTTGTGTCATTAGCAGATGATAATCACGTAGTGAATCTCCATGGTATCGTCAAAGATGGCGAAATTATCCAACTCAACGTTGGCGTTTGGGGAAGATATATTACCGAAGCCAATTTTGTAACTTTCTATGATGCATTTAAAGAATATGCTGTTGAAAGTTCTCTAACTTATGATTTCCTAGATTATACCTATTTCGATGGTAGTGGCAGTGATGCCCCATATTATAGCGTTGCTAACTTCAGTGCCGCTTGTAAGAACGATGCTTCTATTAAAGTAGCGTTCCCCACTGGAGGTAATTTCCGTGGTAATAGTTCCGCTTTTAAAGATGAAACAGAATTACCATTCCATACTTCTTTAGGAGCCACAGTGTTTGGTGAAACCGGAAGATATATCAGTAGATGGGGAACCGACGCTTTATCAATCGCCTTTACTGATTGGGTTTTAACCGAAGATGCTTTAAAAATTTTAGATCCTGATTATGTACCTCCTAAGCCATATCCAGTCGAAGAAGCCAGTGCTACTAAATTAGTTATTGGCGTTTGGGGTAGATGGTTAACATCTGACCACGCTGCGGCTGTTTTAGCAGCTTATAAGACTTATGCTGCTGCTAATTCTATTACTTACGATGAAGCTAAGATTGAATACTACACAGGTACAACTAGCACCGATACATATTATGCTAAGGCCAAATATTTAGAGGCCATAGGCGGGAATCCTGCTATCGATGTTATTCTCCCAGTCACTCTCAGTATCGCTAATGGAAGTGATTCAGATGCCACTTCTTATGGTGTCAGTGCCAAAATCACCACAACTGTCAATTTAGGCACTGGTGATGATGGTTTAGGCTTAGTTATTGAAAATAAGAACGATAGAGCGATGGCCACTCTTAACGATGATACTTTAACCGCTAGCTTTGTCGCTTTCGTTAATACTGACGCTGGTAAGAAAGCTCTTGATCCATCATATGGTGAAGAAGAACAACCAGAAGAACAAGATACACTCATCATTTCTTATTACGGTAGGTACATTACCAAAAATAACGCTAAGAAAGTTACTGACGAAGTAATCGCATATTTTGTTGCCAATTCTATTGAATACACTTCCGTTACTACCGATTATGTCGATGCTGATACCGGAAACAACAACAGCAACTATGCAAGTCATATGGATCCCAATGCCGATATTTGCTTATGTGGTGCTACAGCATTAGCTAGCTCTTTAACAGGTGTTGTTTCTACTGGTTCTATCGGAACAGTACAAGGTACAAATAGTAGAGTTTATTATGCTTTCAATAATGGCGAATTAACTCTTGCCTGTATTACTTATTTAACTTCTACCGCTGGTCAAACATTCTTGTCTGGCTTAACGGCATAAAAAATAAATATAAGGCCCCAATATGGGGCCTTCCTCGAAAGGAGGAAAACATGAAAAAAACTATCAGACAAACAATCGCGGTTTTATCATTTGCCCTTGTTTCCATATCTGGTTTAACAGGCTGTTCAATTCTAAAATCGTTAGAAAAGTCATGTGACGTGGAATTTGTCGGAGGGGATCCTTTCACAACTACACACGTAAGCACATTCGCGAATGGTTTAACGCCATCTGTGCCGGATTCCGCTATTCCTGACAATCATAAATTCTATGGTTGGACCGCTCTTTCGGATGTTCATTTTTCTGATTCAAATTTTGAAAATGAATATGTGAAACCTAATGGAATTGTGAAATATCAGGAAATCAAAGATTTCATCGTTGATGGTAAAGTCACAATGAAGCCCTTATTCATAAATAAAGATGAACTTCCATCATATTATCTCGTCGTCGGATGGTATGCCAAGACAACAACATCTGGCTTAGATGAAGACAAAATGGCTAAATGGACCACTGATTTACACGAATATTTAAGAAAAGATTGTGGTGCTACCGATGAACAAATCGGGTTGGTCTCTATTAGAGCATATAACGGCGATGTCGCTACCATGGGTGGTTTAATTAACGCTGATGGTGATGTCGATGTTTTAGTTGGCGTTGGTAACAACATTAATTCCACCGCAGGGGTTTCTATTATAGAAAAACAAGGCAATATTACCATGGGTGGAAAATCTCGTTATATCGCTAGATTAACCGATAAAGAAGTAGCTATAAAAGTATATGAATGGCTCAAGACCGATGCCGGTCATGCTTCATTAGCGTAGGAGGATAATATATGAAAATAAAAAATAGATTAATCCTCTCCGCTTCAATAATTAACTATGTTATCGCTTTTCTCTATGCTTTATTAACCGCTTGTTTTTACTCCATGAGTGATAGTTTATATTGGCTATTCCTCGTTCTTGGATTATTAAGCTTATGGTCTGGACTTGGTCTTGACTATAGCCGCCAAAGATTAGAACAAATAAAAGAAGAGAAATACAAAATCATCTTCTTTGTCTTTGCTGGCTTATCAATTGTTACTGTTTTCGGAACCATTCTTTCCCTTCTCTCTTATTTTGTAAAAGGAAAAGAAGAAGAAACAGTGGAAGAAAAACCACAAGAGAAAATCGAAAAACCAAAGAAAAAATGGTACAAACGCGCCAATTTCATCTTAGCGTGTTCGGCCTTATGTGGAATCTTTGTCTTTTCTTTCTCTGCCACATGCTTTGAAACAAGTGGCTTTACTGTGGAAGTGAGCGATTTCACTCTCACTAAGAAAATGACTGAGGAATATAACGCTGGCGGTATTAATAAACTTAATGGGCATAACTATGTTATAGAAGATGACACGCTTAAGTTTGCTGTCACTCAATATGTCCCTAAAGCCGCTAGCGAAGAGAACCCTTATCCAGTGGTCTTTGTCATGCCTGGTTTTACCAGAACTAAAGCCACAATGGCTCAATATGCTATTGAATTATCAAGACGTGGGGCCGTTGTTTTCACTCTTGACCCTGGATGTCAAGGCGCAACCACAGCGGGTGGTTATAAAGAAGATGGAGAGATGATCTCTTCCACAGTAGGCTGCAATGGCTTAAATTATTTAGTCCAATACGTTTATAACAATTTAGAGACATTCAATTATATTGATAGAACAAGAATTGGCGCAGTTGGCCATTCTGCCGGTGGCGGAAATGTCTGCCAATTAGCGGAAAACTTTGCTGGCTCTAGCTATGATGAATCAATCATTAAAGCCCTCTATATTTCCGGTTATATCAAATTAAGCGCTGCTAATAGATTTAAAAATCTACATTGTAATGCCGCGATGAGTTATGCCTATTACGATGAAGGTTCTTTCCGCTATCAAGATAGTACTAACTCTTTTGAAATCGTTTCTTTGATGTTCATCAATGATGTGAACGGAAAAGGAACGCAATCTAATATCAATTTTGAAATTGATAAAGTATATGGTTCTTACGATACACATGATTATCGCATTATCCATCGCGAAGACATTAATCACTGTTTTGAGATGTATGATCCTAAATCCATTTCGAACACCTTAAATTTCTTTAAAGATTCTTTAGGTTTAAACGCTAACATAGGTGACGCTTCTTTCACTTGGATGGGTAAAGAAGGTAGTAATGGCCTCGCTATGGTATCAGGTTTTGTCCTTATTTATGCTTTGGCGAGTTTAATCGTTACTTATGTGCCGTTCATGAAGTCTTTGAAAAAAGCAGGTACAAAACGCGTTGAATTAGAAAACGAAAACCGCATAGCCTATGGTGATAAAGTGGCTTGTGTTGATTCTGACTTTGCTAGTGAAGAAAAGAAAGAAGTCGTCTACAAGAGCAAGAAGAAGAGTGTTTACGACAAAATCATGTTCTGGACACTCCTAATTATTGGTGCCGTGGTGGCTTGTTTAGACTTTATACCTTGCGCTAGATTGTCTATGACTTGGATGAGCGATGCTGCAAATAACATCTATACTTTCCAATTCCCCGCCAGAATGGTTAATGCTGTGGTGTTATGGGCTCTATTCAATGGTGCTTTTGGTTTAGTTTTATATACTGTTCCTACCCTTATTGAAAATCTAGTCTATTTCATCATCGGTAAAGTCAAGCATCAACCAGCCAAATTAGATTGGAGAAAGTTCACCCTCTTAAAAGTTAAACCTTTAGATTTATTAAAATCTATCGGATTAGCTATCGTCTTATTTGGTGTATATTATGGCTTAATCCATCTTGTCTATCTTTTGATGCACCAAGACTTTAGATTCATGCTCATTTCCGCTTCCCCATTACAACCGAGAATGATTGTGACTTGGGCTATTTATCTCCTCCCCTTCTTAGTATTTTATTTATCCAACTCTATTAGAGTTAATCTCTCGATTGCTTATGAAGGATGGAGCGAATGGAAAACCACTTTAGTGGCGGCATTAGCAAACTCTTTAGGTTTAGTCTTTATCCTCATTGTTAACTATACTTGCTATTTCTTAACAGGAACTGTTTTCTATGGATATTTCTCTGCGACAGATTATAGCGAGATGTGGTTATTCGTGAACATGGTGTTTGCCCTCATTCCTATGATGTTCTTATTACCCATTGTTAATCGTATTACTTATAAATTATCTGGAAACGTCTATTTTGGTGCTTTGCTCAACTGCATGATATTTATCATGATGACTATCGGCGCTTCCGTTTCCTACATTCCTATGTAAAGAAAGGTATCAACATTTATGTCAAACATTAGAGAAGAATCATTAAAAAAACATTACGAGTGGAAAGGCAAAATTGAAACCGTCGCTCGTGTCCCTGTTGGTAGCAAAGAAGATTTAATGCTCGCCTACACTCCAGGCGTAGCTGAACCTTGTATGGCTATTCACGAAGACGTATCTAAATCCTTCGAATTAACAAGACGTTGGAACACTGTCCCTGTTATCACTGACGGCACAGCTGTCTTAGGATTAGGTGATATCGGTCCCGAAGCTGGTATGCCCGTTATGGAAGGAAAATGTGCTTTATTTAAAACATTTGGTGATGTTGATGCTTTCCCCATTTGTATTAAATCTAAAGATACCGAAGAAATTATTAAAACTATTACATTAATTTCAGGTAGTTTCGGTGGTATCAATTTGGAAGACATTTCCGCTCCTCGTTGTTTCGAAATCGAAACAAGATTAAAACAAGAACTAGATATTCCTGTTTTCCATGATGATCAACATGGTACTGCGATTGTGACAGGTGCAGCTTTGATAAACGCCTTAAAACTTGTGAATAAAAAGATTGATGAGATTAATATCGTCGTCAATGGTGCCGGTGCCGCTGGTTCGGCTATTATCAAATTCTTAATGGAATTAGGTGCCAAACATATTGTCGCTGTTGATTCCAAAGGCATTTTATATGAAGGCGATCCTAAATTAGATCCCGCAAAGCAAGCATTAGCAAAAATCACTAATAGAAAATTATTAAAAGGTAAATTAGATGTGGCTATGCAAGGTGCTGATGTCTTTGTCGGTGTTTCCGTAGGAAATGTCGTCAGTCAAGACATGGTACGTTCTATGGCGGATCATCCTATCTTATTCCCATGCGCTAATCCAGTCCCAGAAATCTTACCAGAATTAGCTAAAGAAGCTGGTGCTTATATCGTTGGTACTGGCTCTAGCCAATATCCCAACCAAATTAATAACGTCTTAGTCTTCCCTGGCTTATTTAGAGGTGCTATTGACGCAAAAGCCACAACAGTAAATATGGAAATGATGAAAGCCGCCTCTTATGGCATTGCCAATTGTGTGAAACCAGAAGAGTTGAGCGTTGATTACATTCTCCCATATGCTTTTGATAAGAGAGCTCATAAAGTGGTGGCGGATGCCGTCAAAGAAGCCGCCATTAGAACAGGAGTTATAAGAAAATAATCTTTTATAACGAATTAGGCCCATCAATTTGATGGGCTTTTCTTTTTTATTTGTGTTACACTAAATGCATGAAAATTGCATTCGTAGGCGGGGGAGCCGCTAATCTAATCGCCGCTAATTTGTTGATTAAAAAGCATCCAAATTATGAAGTAGTCATCGTTGATAAAAAGGCAAAATTAGGCCGTAAATTATCAATGACTGGAAATGGTAAATGTAATCTTGCTCCTTTAAACGACAATTTTGATGCTTACAACAACTCTTCTTTTATTAAAGAATTGTTTTCTAATATTTCCTTAAAACAGTATTTAAAAACTTTAGAAGAATTAGGAATTCCCACAAAAACAATTAAGAATCAAGGATATTATCCATTAAGTGAAAATGCCTCTAATGTTGTGGATATTTTAATAAATCAATTAAAGGGAAAAGTATCTATTATCAACGACGAAGTAATCGATTATAAAATTAACGAATTGAGGTTAAAAAATAATGGTGCTTTGTCCTTTGATAAAATCATTTTCGCGATAGGTGGCAAATCCTATCCTAATTCCGGAAGCGATGGTACTTTATTCCCTGTTTTTAAAAAACACGGCTATCAAATTAATGAATTAAAACCTTCGCTTTGTCCAATCAAAGTCAAAGAGAACATTAAATCCCTTTTTGGGGCAAGAAATCACGCTAAGATGACTCTTTTAGATAATAATGATCAAGTGATTTATGAAGAAGAAGGAGAAATCATGTTTAAGAAAGATGCTTTAAGTGGCATCGCTATTATGAACATGTCTCATTTTATTGCTCATAAGCCAGGACAATATCGCATCAAGATCGACTTCCTAATGGATAACAATTTCTCCTATATCGATAACTTATCGCTAATGGATAATTTAATAAAATATGTCAATAAACCAATCGCTGAATATATTTTAAAAATCGCTAATGGAAATATAGAATTAAGCCATTATTTATCCAACTTAATATTCAATGTTGATACTTTATATGACTTTGAATCCGCACAAGTCACTGCCGGTGGTATTTCTTTAAAAGAAATAGACAATTCATTTATGTCTAAAAGAGAGCCAAATATTTATTTAATTGGTGAAATGCTAGATATTGATGGATTGTGCGGTGGGTATAATTTGAGATTCGCTATCACAAGCGCTATTAAAATGGTGGAATCGTTATGAATTGGAAATTAATTGATATTACACAAGAAACTAATCACCCATATTTAAATTTCTTTACTTTGCACTATGAAGTAAATGGCAAAAAATATGATTATTTTATGGTCTCTCGTCATAGTAAAGAAAAGTTATATGCCATTCATAGGCCAGAAAAACCAGATGGTGTGATGATGGCGTGCTATCACATTGATGAAAACCAACGTGTTTCCATATTAGTAACCACCCAATTTCGTCCCGCTTTAAATCGTCACGTGACTTCTTTTCCTGCGGGTTTAGTAGAACCTAACGATGATATATTTACTTGTGCTAAAAGAGAAGCTATTGAAGAAGGTGGGGTTGTCATTGATAACTTAGAGTTGTTATGTCCTGCTTCACCAACCTCTTCTGGATTAAGCGATGAAATCAATTCTGTCGTTTTAGGACAAGTGGTGGGATTTAAAGAAAATAGGCTAGAAGAATTCGAAGATATTTCCGTGAAATTAATACCATTAAAAGAAGTGGTGAAGATGCTTGATGATCCTCAATATCTCTTTGCCTTAAATGTCCGTTTATTAGTTAAATATCTCGCTTTACGTTTTGAAAATGAAAAATAAGTATTTATTATTTCCCATTATTCTAATATCTCTTTGCTCTTGTTCTGGCGAAAAACGCCTCAACAAAGAAAGCGCTTTAAAACGCGCAGAAAACTACTCTTTAAAAACTCTCGACAATTATGAGAATATGGTGGAAGTAACTACAAAATGGGAATTAGAAACCACCGGTTCCTTTCAAGAAGGTGGCGATTTATACTCATCTTTACCGGAATTAATAGATTCTACAGTCGAATACGATACAGTTGATTATTTTTATACCAAAGAAAAGATAGATGCCTTGAATTTTTCGACCTCAACTTCAAATGGAATAGAAAAAACGATTAAAATCTACTCTTATTTAAAAACTGGATTAAAGATTGAATCTATTGAGAAAATCAAAGCCAAAAGTAGTGGCTATTCTTTTACAGGAAATGATACAACTACCACCTATATCCTTGATGATGGAAGAGTGGAAAAAATCATTTCTGAAAGAACCATTAACACCAAAGGTGATAATGATGATTTAAAGTTAGAAGGTCATTACCATTATAAAGGAATTAAAACCTGCAAGTGGTCCGAAAAAAATAATTAATATTTTTTCTAACATTTCTCTAAATATTGTTATACAATAATTACATACAAAAAGGAGAATATAATAATGAAATCTTTTGTTAAAGCGTTAGTTTTAGCACCTGTTATGCTAGTCGCATTGACAGCATGTCAATCCAAATTAAGCGATGAAAAGGCTCAAGAAAGAGCCAAAGGCTATGATGCCGCTGCTGTTGCTGAAAAATACGCATCCGTCGACATTAAGTCCGAATTCAACGTGAAAAAGAGAACCGGTGTTTTCGCCGAAGATGGTCTTCTTGCCTTCATAGTGAACGCTGCTATTGAAGCTGGCACTAGGGATGAAAAAGGCTTAGATCCTACAAATGGTATCTTTGTTATGTCTGATGCTTCTCAAACCGAAGGCATCACATTAGAATACTATGCCTATAAGAAAACCGGTCTTAAGATTGTCACAAAAACCGATACGGATCAAACAGAAAGTGGCGTGAAAATGAAGGGTACTAGTTCTGGCGCTACTTATGTTTTAGATGATGGCCGCTATGAAAAAGGCGATGGCAAAGGCAAAATGTCAGTAGAAGGTAGTGGCAGTGGCCTTTCTCTTACAGGCGAATTTGAATTCACCTCAAAAGTGGTTTATACCTGGCACGCTAAATAATAATCTTTAGATTATAATAAAATCGAGTCCCTACTTGGGACTCTTTTTTGTGGGTAATTTAATATGACAATATCCATGCGGATTCTTATCTAAATAATCTTGATGATATTCTTCCGCGGGATAAAAATGTCTTAATAATTCAATGATAATGGCGAATTTGCCTTTGTTATATTCTATTTCTTTGTTCTTAAAGAAAACTTTAATCTCTTCTAGTTCTTGTATATTTTCACTAAACACAGCGGTGCGGTATTGTTCGCCATAATCTTCTCCTTGATGATTTATACTATAAGGATCTATAACGGACAAATAACTTTCCAATATTTCTTTCAAAGAAATAATCTTTTCATCGTATGTTATTTTTAAAGTCTCTGCGTGATTTGCAATATGGGCTTTTAGTTCTTCATATTTAGGGTATTCTTTATTTCCGTTGGCATAGCCGACCTCGGTATCGATAATACCATCTAGGCATTTATAATAGGCTTCCATGCCCCAAAAACATCCACCCGCTAAATAAATGATTTTCATAAAGATAATATAGTATTAATCGCAATTAATTGCATTAATTATTATTAAGGTAGAAAATATAAAAGAAGAGGTTTTTGCTATGGATATGAATAAATTCGCAATGCTAAAAGCTATTGTTAGACAAAAAGACTATGTCTCTGTTGCCCAAATAAAAGCGGAGTTTGATGTCTCAAACGAAGAGGCAGAAGAGATGATTAACAAACTCGCTCAAGCAGGTGCTGTTCAACCTTATCCAATTGATGGCCTCCATTTTAAAGTAAATAAATAAGAAAGAGGTGATTAAATTGATAAGAATAACTAATTTAACGAAAAGATTTGGCGAAAAAGTCGCCGTTGATAACCTTTCTATTGACATCGAAGGCGGTGTATCTGGATTAGTTGGCGAAAATGGTGCGGGAAAATCCACATTATTCCGTCTTATTTCTGGAGTATATCAACCTGATGGTGGCTCTATTACCATCGATGATTTATCAAATGATAGCAAAGCCGCGAAAGCATCTTTGTTCTTTTTATCGGACGAACCCTTTTATAATGTCGGCGATACACCAACCTCATTATATGATTCGTATTCCGCCTTTTTTGAGATAGATAAAGAAAGATATTTCCAATTAATTGGAAAATTCGGTCTAAATCCCAAAGGAAAACTCATTGGCTTTTCTAAGGGAATGAAAAGACAAACATTTATTGCTTTATCATTATCTATTAATGTGAAATATCTTTTATTAGATGAAGCATTTGATGGTTTAGACCCCTTAGTGTTGGAATCTATTAAAGATGAAATCACTAGAAAAGCAAATGAAGGAACAAGTGTCGTGATATCCACACATAATATTTCTCTATTAGAAAAATTAGCGGATCGTTTTATCGTCCTTTCTCGTGGTGTCTTAGCTAATGATAAAGAAAACGAAGATAAAGCGGAAAAGATGATAAAACTGCAATTATTCTTTAATAAAGAATATACACAAGAAGATTTCCAAAGAGTGGGTCTTGAAGTGGCTTCCTTTAAGAAAATCGGATCCATTATTCACCTTGTTATCTTAGAAGATGCGGAACTAGAAAAGAAAATCAATTCTTTAGATAAACCAATAATCATGGAAAAGATTCCTCTTGATCGAGAAGAGACTATCAAACTCTTAATGTTATCTGCAAAGGAGGGCCGTTAATATGGGTAAATTTATTGCTTGGCAACTTAAAAGATGGCTCGTCCCCGCTTTAGTAATTCTCGGCGTCATGACGATGTCGATGGTCATCATGGCCGCTAGTGAAACATTAACCTATGAAGTAAACAATATGACTGGCGACCCAATGCATTATGGCATGGCCAATAATATGTTCATTGCCGCTGTTATTTATGGAAGTATTATTTCTATTGTTTTCCCGATGTTTGTCTTTAATTATAAGTTCGGTATTCGTCGTGCTGATTTTTATAAGCAATTACCTTTTGAAAAGAATGAATTACGTAGAATCATCCTCGTCATGGGTTTAATCATTGTGATGGTGGGAGTATTAGTTTCATTCTCTCTTGGCCTTGGCTTATATCTTATAAGATATTTTACATATGATAAATCAAGTCTAATTACAACAGAATATACTACCGAAAAACTTTATAGTTTTGACTACAAATATCTCATCTTCTTTATTCTTTTATTGATGTTTACAGTCTTTGCGACATACTCTATTTCAAGCTTATTTGTCTATCACAATGTTACTGTATTTGAAGCTATTTTAGCGGTTATTTTAGCCCAGTTATTCCTCGGTTTATTTTCTTGGAGTATCGTTCAACAAGCCAATAGTTTGTATGTTACAAACACAGGGGAAGAACCTCAAACAATTTATCTTACATTTAGTTTTGTTTCTCCTGTAATTGCCGCTTCGAATATGAATGATTTATTCGTCGGCATGGGTGATGGTATATGGAAGAATCTCTATTGGAATGTAGGTACATATTTCTTATTAGGTATCGGAGCATTCGTCTGGTTATTCTTAGTTAAAGATCGCTCTGCTGATGTGGAAAACGAAAAAGGAAAACCTGCTCCTATTACTTTAGTAGCGGTCCATGGTGGTTTCCTATCAGTTATGCTTTTTGCTAATATGCTCGCCGGTTACACAATCTATATAAGCTTAATAATTAACATATTTGTTATTGCCACTTATTTCTTTGTCAATGTTTTATATCGACATGGCTTCAAATTAAAGCTTGAACAATGGATACCGATAGTGGCATCTAGCTTCATTGCTATCGCAGATGCTATTGTCCTAGCGGCATAACAACTCCTACTAATTCATATACCTCTTAGTTATCTAGGAGGTTTTTATTTATAAAAGTGACATTTTCAAGAAAAATACACCATATATTGATAATTTCGTTGTAATTAAAGGGAAATTCTTTAAAATATAAAAGGCTAAAAGCCGACAATATTAACTATGGAAATGTACGAATGGGTAAGATTAATAATCGTGTTAGCGGTGGCTGCGGTCATCGTTTTAGCCACGTTTAATCAATCTTTATCTAAAAAGAAAATCTTTTCTACAAAGATGATTGCTGCGACTGGCGTATTAACCGCGATTGAGATAGTTTTGCAAATCATTGGTAATTTTATTACCATTGGTCCAGTTAGTATCAACTTATCTTTAATTCCTATCGCGTTAGGAGCGATATTATATGGTCCTGTCTGTGGAGCCTTCTTAGGCTTTATCAATGGTTTGACTGTTGTTTTTGCTCCTTCAACCTTGGCTATTTTTATGCCTATTAATCCTTTAGCCACGATACTCTTATGCCTTTTAAAATCCACATTAGCGGGTTTAATCGCTGGCTTTGTTTATTTGCCTTTTAGAAAAAAGAATCAATTTGTGGGCTCTATTATTTCATCGATGCTAGTTCCTGTTATCAATACGGGATTATTTGCTGTTGGAAGTCTTCTCTTCTTTAGAAGCTTTTTAGAATCTGTGGCCGTGGGATTTCCTAATATTTATGCGGCTTTATTTCTTGCTATTATTGGTTGGAATTTTGTCTTTGAATTCCTTATCAATACAATTTTATCTCCTGGTTTAACTCGCATTGTCAGAGTGGTGGACAACAAAAGGAGGGTAGCATAATATGCAAAAATATACATATTATCTCTTTGATTTTGATGGCACTCTTTTTGATACTTTAGAAGCAAACGAAAGAGTATTTATTGAAGCTTTTAAATATATCGGTGTAGAAATTAAAAAAGAAGATGTCCTCCATTACACGCGTGTTCCTATCCCCGAAACATACAAAAAGCTTGGAGCGCCAAAAGAAAAATGGGATGCCTTTGGTCATCAAATTCTCGCGCTAGTAAATGATCAAAAAACTATCGAATTAACCAATATTTATGATGATACTTATGACACTTTATTAGATTTAAGATTATTAGAAGCATCATTAAGTATTGTTACGAGTAACAATATCAAGCATGTTAAAGACATATTAAATAAGTTTTCCATGGGAGAATTATTCTTCGATGTCCTTGTGGGCAATAAAGAAGCCCCCATTCCTAAACCAGACCCTCAACCCTTAAATGTCGCTTTACAAATGTTACATTATGAAGGCGATAGAAGTGATGTGGCATATGTGGGGGATGCAATGAATGATGTCTTAGCCGCGAAAGCCGCCGGAATTCAACCTATTCTCTTAGATCGGAATAACGAATTCAAAGACAGTGATGAATATATCAGAATCACGAGCTTAAAAGATTTATTAGACTAGACCCGTAAGGGCCTTTTCTTTTTTTGCGGTGATATTTTTTTCTTTGACAAATTCTTACAAAAATACTTAATTTAATAATTTCTTTGAAATTTTTATTTAAAATTTTTATCGTTTTTGATATGGTAGTGTCGAGGGGGTTTTTACTATGTACAACGAACAAGAACTCGAAGCCTTAAAGCGCAAGGCTAAAGCCAACGATACTGAAGCGATGGTGGATCTCGCTGACTATCACCGCAGTTTAGGAGAAGATAATGAAGCTTATCGACTCGTCAGTCGAGCGGTCTTATTTTCTTATCCCAAAGCCGAAAGAAGATTTGGCTACTATTTAGAAAAAGGCATTGGATGCTCAATTGACTACGAAAAAGCATTCCATTATTACGAATTATCAGCGAATCATGGAGATGATAAAGCAAAATACAATCTCGCTGTCCTTCTTTCACAAGGAAAAGGATGCCAAAAAGATTTAAATAGAGCCTTTAATCTCGCGAAAGAAAGTAGCATATCTTATTATGGTAAAGCATTCTTATTGCTCGCTTATTTCTATGAGCATGCGATGGGGTGTGAACAAAACTATGAATCAGCCTTAGATTGCTATTTAAAAGCGCTCGATGCCGGAGAAAAGAATGTCTACCATAAGTTAGGCCTATATGCTTATTACGGATATGGAACCGAACAAAATATGTCTCTCGCCTTCTCTTATTTCTATAAAGGGGCTAACGAAAAAGAAAAAGCTTGTTATTACTATTTAGGAGTGATGTACGCCAAAGGCGAAGGAGACAGTAAAGACCTCACAAAAGCTTGTTATTGGTATCAACAAGGCGCTAATTCTGGTGATGCCCGTAGTATGTATAACCTCGCTCTATATTATGAAAATGGTATTTATGTCCCCAAAGATATGGATAAATCCCTCTATTGGATGAGAAAATCCGCTGCGCTTGGATTCGATCTCGCCATCAACAAAATGCAACTTTTAGAAAAATAATATAAATTCGTGTTGCACCAATCATTATTTAATGATAATATCTAAACGCATCGCAAGATGTACAATACTCTGTAAAGAGTGGCGGAATTGCCACTCTTTGTTTTTAAGGGAGATATATGGAACTAGTCGAATTAACCAATTTAATCAAAGAAAAAGTCGCTTCCCTCGGCTATGAATTAATTTCATTAAATAACCGTGTAGAAAAGGGCGAAAACATCCTTTCTATCGTCGTTGACCGTGTTGAACCTATCGATATGGAGGCTATCGTCGAAGTGTCACATGTTCTTAATGATTATCTTGATGAAATCGACCCCATTAACTCCGCTTATACATTAGATATTTCTTCTTTAGGTGCGGAAAAACCTCTTAAAGTAGAAGAATTAGAAAAATATTTAAATAGGTACGTACACGTCCATCTAATTAATCCTATCCAAGGAGAAAATATCTATGAAGGAGACTTAATCGCGGTAAATCAAGAACAAATTACATTGTCTTATCGCATTAAGACTCGCATTAAAAATGTTGATATAACTAAAGCAAATATATCAAAAATTCGTTTAGCAATTAAATTTTAAGGAGAATTTATTTTATGGCTATTAACGCAGCCGAATTCCTCAAAGCCTTAGAGGAAATCGAAGCCCAAAAAGGGATTAGCAAAGAAACAACTATCAACGCTTTAAAAGAAGCGATGGAAAAGGGTTTCCGCAAACAATTAGGAGGCGATGATGCTCTTGTCAGAGTGACCATTGATCCTGATAAAGGAACCATTGAAATGGTTCATATTAAGAATGTCGTCAAAGAAGTAGAAGATGATTTCTTAGAAATCAGTGAAGAAGACGCCCAAGCAATTGACCCCAAATATAAAGCGGGTGATGAATTTATCATTCCAGCTTCTGTGGAAGATTTAAAGAAAGCCACTGCGATGAGTGTCAAATCCGTCTTAAAGCAAAAATTTGCCGAAGCCGAAAAATCCATTCTTTATGAAGCATTCAAAGATAAGATTAACACCATGATTACTGGCAAAGTGGAAAAAATCGATGAAAGAGGCGCTACCGTCAATATCGGTCGTACTTCTGTCTTTTTACCACGCAATCAAATGATTGGTGACGAAAAATATAATCAAGGTGATTATATGAAATTATATGTTGCTGATGTCGCTAGTGGTTCTAAAGGTGCACATATCGTTGTTTCCCGTGCTAATGAAGGTTTCTTAAGATGCTTATTCAATGAAGAAATTCATGAAATCTATGATGGTACCATTACCATTAAAGGTATCGCTAGAGAAGCTGGTGAAAGAAGTAAAGTGGCTGTTTATAGTCCTGATCCTAATATCGACCCCGCTGGTGCCTGTATCGGTCCTAACGGTAGCCGTATTCAAAAAATCGTGGGCCAATTAGGCAATGGCAACGCGAAAGAAAAAATCGATATTATCGGTTACACCGAAAATGCTGGTTTATATATCATGGAAGCTTTAAAACCCGCTCGTGTCGTGGGTATCGCTCTTGATGAAGAAAATAAATCTGCTACTGCCGTAGTGAAAGACGACTCCTTATCTTTAGCTATTGGTAAAAAAGGTGTTAACGCTCGTTTAGCGGTTCGTTTAACTGGTTATAAGATTGATATCAAAACCGAAACAGAAGCCTATGAAGAAGGCTTTGCCTTCCAAAGCTACGAAGAACTCGCTGCTATCGAAATGGAAAATAAAGAAAGAGCCCTCATGGAAGCACGTGCTGCTAACTATGAAAGCAATAACCCCAGTGTCCTTCCTGGCTTACCAGAAGGCTATGTGGCTCCTCAAGAAAGAGTGTATGAAGATGAATCTAATACCGAATTAAACGAAGCTCTTGAAGAAGTGAGTGAAAAAGAAGAATTAGAAGCTCCTGCTACTGAAACAGTGGAAGAAGTTAAAACACCTGTTGAAGAAGCCAAAGTGGAAGAACCCAAAGAAGAAATCAAAACCGTTAAAACAACGACTTCTTTGGAAGATTTGGAAAAATCTTTGGAACAAGAATCCAACAAGCAAAAAGCCAAATCCAGTCAAAAGAAATTCTCCCGCAAAAAGAAAGAGGAAGAAGAGGAAGAAGAAACTGCTTCTGCTATCTCTACCACTGGTCCACGTATGTCTATCTATACCGAAGAGGAACTTCGTGAAATGGAAGAAGAAGACGCTCGTGAACAAGAAGAAGAGGAAGAAGACGTCGATTACGACGAATATGATGACTATTACGATGACGATGACAAATAGTCTCTAACTCAATTTCATAAAATCATAGATTTTATATAAACAAATTTTTAAGAAAGAAGGTGTTGATATGTCGAAGAAAGCAAAGAATTTTAGTACCAACGCTCGTGAAACAAACGTTTCCACAAAAGTAAACGCTGATAAAACGAGAACTAAAGTTAATGGTGGCGT
>JAEEGL010481912.1_pt1 | contig 19089 bp, 16 predicted proteins | sample 9134231 | NCBI WGS metagenome assembly JAEEGL01 (sample SAMN16246548, study PRJNA631951) | gut metagenome | biome: gut microbiome; feature: rumen; material: fiber-attached | host: Bos | place: Iran: Karaj | collected 2018-10 | reverse complement strand
GTCGGTCTGCATGGTCTTCAGTTGATTCAGCCGGTCGATGCGGGTCCGCCTGGTCTTGCAGTTGGTCATCATGCCGCCCAGCCAGCGGGCGTTGACGTAGAACATGTTGCAGCGCAGGGCCTCGTCCTTGATGGCCTCCTGAGCCTGCTTCTTGGTGCCCACGAACAGCAGGGACTGGCCGGACTCAGAAAGCTGACGGACGAAGTTGTAGGCCTCCTCCAGCTTCTTCACGGTCTTCTGCAGGTCGATGATGTAGATACCGTTGCGCTCGGTGAAGATGTAGGGAGCCATCTTGGGGTTCCAGCGGCGGGTCTGGTGACCGAAGTGCACGCCGGCCTCCAGCAGGGCCTTCATGGATACGACGTTCTGATTTGCCATTGTTGTTTTTTCTCCTTTTTTGATTTAGTTTGTACCTCCAGCACCTTCATCCCCCCGGCCAACCGATGATCGGCACCGACCGGGAGTCCGGAACTGTGCGGAATGCTGAAATATAATAACACAAGCGCAGGGGGAATGCAAGGAAATATTTTGCTTTTTTTCACCTTTTTATTCCCCGTTTTCCGGCTTTTTCAGAACCTGGGACGCCGTCTTCGCTGCTCCTCCCCCTCCCGCCTCTGGAAGGGCTTGTCGATGAGGATGATGTCGTCTCCGAAGCGCCGGATACAATCCCAGGGGACGTAGAAATCCTCGCCGCGCCCGAACAGGCCGAAGAACCGGCAGGGTCCGTACACGATGATGGCCCGTGCCTCCCCCTCCGGCAGCTTCAGCTCCAGATCTCCCATATAGCCCAGGCGACACCCGTCGCAGATATTGATGACCTCCTTGCGGCGTAAAACCGAGAATCGATTTACCATATGATCCACCTCGGTGGACTCTATGCGCCGCGGAGTCCGTCCTATTCCCGGAAAAAGAGGGCAGGAGCGCACATGCGCCCCTGCCTCTGTGGTCTCAATCGTGGATCCAGTAGATCACGTAGCACTCCAGCATATCGCCCCGGTAGAGAAAAACGTTCTCCCCCATCTCAATGTGCTTTTTGAAGAGCAGATCCGGGATGAACAGCCGGGCGGTGGTCCGCCGCTCGCCGCGGAGCGTCAGCCCCTCCGGCGTGGGATCGTTGTGCAGCGCCGTGGCGGCCTCCTCCAGACCCGGCAGCCGCAGCTGGATCTCCAGCCGGTGCAGATCCTTCTCGGCGTTGATGTAGACCAGGTTATCCTCGTTGCAGAACCAATTGATATTCATCGCGCACCTCACCTGTTTTTCTTTGCCAGCTCCGCCAGCTCGGGATACTTGCTGATGACATAGGAATAGCTGCTGCGCCGGTGCGGTACCATGCAGTTGCTGCAATCCTTATGTCCGTTTTCCAGATAGCGGAAATTCCCGCCGCATTTGCTGCCCAGGGTATAGAGGGGGCAGTAGCAGAACAAGCAGTTGAAATCCTCGGGCTTGTCTGTCTGATGGCAGGGGAAAAATTCGCAGGCCCTGTTCTGCGTGAAGGAGTAGTTGCACTCCTCCGGTTTCTTGTTTCTCCAATCGCCGCTCATTTCGATCTCCTCTCCTTTCCACTCCCGGTACGAGGCCCTCCGGCCCGTCGGGTCCATGTCCAGTTCATATCCCGCCCCCGGACGGGGCTGCCAATCGTAGCGGCCGCGGTGTTCTTCCGGAAATAGCCGCTCCATCACGGCTGCGATGACGCCCCCGTGGGTGACGATCACGGCGCTCCTGCCGTCGGATACCACACCCTCAAAGGCCGCCAGCGCCTGCGCCTTCATCTGCTCCCCGCTCTCGCCGCCCGGCGGCACGTTCTTCTCATTGTCGCCGGCCAGCCAGGTCCGGTAGGCCGGGTCGTCCTTCAGCTCCTCGTAGCCGCGCATCTCAAAGGCGCCGAAGTCGATCTCTCTCAGCCCGGGAATCGTCTCCCGCCGCACGTCGCCGAAAAGGATCGTCAGGGTCTCGTCACACCGGGCCATGCCGCTGGTGATATAGCGCTCCGCGCATATTTCCCCACGCCGCATATTCCGCAATTCTTCCCTGCCGCTCTCCGAAAGAGGCAGGTCTGTGCTGCCGCAGTAGAGGCAGCGCTCGTTGGCCACGGTCGCCCCGTGGCGGATCAGCCAGATCTTCATTTCAGTCGCTGCTCCAATCCGCAGAACACGCGGCTCACCCGCTCCGCTTTCCCGGCCAGATACCGGCACAGGCATCCCGTCTCGTTCCGCCACCGACGCGCCGCGGCGTCCATAGGCACCACGCCGCAGAAGATATCCCGGCAGATGATAACGGCGTTCTGCCACTCCTGTTCACGCGCCTGGAAATATGCAAGAGGATCCCGCCCCGACTCCGCACAGGCGAGAGTAAACTCCTCCAGTCTGTATATGCACCGCCGGGAAAAGTCGATCTCTCCGCCGCCGCAGGTAAAAACGTCCTCGTCGGACAATCCATATTCTCTTTTCGCCAGGTCCAGCTTGCCTTGCCAGGCGCCGCCGATTATCAACACCATACCCGTTTCTCCTATAGCAACACCATGGCCGCAGCGCCGATAAGCTCCGAAATGCTCAGGCAGTAGCCGGCTACGTCGCCGTTCATGCCGCCCAGCGCGCGATAACCCCGCGCCAGAGCGAGGGCATACGCGGCCAACTCAATCACAAGGGCGAAGCCCCGGTACCCGCTCATCAGGAATCCGGCCGTCAGTGCGGCCGCCAGAACGATCAGCGGAAGGATGATCTGTTGACGCCGGATGTCCTGGGTCGCGTACTGGCTGGTGGACATGGGCCGCAGCAGCGAGACGGCCAGCGCGCTGCCGCACCGGCTCACCGCCGGCATCAGGATCAAGAGCCGCAGATCGTCACTTCCCACGGAAAAGACGGCATAGCCCGCCAGCAGCAGCACGGCGCAGCCGATCACCGCGAACGAGCCCACGTGGGGGTCCTTCAGGATCTCCCGCCGTCGCTCCCGGTCGGCGCAGGACCGCACGGCGTCCACCACGTCCATGAAGCCGTCCAGGTGGATAGCCCCCGTCACGGCGCAGGGATACACGCACAGGACCAGCGCCGTGATCGGCGCCGGGGCGCGGACCAGACCCAGCAGCCAGGAGACGGCATACCAGAGGACGCCCAGCTCCAATCCCAGGACGGGCAGGCATGAAAGCATCAGGGGTCTGGCCTTCTCCTCCCATACCCGCCAGGGACACGGGATCGCGCAGAACATGCTGCGGCACATGGCCCAGGCTTGCAAATACCGCTTCATTCCGGCAATCCCCCCTTGTAGATGATCGGCTGTCCGGCCACCATCTCGACGACCGTATCGCAGCTCTCCGCCATCGCTCTGTCAGCTTCGGCGAGCCCCTTGCGGTACAGCTCCGTGACGTCGTCATAGCGCTCGGCGTCGCAGTAGATGCCGTCGCTGACAATAACGGCGTTCTTTACGGAACGGACAAACCGCGCCAGCTCCGCGGCGCATCGCTGCCCCGCTTTCCCGTCGATCGATCCGTCGTGAAACATCTCGTTGGACAAAAGTGCCGTCACGCTGTCCAGCAGGAACGTGCCGTCCGGGTCCGCCCGCTCCAGGCAGGACAGGATATGCCGCCCGCACTCGACGGTGGTAAAGCCCATGCCGGAGCGGTCCTCCACATGGCGGCGGATCCTGTCCCGGTCCTCCTCGTCGACGGGGATCATGGTGGCCACGTAATAGAGGGGCCCGCCGCACGCCAGGCGCACGGCCAGATCCTGGGCCAGGGAGGATTTTCCGTTCTTTGCTCCCCCGGAGATGAAAACCGTCATGTCCGCCCCTCCACCGTGAACTGATCGCCCCTTCGGATGGGCTCCAGATACTCGTCGTCGATGCCCGCCTGGTCGAAGGTGGCCATGTCGTTGATAACGGCGCAGGCGGCCTCCAGCACCTGGAAGGCCAGCGGGCAACCGCTCCCCTCACCCAGCCGCATGCCCAGGAACAACATGGGCCGCAGATCCATGGCCTCCATGGCCAGTCGGTAACCGATCTCAAAGGAGGCGTGACTGGGGATCAGATAGGCCCGCGCGTCCGGGCACAGGCGCACCGCGCACAGCGCCGCCACGGCGGAAATGAAGCCGTCGATCACAGCCGGACGGCGGCTGACGGCGGCGCCCAGAAAGGCGCCGCACATGGCGGCGATGTCAAAGCCGCCCACCTTGGACAGAACGTCCAGAGGATCCGCGGGGTCCGGGCAATTGACCTGTATGGCCCGGCGGATCACGTCTTTCTTTCTTGCGAAGCTTTCGTCCGTGATGCCGCCGCCCCGCCCCGCAACGGACTCCGCGTCGACCCCCAGCAAAACCGAAAGCACGGCGGAGGAGGTGGTTGTATTGCCGATGCCCATCTCGCCGACGCCCAGCACGTCGGCCTCCGTACGGCAGGCCAGATCATAGCCGACACGCAGCGCTTTCAGCGCCTGCTCCCGGCTCATGGCGGGGCCCTGTGCGATATTCGCCGTTCCGTAGGCGATTTTTCGGTTCAGGACCGCCTCGTCCCGGATCTCCGCGTTGACCCCGACATCGCATACCGTGATGCCGCAGCCGAAGTGTCTGGCCAACACGGACGCGCCCGTCTTCGCGCGGGTCAGGTTTATCGTCTGCATCAGCGTAACAGACTGCGGCGCGCTGGAAACGCCCTCCTCCACTACGCCGTTGTCCGCCGCGAAAACCAGCAGATGCTTATTCCGGATCTCGTTGCGGACACGCCCGGTGATGCCGGCCAGCTGCACGGACAGCTCCTCCAGCCGGCCCAGACTCCCCGGCGGCTTGGCAAGCTCCGCCTGACGGCGGCGCGCGTCGCTCATGGCGGCTTCATCCGGCGGCGCGATCCTCTCCAAAATGTCCGCTAACGCCTTTTCCATCTCGATATCCTCTCGAATCGGTGACAAGTAATAGTACTTGTCACCATATTATTTGTACCGCTGTACAACAATCCCAGCGCTTCGTACCTACTGAATATTATACGGTACGCGCCCAAAATGTCAAGTTTCATTCCCAAGACCGCGCGGCGTCTGATTCTGGCGCTTTTCGCCTGCCGGTATATCCTTTTCTTTCCCGGGAAATACTCCCTCACGGAAGGAGGGATCTATCCATGCGCAGCAAGGTAGAAATCTGCGGCGTAGACACGGCCAAGCTGCAGGTACTGAGGAACGACGATATGGTGGAGCTGCTTCGGCAGGCGCGGAACGGCGACGATGAGGCCCGCCGGAAGCTGATCTGCGGCAATCTGCGGCTGGTGCTGTCGGTGATCCAGCGATTTGTCAACCGCGGCGCCAATCTGGACGACCTGTTCCAGGTCGGCTGCATCGGTCTTATCAAGGCCATCGACAATTTCGACGTGAGCCAGAGCGTACGCTTTTCCACCTACGGCGTTCCCATGATCGTCGGCGAGATCCGCCGGTATTTGCGGGACAACAGCTCGATCCGCGTCAGCCGCAGTATGCGGGATATCGCCTACAAGGTGCTGCAGGCCCGGGAAAAGCTTGTGGCCAGGGAGCAGCGGGAGCCCACGATGGACGAGATCGCGCGTTTCCTGGACATCCCGCGGGAGAGCGTGGTCCTGGCCATGGACGCCGTCGCGGACCCCGTCTCCCTCTTCGATCCGGTGTATGCCGACGGCTCCGACTCCGCCTGCGTCATGGACCAGGTCAGCGACAGCGGAAACAGCGATGAGACCTGGATCGACCGCATCGTGCTGAAGGAGGCCATCGCCCGTCTCGGTCCCCGGGAGCGCCGGATCCTGACCATGCGCTTCAGCCAGGGACTGACGCAGATGGAGGTCTCCGCCCGGATCGGCATCTCACAAGCGCAGGTAAGCCGCCTTGAGAAGAGCGCCCTGGGCTCCATCCGACAGGCGCTTTACGGGACTGGCGCCTGAAGCCTCTTGTCAAATCCCGCCGCAGCGTGATAGAATCAAAGTAACTATCAAGAGAAAGGCGGTTTGATGAGCATGAAAACTGTGACGCTGGGCAGCACCGGGATCGTTTCCCCCAAAAACGCCTTCGGGGCTCTCCCGATCCAGCGGGTCAGCGAGGAATACGCCGCCGGGCTTCTGCGCAGGGCCTATGAGGCGGGCTTTACCTTCTTCGACACCGCCAATCAGTATACGGACAGTGAGAGAAAGCTGGGCCTTGCCCTGGGCGACGTGCGGGACCGGATCCATATCGCCACCAAAACCGGCGCCAAGGACGCCGAGACCTTCTGGCAGCACTTGGACAACAGCTTGAAGATGCTGCGGACGGATCACGTGGACATCTATCAATTCCACAACCCGCCCTTCTGCCCGAAGCCCGGCGACGGCACCGGCCTGTACGAGGCGGCTCTGGAGGCCAAGGCCCAGGGAAAGATCCGCCATATCGGCATCACCAATCACCGGCTGGCTGTGGCCCGCGAGGCCATCGAATCCGGCCTCTACGAGACGCTGCAGTTCCCCTTCTGCTATCTCGCCACGGAGAAGGACGTCGAGCTGGTGCGGCTTTGTAAGGATCGCAACATGGGCTTCATCGCCATGAAGGCCCTCTCCGGCGGTCTTCTCAACCGCGCCGACGCCTGCTATGTCTGGCTGGATCAGTATGACAACGTCCTGCCCATCTGGGGCATCCAGCGCCACAGCGAGCTGGAGCAGTTCATCTCCTTCATGGCTTCGCCGCCCTCGCTGGACGACCCGGAGCTGCGCGCTCTGATCGAAAAGGACCGCCGGGAGCTGGTGGGCAGCTTCTGCCGCTCCTGCGGATACTGCATGCCCTGCCCCATGGGCATCGAGATCCCCAACTGCGCCCGCATGTCCCAGCTGATCCGCCGCATGCCCTCCGCCCCCTATCTCACCCCGGCGTGGCAGGAGAAGATGATGCAGATTGAGCAGTGCGTCCGCTGCGGCCAGTGCATGTCAAAGTGTCCCTACGGCCTCGATACGCCGGATCTTCTGCAGCGGAACCTGACGGATTACAGGCGCATCCTCGCCGGCGAGGTGCAGCTGTAGCTTTTACTCAAAGAGAAGGCCCTCTCCGCGGCGGCGGAGAGGGCCTTCTCTTCCTGTTCAGTTGATGATCTTTCGCGTTACGGATACATCTGGGCGATCCCGCGCTCCAGCCATCCCTCTGCCTCCGGCCAGAGATAAGGCTCCAGCTCGCTTACGTAGAGGGCGTTGGTCGTGTAGGAATATCGCTTCCCCTCCGGATTCACGTAGGACAGAAGCAGCCCATCCTGCAGCGGACCGCCGTAATTGCCCTTGACCTTCGCATACCAGATCTGCAGCGTGGCTCCGTCGCCGTAATCCAAAAGCACATACTCGGTATTCGGAAGATCCCTCTCCCGCTGGGGCTTTCCGCTGCCGCCGTCCGCCAGGAACGTAAACAGCTCAGAGGTACGCTCCGCCGGGTAGAAGTATTTTTCGTCACCGACGTAGAGCCAGGCGCTGGCGTGGTTGCGGGAGTAAACAGCGCTGTGAGCCATCTCCCGGAACATGGTGTGGTAAACATGCTGGGCTCTTGCTCCGATGATCACGGGAATAATGACCGCCAGCATGACGGCGATCGCAAATATAAGTCCGACCCAGATGGATACGTCTTTTCGATTGGCGGCATCCTTCTTAATGTTTTCGTACATCCTTCACGCCTCCGTTTCAGGTATCTTTTGCATCCGCTGGCTCTATGATATCAGAACGCCGCGGAAAAACCACCAACTTTCCGTTGCGTTTCATATTTTTCCGTGTTTTTCCGCGCAACTTCAGGTTTCCTCGCGGCGTCCGTTTTTCTTTTTTCTGATTATACTTCTATTTTCCTTGCAATACCACACCCATATGGCGGTTTTCTGCCCGCCGCAGCGCCGAGCGTCGGGACCCGGACGGCAAGGGTCACGGCGTCCGTGCGCCACGTCGCCTTGAAAAAGGGACTCCCCGGCAGACGTCGGAGAGCCCCTCTCCTTTTATTTCTTGAAGCTGTCCTTCAGGGACACCGTCCGGTTGAAGACCAGATGCTCCGCCGTGCAGTCCCGGTTGTCCATGCAGAAATAGCCGTTGCGCATGAACTGGAAGGTGGGCGCGTTGACGCCCGTGCGGTTCTCGGCCTTGTCGAAGGTCTCCGCCACGGCCACCATGGCCTTTTCCACCTTGCAGCCGGTCAGCACGGTGAGGCTCTCCGGATTCATCACGCTGAGGAAGCCGCCGGGCGCTGTGTCGGGATTGGCGTCCAGGAACAGGTTGTCGTAGAGCCGCACCTCCGCGTCCACGCAGTTGTCCGCGTCCACCCAATGGATGGTGGCGCCCTTCACCTTCCGCCCGTCGGCGGGATTGCCGCCCCGGGAGTCGGGGTCGTACCGGCACAGGATCTCCACCACGTTGCCGGCCTCGTCCTTCACGCAGCCGGTGCAGGTGACCAGATACGCGCCCTTGAGGCGCACCTCGTTGCCGGGATACATCCGCTTGTACTTGGGGATGGGAACCTCCAGGAAGTCCTCCGCCTCCACCCATAGGTGGCGGCTGAAGGTGATCTCATGAGTCCCCTGCTCCGGCGCCGTGGGGTTGTTCTCCACGGTGAAGACCTCGGACTGCCCCTCGGGATAGTTGGTGACCGTCAGCTTCACGGGATGCAGCACCGCCATGGTGCGCTCGGCGGTCAGGTTCAGATCCTCCCGCAGACAGTGCTCCAGGAAGCCGTATTCGATGGTGCTGGTCACCTTGGACACGCCGATGCGGTCGCAGAACGTGCGGATGGAGCGGGCGGTATAGCCCCGGCGGCGCAGGCCGCACAGGGTCGGCATCCGGGGATCGTCCCAGCCGGAGACGTAGCCCTCCTCCACCAGCTGCCGCAGCTTCCGCTTGGACATGACGGTGTGGTCGATGCCCAGGCGGGCAAACTCGATCTGGCGAGGCTTGTGATAGGGGATGGTGATATTGCTGACCACCCAGTCATACAGGGGCCGATGCTCCTCATACTCCAGGGAGCACAGGCTGTGGGTGATGCCCTCCAGCGCATCCTGGATGGGGTGGGCGAAGTCGTACATGGGGAAAATGCACCACTTGGTACCCTGGCGGTGGTGATTGATATAGCGGATACGGTAGATCACCGGGTCGCGCATATTGAAGTTGCCGCTGACCAGGTCGATCTTGGCCCGGAGGGTCATCTTCCCCTCCTCCACTTCCCCGTTCTTCATCATCTCGAACAGCCGCAGGTTCTCCTCAACGCTCCGGTCCCGATAGGGGGACGTGGCGGAGATGCCGATGTCGCCCCGGTTGGCCCGGAACTCCTCCGGCGTCAGCTCGCAGACGTAGGCCAGGCCCTTTTTGATGAGCTCCAGAGCATACTCATAGTCCTTCTCAAAATAGTCGGACCCGTAGAAAAAGCGATCGCCCCAGTCGAAGCCCAGCCAATGGATATCCTGCTGGATGGCGTCCACGTACTCGGTGTCCTCCTTGGCGGGGTTGGTATCGTCCATCCGCAGGTTGCAGAGGCCGTTGAACTTTTCCGCGGTTCCGAAGTCGATGCAAAGGGCCTTGCAGTGGCCGATGTGCAGGTAGCCGTTGGGCTCCGGCGGGAAGCGGGTGTGAACAGTCATTCCTTGGAACTGACCACCCTCTGCGATGTCCTCTTCAATGAAGTTAAGGATGAAATTTTTGCTCTCCTCCTCCGGGAGCAGGGTTTTCACTTCCTCGGCCATTTTTTCACACTCCTTTTTTTATCATAGTTTTGCGCCTCGACCGCGCAACAATGGGATTATTATAGCCGCTGACGAGGGAAAATGCAAGAATTTTTACAGGTTCTCCCACTCCTCCGCCGTCAGCAGCAGGTTCAGCGCCTCCAGCATGGCGTTTGGGGTCAGCTGCTCCGGCAGGTCCAGCCGCCGCAGCAGCTCCCGCCGCCTGGCGGCGCTGCCGGCGCCGATCAGGCCCCGCTCCAGCAGATCCGCCTTTGTGATCCCGGCGCTCTCCCCCACAGGCTCCTCGCCCTCAAAGGTGGCGCCCGCGCGGCGGAGGGCCTCCAGCAGCACCTCCGGCGGCATCCCCTCTACGCCCAGCTTCCCCTCTTTTCCGGGCTTTTCCTTGCGGCGCTCCTTGCCGGGTACGTCGGGGATATAGGCCTGCTTCAGCTCTCCGGCGGGGATCGCTCCCTTCAGATAGTTCCGGATCACAAACCCGGCGCCGTCGCTGTCCGTCAGCAGGATGAGCCCCCGCTTCTCCGCCAGGCGGCGGAGAAACGCCAGCTTTTCTCCGTCCTTAAACACGCCGAAGCCCCCGGTGGTGACAATGGCGGCGTCCACCGCCTGTGACAGCGTGTTCCGGTCGTAGCGGCCCTCCACGACGATGACTTCCTTGATTCTCGGCTTCATCTTTTTTCCGACAGCTCCATCAAAAACAGCTTCAGCTCCGCCTCGCTGTCCATATTCCGCTCGCTCTTCATCCGCCGGTCCAGCTCCTGGCACTTCTCCACGGAGCGCCGGCACCAGGCCCGGTCCACCTGCCTTGCCGCCTGGAGCAGCAGCTTGGCCGGGTAGTCGGAGTTCATGGTCCACAGCTGCTTGAGCCAGAAACGGTCCTTCCCGTTGTCCAGGGCGATCCGGGCTGTGTAAAGCCGCCGCAGCTCCCGACCCAGGGCGGCCAGGATGGCGATGGGCTCCGTCTGCATCCGCAGCAGCTCGGCCAGCAGTCCGGCCGCCTCGTCGTACTTGCCCGCCGTGACGCAGTTGGTCATATCGAAGATCCGCGCGTCCAGCACCGGGTCCGCCACCGCGTTGATGTCCGCCGGAGTGATCTGCCGGCCCTTGGCATACGCCCCGATCTTTTCGATCTCCGGCACCAGATCCGTCATCAGCGTGCCGCAGGTAAACAGCAGATGATCCGCCGCGGCGCTGTCGATATCCTTTCCCAAAGCGGCAAAGCGGCGCTTTATCCATCGCAGCAGCTGGTCCCGCTCCTGCTGGCAGAATTCCACCTCCACGGCGGAACGATCCAGGGCGGCCGCCAGCTTTTTCATTTTGCCGTCCCGCTTGTAGGGTATCAGGTCATAGATGAATACCAGCGTGCAGTACTCCGGAAAATCATCCAGCAGCTCCGCCAGCTGCGTCCGGCTGCGCTCGTCCAATCGGAAGATATCCAGGTCCGTCACCGTGACCAGCGTGTGCTCCGCCATCATGGGCATGGCCTCCACCGCGTCCGCCAGCTCCTGCATGGTCAGACCCTTGCCGTTCAGACGATGGTAATTGAACTCCTCAAACCCGGCGGGGACAAGCCGCTCACGCAGTTGCTCCAGATACCGCTGGCGCAAATACGTCTCCTCGCCGTGGAAGATATAGACCCTGCCGATCTCTCCGCTCTTCAGGGCGGCGCGCAGCTGATCGAATCCGCCCTTTGACGCGGTCGCCTTTGTTGCCATCACTTTTCCCCTCCGTAAACCTTCACCAGTATGCTGCCCTGCTCGTCCGTCCGATAGATCTCCGCTCCGGCGGCATAAAGCCTCGCCATAGCCTCCCGGGTAGGATGCCCGTAGCTGTTGTCGCCCACGGAGATAATGGCCGTGTCGGGGCGTATCTCCTTCAGAAACTCCATGTCGGAGCTGTATCGGGAGCCGTGATGGCTCACCATCAGCACCTCTACGTCGGGCAGCTTATATGTTTCGATCAGTCTCTTCTCCGTGGAGCCGGCCATATCGCCAGTGATCAGCACATCGAAGTCCCCCGCCGAACACAGCACTGTCAAGCCCTGCTCGTTCATATCCCCGGCGCCGATGGGCGGGTACACCTTCATCTTCGCCTTGCCCAAAGACAGGACCTCCGGGCTGCGGATAAAGGAGACCCGGATGCCGTATCGCTCCGCCAGCTCCAGGATCCGCTCCCGAACGCCGTATTCATCCTCGATATCCGGCAGCCACAGCTGCTCCACCGGTACCCGGGCCAGCAGCTCATACACGCCGCTGGTGTGGTCGGCGTGATAGTGGGTCAGCACCAGAGCCGACAGCCGGTGGATCCCGATGCTGCCCAGCTGATCGGCGGCGCAGCCGCCCGCCTTCACATAGCTGTTTCCACTGCCGCAGTCCACGACCGCCGCTTCGTTTCCGGAATAGAGCAGCACGCATTCCCCCTGCCCCACATTGACGGCGATGACGTTCATGGTGCCGTAGCGGTATTCCAGATTGTTCAGACCCACCGTCAGCAGGAGGGTCGCCGCGGCCAATCCTGCGGCGATCACGTAGCGCCGGCGGTTCCCTTTCGTCAGGCAGCAGACGCCCAGCAGAACGTAGGCATAGGTGAGCCAGTACTTCATATACCGGTTGGTAAAGTACAGGGCGTGGTACGGCAGGCGCATCAGCAGCCGGGATATCAGCAGCACGTAGCCGACCATGAGCCAGCAGAGCCAGCCCAGGATCCGGGCGGCCGGCAGCCAGATGAAGCCCGCCAAAACCGTCAGGAATCCGGCGATGAAGTTCCACCCCGCCACCGGCGTAGCAAGCAGATTGCTCAGAGGAGAGATCAGGGTGAAGATATTGAAATAGTAGGCCGTCAGCGGGATGGTGAATACCAGCGCCGCCAGGCAGGCCGACACGTTGGCGGCCACAAACGCCAGGATCCGCTTGAACGTCTTTTTCCTGCCCTTGTACCAGCTTGTCAGGAAGCCGTAGATCCTGCCGGACAGCTGGATCAGACCCAGCGTAGCGGCAAAGCTCAGCTGCAGACTGATGCCGCCGGCAGCGTAGGGATTGGCCAGCAGCAGCACCCATAACGCCGCGGCCAGGGTGGTGATCGGGTCACTGTCCCGGCGGAACAGCGGCGCGATCAGCAGGAAGATCTGCATGACGCAGGCCCGGACCACAGAGGGCGTCAGGCCCACCATGACCATGTAGAACAGCAGCACCGGGATCGTCACGGCGCAGTAGAGCTTCCGGCCGGCGCCGGGCGTCAACAGGCCGATCAACGTCACCAGGAAGGCGCAGTGGAGCCCGGACACGGCGAACAGATGAGCCAGGCCCACCTGGCTCACGGCGGCGTTTTCCTCCTCCGGGATGCCGCTGCGGTCGCCGGTCAGCTCTGCCGTCATGAAGGCGGCCGTCACCGGATCGTCCCAGATCCGGGCGATCTTCTCCTTCACCGCCCTTGCGGCGCGCTGGGGCCAGTACGCAATGCTGCCCTCGTCTTTCGAAGCAACGGACAGCTCTCCCCGCTGATAGAGCAGCACGAACACGCCTCGCGCCGTGAAGGTGGTGATGCTGGTCTCATGGACGCGGGATGCGTCCTGCCACCGGGCCGCTCCGGAGATCTCCTGCCCCGGCTCCAGCTCCAGGAATTCCTCGTCTCCGTAGACCACGGCCTTTACGCCGGGCCGGAGACGCACCGTCACCTTGGCGCCGTAATCCGTCGGGACCGGATATTCCGTCACCGTGGCGGTGTAGGGACGGCTGTCCTCTCCGCAGAGCGCGACGACCGGCTGAACGATCAGCGCCCGGTACCCGGCAAAATACAGCAGGCCCGCCGCCGCGGCGGCGCAGATGATCGCCGCCCGCCTTCCGCCCCGCTTCCCCTTTCCGGCAAGTACGGCGATCCCGGCACACGCTGCCAGCGCGGCCGCCATCCACAGATACCAGCCGGCCCAGGGCAGCAGCACGGCGGCAAACACCGCCGCGGCGAAGGAGAACGCGATTGTGGCCAGTATCCGCATCGTTTTCTCCCCCCGCTTCTTTTTCCCGGCTGTTTGCCGGAGACGTTTCTGCTCACATTATAGCAAGAGTCGCCAGTATCGACAAGAAAAAAACTGATTTTCGCGGACATACACTTTCCCGAAACAACGCAGGCCGCCCCTGAAGGCGGCCTGCGTTGTTTCAGTCGATCAGAAGCCCGTCTTTCAGACGGAAGACTTTGTCCGCACGCTCTCCGAGGGATTGATCGTGCGTAACGATCACCACGCAATAACCGGATACGTGCGCGAGATCCGAGAGGATCTTGAAGATATTGTCGCTGTTTTCGCTGTCCAGGTTGCCCGTGGGCTCGTCGGCCAGAAGGAGCTTTGTGTCCAGGCCAAGCGCGCGGGCGATCGCCACCCGCTGCTGCTCGCCGCCGGAGAGCATGGCGGGAAAACGGTCCAGAACGGTCTCCGGAAGTCCGACCCGCTCGATCAGTTCCGCGGCCTTTTTGCGCGCCGCGGAGGGGCGTATCCTGCGCAGCTCCATGGGATACATGATGTTCTCCGCAACGGTAAGCAGCGGGAAAAGGCGGAAATCCTGGTAGATGATCGCCACCTTCTCCCGGCGATACCGCTCCAGATTCATCTCCGACGTGGAAACGCCGTCATAGATCACGCTTCCCTCCGTCGGCACGTCCATGCCGGCCATTAGGGACAGCAGCGTGGTCTTGCCGCTTCCGGAGGTGCCCATGATCGCATATACGAGCCCCGGCTCAAAGGTGCAGGAGATCCCCTTGAGGGCCTCCACAGACTGGTATTGATTCTGATATTTATATTTGACGTCACGCAGTTCAAACATGGGTCTTCCTCCTTTATTCACGCGTGGAAAGCAATTCCATCAGATTCGTCTTGCCGATCTTCCTGACCGAAACGGCGCAGCCATACAAGTAGAAGAGCAGATAAGCGCCCAGCGACACCTTCAGCATCAGGGTCCATGACGTATGAGTCACCAGCAGGGACAGACAGCCCAGCAGGCAGCCCAGCAGGCAGAGGATAAACTGCTCCAGGAAGAAGGACATGAATACCCTGCCCTTCCTGGCTCCGAAGCCCCGCATGATGGCGAATTCCTCTTTTCGGCCATTGATGAGCAGCCAGGAGATGATGAAGCCCACCAACGGAACGACCGCCAGGATCATGCCCAGCATGACCTTACCCATGATCAGATATCGGTTCAGGTTTTCCGTCAGCTTCACAAAGCCGGCATCCCGGAGAATGAGCGTGACCCGGTTGTTTCCCAGGTGTCCCGGCCAGCCGAAGCCCGCGTTATACAGGGTCTCGCGGGTCCTGTCCAGATTGCGGGCGGAGGACAGCGTGAACCGGCAGGTCGAAAACATGGAGTTCAGTATGGCGTCTTTTTTATAGTCCTCCGCCGTCCACTGGTATTTCTTCCCCTCCGGCGGAAGGATCTCTTCCTCGCCGAAAATCGTCTCCGGATCAAGATACAGGTTCAGCGGCACGTAGATATGTGCCCGGTTGCCGGTCTGCTTGTATACGCCGACTACATGCAGCTTCAGCGGATACTCTCCGCCATTCGACTTATAATTGCAGATGAACTCACAGCCGATTTCCCACCCGTGATCGGCAAGGAAGCGATCGCTGACAACGGCCGGGTATTCGCCGGCGGCGGATGAGCCCTCTCCGCTTTCCGCGCTGACGGACAGGCAGCTCTCGTCCCATCCGTCCAACCATTGTACGTTAGGCGTTGTAAAGTAGAATTCCTTTGCACCCAGCAATCTGTTGACGGCCACGACCTCGGGCTGGTTCCGGATCCAGTCCGCGCGGTGCTCCTCCCCCCAGGCGGTATCGGGGAATTCGGGCATCTCCGCGGAGATCCAGTAATGCCAGCGCTGCGATACGCAGATATCGCTGACGTCGTTCAGCTTCAGGATCTGGCGGACGGTGGGCATCGAAACGGAAAGGCCGTAGAATTCCTGTCCGCTGGCGCTCGTGACCTGGCCCTCCAGAACAGTATTATCCATGGCGTTCTTCAGGTCCGCCTGCCAGCCCTGATAGATGGTGCACAGAATGATGATCAAAACCGTAAGCAAGGCGGATACCAGCGGTACGACAAAGGAACGGAAGCCGTTGCGGCGAATGGAGAGAATGGCAAACCGCAGACCGCCGGACCATGCCGCGGAGGTCTTGCCCTTCGGCACCCGGACCCGGCTCTTCCCTTTTCGGAGCGTGCCGCCCTTGTACGCCGTACGCAGGAATACCAGGCAGAAGATGACGGCCAGGAGCACAACGCCAAGGATCGCCGTCACGATCGGCCACAGCGGGACGTGTACGGAAATGTCCGCTTCCTTCAGGTTGCCCAGAAGCATCTCGCTGAATGCCAGACGATTATCCGGCAGCTTGTCGATCAGAAGCTGGATCAGCGCGTAGATTTTCGGCAGGAGCAGCGCGCCCAGCGTACCGCCGATCCCGGCAGACAGGCCGGTGATCAGAACCACGCCCGACAGCAGCCACGTGACGATCCCCCATTTGGGAGTTCCCATGCAAACCAGGATGCGGACCGTCTCGCTTTGACGGCCGACGAACAGGAACGAATATAGCAGCAGGACCGCGATCACACCGGCTCCGCAGGCGAACAGAACGTTGGAGGCCGTGCTCTGGAGCGTTTCAAAGGGCTCCACCGCGTCGGCGAATCCCTGATCCAGCAGCGTGACGCGAACGTTATCCGGCATCAGCTTCTGCATGGACTCCGCCGCTTTCGCCGCGCGTCTGTTCTGCAGCCCGGCAGTACCGATCAAATAGCCGTACAGCGGACCCTCCCCGCTCTCCCCCAGCCGCCACATCTGACCGACATAGGCGTCCAGCTCATTCGTGATGCCCACGACCCGCAGGGTCTCCTGATGATCGGTGATCGTCAGATCGTAACGGTTGTCGTCCGCAGAGGTAAAGGCGGTGCTGACGATGGTATCGCCGACCGACAGCTCCATCGCAGCGGCCATGTCGCCGCTGATCACAACGGCGTCCGTCTCGCCGGCAGCGGGCATTTGTCCCGCCTCCAGGTAAAGGGTCCCCTGGTGAAAGGGCAGCAGGTCCTCGATGTCCGGAGAAAAGGTGGTTTCCACGTAGTTGTTGATGGAGCGGTACCGGTCGGCTGCCTCGGCAAAGGCCTGCGGCAGAGGATCGCTGCTTTTATATTCCTGCCAGGGGCGTTCGTCGGATTTGTCGAACGGGCACAGCTCGAAGACCCGCATTCCGTTGGTGGGGCCTCCGGATTTTGCTTCGACAAACGTCCCGTGGAGGATATAGCTTTTACCGTTTTGAGGCGTGAATCCGGTACCTTCTGTCAGCAGATTGACAAACACATTGCTCTTGTTGTCGTATGTATAGACGGCGTTTGCCAGTATGGCCGAGTAATACTCCAGGCCCGAATTGCGATTGTACATGGGGGTAAAGCTGGTGACCACGATCACGCCGCGGTTCCGGTACGGCATATCCATACCCCGCCGCAGATACCCGTCCACGTAGGACATGGTCCGGTTATCCCGGTTCCAGTACCTTACCCCGGAGATGGCGCGCATCGCCTCGTCGTCAATGGCGGCGGCGGCCTCCCTGGCAAAGGAATCCGGCTCGTCGGGATCCGGATATTCGGCGCCCATGTATTCGACGCGGGCCACCGAGCGGTATATGTGATCGCAGGCCGTTATGGCGCTGTTGCAATACAGCACAACGCCCAGAGCCAGGATCAGGGAAAAGGTGAGCAGCAGTATCAGGAAGCTGAAAAGCGCCGTCCGTCCTTTTGCCCGCAGATTCGATTTGATGCCGTTGCGGATGTACACAGGCATCCTCCTCTCGCTCGCTTTGTTGACACAGAGCACGCCGGGTCTGTGTCCGTTGAGAATCCTATCATTTCGGCTGTTCTTGCTTCAAAATGTGCCGGTACACCCGGAAAAAGGGGAAAAAGTCCTCCGCGTGGAGGACTTTTTCCATGAACCGCGCTTTTTACACGCCCAACTGGTTCCACAGATCGTTGTAAAGCGCCAACGTGGGCTTGGGCAGATCCGTATACATGATGCAGCGGTCCAGAACCTCCGGGGGCGGCGCCATGATCTCAAAGAGCTCGGGATCCAGCTCCTCCTCGTACAGCTCCTCGTAGTACGCCGGATACTGCTCCAGCGCCTCGGTGTTGGGGGAACCGTACCAGATGTAGTCCATGTTGGCCAGATTGGCCTCCGTGGAGGCGATGAAGTTGATCCACTCCTCCGCCTCGCGCTTGTGCTGTGCGGTCTTGAGCACGCACATGGCGTCCACGAACCAGTTGCTGCCCTCGTCGGGGATGACGAAGGCCAGGTCCTCGTTGTTGTCCAGCATGGTCAGGTAGTCGCCGGCATAGTACATGGCGATGGCGGCGTTTCCGCCCTCCATCTTCTGGAACACCTGGTCCATGACGAAGGCCTGATATACGCCGGCGTCCTTTGCCTCCTTCAGCCGCCGGAAGGCGGCCTGCAGCTGGGCCTCGTCGGTGGTGTTGAGATCATAGCCCAGGTCCAGCAGCGCCGCCGCCAGGGCGTCCCGGGAGTTGTTGATCATCAGCACCTGACCGGCGTATTTGGGATCGAACATGGCGTCCCAGCTGGTGATCTCCTCGTCCACCATGGTGGTGTTGTAGATGATGCCCAGCGTACCCCAGGTATAAGGCACCGTGTACTTGTTCTCCGGATCATAGCTGAGATTCCGGAACTGCTCGCCGATCAACTCGTAGTTGGGGATGTTCTCGTAATCCAGCTCCGCCAGCAGCCCCTCCTCGATCAGTCTGGCGATCATGTAGTCGGAGGGCACGATCACGTCGAAGTCGGCGCCGCCCATCTCGATGAGGGAATAGAGGGCCTCGTTGCTCTCCACCGTCTGGTAGTTGACGGCGATGCCGGTGGTCTCCTCGAACTCGGTGATCAGATCCTCGTCGATGTACTCGCCCCAGGAGCACACGTTCACCACGGGACGGGCGTTGGCGGCCCGGCCGGTGACGATCAGCGTGGCCAGCAGCGCAACGGCCAGAACGCCGGCGGCCACGCGGCGCAGGATCACCATGCTGCGGCGGGGCGCCTTCACGGGGGCGGGACGGCGGAGATCGCCTCTCTCCGCCTTGCGCTCCATGCTGGCGTTTCGGACGTTGATGATGATCAGCAGGATCAGCACCGTCACGAACAGCAACGTGGAAACGGCGTTGATCTGGGGGCTGACGCGCTTCTTGGTCATGCCGTAAATGGTCATGGCCAGGGTGGAGGTGCTGGAGCCGGCGGTGAAATAGCTGATGATGAAATCGTCCACGGACATGGTGAAGGCCGTCAGCGCGCCGGACACGATGCCGGGCCGGATCTCCGGGATGACCACCTTCCAGAAGGCCTGCATCCAGGTGCAGCCCAGATCCTGGGCCGCGTCGATCAGGTTCCGGTCCATCTGCCGCAGCTTGGG
>JAEEGL017449935.1_pt1 | contig 19090 bp, 16 predicted proteins | sample 9134231 | NCBI WGS metagenome assembly JAEEGL01 (sample SAMN16246548, study PRJNA631951) | gut metagenome | biome: gut microbiome; feature: rumen; material: fiber-attached | host: Bos | place: Iran: Karaj | collected 2018-10 | reverse complement strand
TTATGAACGCAGTAAGAATAGTGCAGATTTATTCCATCTTCAAGATTTATATAAAAATCATAAAAGTATAGTTGCAAGAATTGCTTTCTTGGATAGGATAACTACTCCAAAATTATGTAATGAAATTGCTAGTATATTAAAAGATAAAAAGATTAATGAGCAAGTTGTAATGAATAAGTTTTTAGCATTTCAATATGTTCATTCCCCTGGTGGAATACTCAGTAAATTAACTGATGATGTAAAGCACTTTTTTAAAAATAAGCGTCAGAAAAGATTAAAGAGTATATATTAATTTTTGCTTAATAATTATTTTCTATTTAAATAGATAAATAATAGAAAAAAGCATCATACTGATAATATGTTATATCAACATGATCATCATGTAATAAGTATTTGCATTTGCGTTGTTCACTTCCTCTAGAATAATGTCTATCTATATTTTGATAGAGTTTTAGAGTTATTATTTTTCTTTCTCATTTTCTTTAAATAATGTACTCCAAATACTTCAAACGTATTCTGGACTTCTTTCTTTCTCTATTCGCCATCATCGCATTGTCACCGCTTCTTTTGCTTCTGACAATCGTCGGTGCGATAAAGATGAAAGGAAATCCGTTCTTCACACAGCTACGTCCTGGGAAGGACGAAAAGATTTTCCGACTCATCAAATTCCGCACGATGACCTGCGAGACGGATGCCGACGGCAATCCACTACCAGACGAACAGCGACTCGTCCCCTATGGCAAGTTTCTCCGCTCCACGTCATTGGATGAACTTCCGGAACTGTTCAACATCTTAAAAGGCGACATGGCGATTGTCGGACCAAGACCACTATTAGTCAAATATCTCCCATTATATAATGAAGAGCAGCATCATCGTCATGATGTTCGACCAGGCTTGACAGGATATGCACAAGTACATGGAAGGAATTCTACAACTTGGGAAGAACGATTTGTCCATGATATTTACTATATTAGACATTTATCATTTGCCATGGATATGTCAATTATTCTTAAAACGGCATTGAAAGTCATAAGACGTGAAGGAATATCTCAAGACGGCAATGCTACCATGTCCGAGTTTATAGGCAATGGCTATTAATATTCCTACAACCTTGATTTTATAGGTTATTTGAAAATATGAAGCAGTACAGGATACTTTTCACAAGTGTCGGGCGCCGGGTGGAATTGGTCCAGGCGTTTCGTAATGCTGCAGATATTCTTGGAATAAATCTGCAAATCTGGGGGGCGGATATCTCTGATTCGGCACCGGCTCTATTCTATTGTGATAGGATAGTAAAAGTTTGCAGAATCAAAGATGCCAACTATATCCCGCAACTTTTGGATTTGTGTTCAAGTGAACATATCGACGTGTTGATTCCAACAATAGATACGGATTTATTGATTTTGTCTCAGAACAAGTGGAGATTTGAAAAAGTAGGCACATTAGCTGTTATCAGTGAAGAAGAAAAAATTAAAATCTGTCGTGACAAGCGATATACGGCGGATTATTTCAACTCAATCGGTTTACATAGCCCACATCCAGTTGATGATTACATGAAATATGATGCAGGATTCCCTGCATTCATCAAGCCAAAAGACGGCAGTTCAAGTATATCCGCATTCAAGGTAAACGATTTTGAAGAGTTGAAGACTTATGCTTCTGAGATTCCTGATTATATAGTTCAACCGTATATCAAAGGAACAGAATATACTATTGATATATTCTGTGATTTCAAAGGAAATCCAATCTACATTACCCCACGGATTCGTTCCGCTGTGCGTTCAGGAGAAGTCCTAAAAACTGAAATTAGGCAAGATGACGGGATGATTTCGGAAATGAAACGACTGATTTCTGATTTCAAACCATGTGGTGCAATTACAGTCCAGTTGATAAAAGAAGAAGGTTCAGGAATAAACTACTATATTGAAATCAATCCAAGATATGGCGGAGGTGCACCGTTGTCCATGAAAGCGGGAGCTGACAGCGCATCAGCTATTTTGAGACTGCTGAAAGGCGATACACTTCCGTATTACGAACATGCAGCATCTGACGGGGCCGTTTTCAGTCGTTTTGACCAATGTGTCTGTACAAATGATTCGCATGGCGGAATTCAAGCTGTCATTTTTGATCTGGATGACACATTGTATTCTGAAAAAGATTATGTGAAAAGTGGTTATAAAGTTGTGGCGGAAATACTGCCACAACTGCCAGATGCGTTTGAAAAATTGTGGCGTGCCTTTGAAAGTGGGAAGAAGGCATTTGATACAGTTTTAGAAGAGGCTCAAATTTTTTCTCCAAGACTTTTGGAACAGTGCGTTGAAATCTATCGTTCCCATAAACCACAGATTCAATTGTACAAAGGCGTACTTGAACTCTTTGAATATCTTCATAGTCATGGAATAAAAATTGGTATCATTACCGATGGAAGACCAGACGGTCAGCATAACAAGATTGAAGCTCTTGGGCTGGAAAAAGTTGTTGACAATATTATCATTACAGATGAATTAGGTGGACTATCGTTCAGAAAACCTAATGACATATCATTTAGAATTATGCAAAGAAAGCTTGGTGTCCCGTTTGGCAGGATGATGTATGTCGGTGACAATCCATCAAAAGATTTCATTGCACCGAAGCAATTGGGGATGCAGTCAGTTTGGTTTTGCAATGAAGATGGTTTATATGCATTCCATAGCGTATCTTGTAATGTGAGGGCAATCAAAAAGCTTTCTGAACTTGTTGCATTCTTATGAAGAATGTACTGATTATTTCACAAGTCATCCCCCAATGGTATGTGGATCTGCTGACATCTGCATTAGGTGAAGATGTCAAGATTGACATCATGACAGGAAGCGATGTGCAGGGAAATGTCATTAGTTCTCCCAAACATAATCCTGCCAGTATAAAAACAAGATTGAAATGCTGGCTGAATCACTACCGCTTTGTCACCCATTGGCTTCATGGAAATAGAAACAGACATTATGATTTGATTTTCGCTGTATCCAATCCACCGATAAACGCAGCTCTTGGTTTGAAGGCAAAAAAAATCTTCAATGCACCGTTCATATACATGAACTGGGATTTGTATCCACAGGTTGTTGAGATTGGCATAAAAAATCCATTGGCACAGCTGGTTTGCAAAATATGGCATAAATGGAACAGTCGCCATTATCCACAGATAGATCAGATGTTGACAATTGGCGCAGTTATGGCGGAGTCACTGAACAGCCCCTTAAAACAAAAAATAAACATTGATGTAATACCAATAGCAGTGGATACTGAACGACTCAGGCCTATACCACATGAAAAAAATCTATTTTCAATTAAATATGCTCTTGTTGACAAGTTTGTTATTCTTTATTCGGGTAAAATGGGGCTGGGGCATAATATAGAGCTTATTCTTGATGCATCCCGTAAATTGTCTGATTATCCGGATATAGAGTTTGTATTCATCGGAGAAGGACCAAAATACCAAGTTGTTGAAAACTTTATTAGAAAACATGAGTGCAAGAACATCCTGCTCCTTCCATTGCAAGATGAGGAGATGTTTCCATATTCAATTGCATGCGGAGATATTGGTATTGTCTCGCAGGAGGCGAGCATGGCACGTCTTTTCATGCCAAGCAAAGCATACAGTATGATGGCCTGTGGTGAGGCAATTCTGGGAATCTGCACAGAAAATGATGATCTGTATCGGATGATTGTTTCAAAACAATGTGGCGAGACTGTGACAAACGAGTCAGTGGAGACACTAGTTGGGAAAATCTTACAAATAAAGCAATCTGAAACGCTTTTGGAAAAATATAAACAGACCTCTAGAATAGTTGCTATGGAAGAGTATTCACTTGATGTAATTAAAGCAAAATATCAAGAAATATTCAGTAAAATATTATTTGCTGATTGATTATCTAAAAAAATATGCTAACAAATGAAAGTTCTGTTCATTAACCATACTATTGGAATTGGAAGCACGGGCAGAATCTGTACGGATCTTGCAACAAAATTTGAGGGTGAAGGGCATGAATGCAAAATTGCCTATGGAAGAAATATTTGTCCTCCAAAGTTTGAGAAGTATGCGGTACGGATTGGAAACAAATTGGACAATTACTGGCATGTGTTTCTGACTCGTGTCTTCGATTGGCATGGCTATGCTTCCAAAATGGCAACGAAGAAATTTCTCCAATGGGCGGACGAATACAATCCTGATCTTCTATGGCTTCATAATATCCATGGATATTACATTAACATCGAGATGCTGTTTGACTGGATAAAAAGCCGTCCAAACATGGAGGTTAAATGGACATTGCATGATTGCTGGACCTTCACAGGCCACTGTTCGCACTTCATGTTAGTGAAGTGCGAACAGTGGCAAACGCATTGCTCACATTGCTGCCAGAAACATGAGTATCCGGCAAGTATATTGATGGACAACTGTTTTGAAAATTTCGACAGGAAGCGCAAGGCATTCACAGGAGTCAAGAAAATGACACTGATAACTCCTTCACAATGGTTAGCAGATTTAGTCAAGATAAGTTTCATAAAAGAATATCCTGTGGAAGTGCATTACAATACAATAGATACAAATATCTTCAAGCCAACACCTAGTGATCTACGGAAAAGACTTGGGCTTGAGGGAAAAAAGGTCGTGTTAGGTGTAGCCAATATATGGTCGAATCGAAAAGGATTAGATGATTTTTTCCAGCTTTCAAAGATGCTTGATGATAGCTATGTGATTGTGCTGGTCGGACTGACACCAAAGCAGATTAGGCAATTGCCTAAAAAAATCAAAGGACTGGCTCGAACAAACAGTATTCATGACCTTGTAGCTATGTATTCCATGGCAGATATATTTGTCAATCCTAGTAAAGAAGAGACCTTTGGCTTGACAACATTGGAAGCGACATCCTGCGGTAAAACTGCCATCGTATATGAGGGAACAGCTTGTGAAGAAGTCATTCGCAAAACAGGTGGAGTGGCTGTTCCACAGAATGTTCAAGCCTTATATAAGGCTATCATAAGTCATATATAGATAGGAGAACGTTTATTCATTCTCATGTTGCCAAGAACGAACAGCCCTCAAGAACTAGCTGCCTTCTATACAATGGCTGATGTATTTGTTAATCCTACGTATGAGGACATATATCCTACTGTTAATCTAGAAGCCTAAGCATGTGGTACATGGGGGAGGGGACATACGATACAGGCAGATGCAGGGAGACGTTGAGATAAAGATGATTTCATTTAGCGGCATAGACTGTGGTGGCAAATCCACACAGATGGAGAAATTGCATGATTTCTATTTAAAGCATAATGTTAGTTGCAAGATGATCCATTCTCGTGGTGGCTACACTCCATTGCTGGAGTTTGTGAAAAAGCTTGTCAGGCATGACAAGGGGGATCATAGCGAGGATTCGGAAAGAGCGCGAAAGGAGATTCATGGAAGTCCGAGGAAAAGGAAAATCCTTCTCTGGCTATCGATCTTGGATCTTTCATTGTATTATGGTATCTGGTTCAGATTGGTAGAATTATTTGGAACTACTATTCTAGCTGATAGATATCTTTGGGATTCATATATTGACTTCAAGATGAAATATGTTGAGATTGATTTTGAAAGATGGTTTGTTTGGAAACTGGCTGTAAGTGTTTGTCTTAAACCTGAGCATTCATTAATCTATACAATTCCTGCTGAGGTCTCAATCTATCGTTCCACACTCAAAGAAGAACCTTGGCCTGAACCGATTGAAGTACGACGTGAGCGGATTGATTGGTATATGAAAGAAATTGCCAATTCCCGCTGGCAACATGTCATCGATGCAACCTCATCTATCAATGATGTTTTTGTTGAAACATTGAAGGCCATTGGATTGTGAAAATTACCGAGATGTTGCAACGCGAGGATTTCTACGATATCAATCGCAGGACTCTGGAAGCCTATTTTGCAGGAAGGAGCTGTTCGGGTAAATCACAGGTACTATATGTTTATCCATATTTGAATACGATTGTCACCAAGTGCCCATCAGCTCAAGTGTGCAGATTCCTGCTGACTGAATATAATGTCAGTGGAAATATCTTGAGAAGAATGGTGGTGAAGGTGTATGTGTTGACAATGATGTATAGCCGTGGCTTGTTTGCATCATGCAAGCTGCATTTATCCAATGATTTATCGTCTGATTCATTGATCTATCCTTGTAACAGGAAATACAGGATATTTGATTTTGAAAGCAAGATAGTGGATGTCATTGTCAAGGATGGTTTTCCTACCGATGATTTGGCAAAAGAAATTGGTTTCCGTTTTAACCATGAGGCGGATTTTATTCCCAAGATAATCTCCCATACATCGAATGGCTATACAGAGGCTATTATAGATGGATTTCCCGTCGCACGGTCTTATGAGCATGTCAAAGAATATTCAGACAAGGCAATAAATATTTGGAATGAATATATTAAACCGTATCGTAGGAGTTTAGCAGCACATGAATATGCAGATATGCTTAATGAAAAGATAGATTCACTACTTAAGATAGGAGAAGCAAGAGGAAAGCATATTGATGAAGAGAATATAGTTCATGTAGTGAAAATGTTGGCTAAAAGAATAAGTAGCAGTAGAGAGGCGATTTACGTGACTCTTAGCCATGGAGATTTGCAACCAGGTAACATTTGGGTCGAGAACAAGACAGGTAGGATTGTCATCATTGATTGGGAATCATGTGGAGAGAGGAGCGAGTGGTATGATTATGCGACGTTATACAAGTCGCTTCGGTCACCAGGAAAATCAATTGTATTTCATCCACCTTTTGATTTGGAGAAATATACGGTAATTCTGGAGGATTTAATCTTCAGGATAGGGGAATGTGTCAATCTTCCCCATGATTATGGAGAAGCTGCGTTTCACAAGTATCTGGACTTTATCGCAAATATTCTGATATAGATGCTATGGAACATGAACTTTTCAGTTTTATGAATGATCCCAGCTACAGGCTCATGCTGGACATGTCACGAGAAGGCAATACACCTGCTGAACTTGAGGAAATCAAAGGCAGATTTCAGAAACAAGACAGAAAGCAATTATTTGACATTTGCCATGAACATGAACTTGACGGTGTCGTTGGTTGGCGAGCTTTGTCACTAGGGTTGAACTTAGGTGAGGAATGGAAACAAGAATATGAAAAACAGAAAAGCCGTTTAGATTTTCTTAAGGACAAGGCAATGGAAGTCTGTTCAATTCTAGCAGATAATGACATTCCGATGGTTATCCTGAAAAATGGCGGCATTATGATAACCATAATGGATGATGCCGTCCAATGTCCTATGGAGGACATTGATTCCCTTGTCAGAAAGAAGGATTTCTACAAAGCACATGAAATTCTTGTCAAACATGGTTTTGTATTTAAATTTCGAAGTGAATTCGAACGAGAAAAACTTGATGAGGCGTATAGGAATGGTTCTACAGAATACAAATTTACCATGCCAGACGGAAACTTGATGTGGTTTGAACTTGCATGGAGATCTGTGGCAGGACGTTGGATACGGCCTGATCTTGAACCGGATACTGATGAATTCATGGCGCGTTCAATAGTACCTGATGGAACAAATGTGCATGTACTTTCTCCAGAGGATAATTTACTTCAGGTTTGCATCCACACTGCAAAGCATTCATATGTCCGTGCGCCTGGACTCCGATTACATTTGGATGTGGACAGAATAGTCACTCATAGTTTAATAGATTGGGGCGCGTTCCTTGAACGTGTCAGGAACACGCATGTTCGGACATCTACTTATTTATCATTGTTCATTCCAAGTGTACTTTTTCGAACAAATATACCACAATATGTTTTGGATGAATTGAAAACAGAAAAGACAAATAAACTTCTTGATCTCTTGTCGATAGCGGGATTGCCACATCCAAAGAAGATAAAATTCAATAAATGGCAATTCTTGCGTTTCCAGACTGGATTATATGATTCATTCAATGATGTATATCGTGTATTGGTTCCAGACAGAAATTATATGCATGAAACATATAATTATAAATCTTCTTTTAGCACTCCTTATTATTTATTAATTCGAAGTCTTGATTTAGTAGGAATTAGAATGAAAAAATAAATTAAAAATATATAAAAGATATAGCTAATTGATGCAATATAATATATTTTGTAAAAATATTTGAGTTAATTGATGAAAATTTTTTGAAAGAATATTATTATGTATAATGATCAAATAAAAATTTCAATTATTACTATAACATTTAATAGTGAAAAAACAATAAAATGTACATTAGATAGTATAAAAAAACAAGCATATAAGAACTTAGAATATATAATAATAGATGGAGGATCAAAAGATTCGACACTTAATATATTGAATGAATATAAAGATTTAATTTCTATAATTATTTCTGAACCAGATAATGGAATAAGCAATGCAATGAATAAAGGAATTAAGTTGGCCACAGGTAGATTGATAGGTATAATTCACTCAGATGATATGCTAGCTGATAATGCGTTAAATTTTTTGAAAAATTCATATGAGGAAGGAATTAATGTATTTTATGGTGATGAACTAGTTATGGATGAGAATAATAATCCAATGCACATTCTTAAGGCAAGTGATAAGCTTTCTGATTTTAAATGGGGATTTTGTATAAATCATCCAGCTAGTTTTGTAACAAAAGAAACATATGATGTATTTGGATTGTATGATGAAAATTTAAAAAATTGTATGGATTATGATTTCTTTTTTAGACTATATAGAGCAGGATGCAAATTTAAACATATTAATGAAGTATTAGCATATTATAGATGTGGTGGAACTAATCAGAAATATCGGAGAAAAACAATCAATGAAGCATATCAGATTGGAGTTAAATATGGTGTAAATAAATTTATGGCATTATTTATAAAATATAAAAAGATTATTATAGATTATTTTAGACCAATAATTCGGAATAGTGGAATTCATAATAAAAGAGTAAAAAAAATCAATTGAGTATGAATTTTAGATATATATTTGATTTGTCTAAATATGTAATTAATAAGCTTTGGCTAAAGGTTAATAGAATAAAAATTGGCAAAAATTCAAAGATTAGAGGTTTTATCAGGTTTACACATTATGGAAATATTAGTATAGGTGATAATTGCCGTATAAATTCTGGTAATAAGTATAATCCAATAGGATTTGATAACTATTGTAATATTATTGCTGAAAAAACTGGAGAAATAATTATAGGTAATTATTTTGGAATGTCAAATAGTACATTGTATTCACGAAAATCAATAAGAATAGGTAATAATGTTTTGATTGGTAATGGAACAAAAATTTATGATACAGATTTTCATTCATTAAATTACAAATTTAGAGGAACAATAGAGGATAAAAAAAATACAGAAAATAAATCTATTATAATAGAAGATAATGTTTTTATTGGAGCAGGATGTATTATATTAAAAGGGATACATATTGGAAGAAATTCTATAATAGGGGCAGGTTCAGTTGTAACAAAAGATATTCCAACTAATGAAATCTGGGCTGGAAATCCTGCAAAATTTATAAAAAAAATTCCCAGTATTTAACATAATTTGTAGTTTATTATAATAAATACAATATAAGATTTGTGATTTATATCGGTCAAATAAAGTTGGGTAAGTTTCAATTATATTTCAAGAAAAAATAGATTATGAAAAAAATTATTTTTGCTATATATTTTATTAAGAATAAAATAATGGTATTACTTAGAAAACTTCATGTAAAATATAACGATGTAATACATAATGCTTTAAATGAAAATGAAATAAATGAAATAATTTCTCAATGTATTTTACATAAAAAGCCATTGTTAATTGCAAGATTTGGTTCAACAGAGGCAAATGCAATAGTAGAAACGATAAGTATAAAATTAGGGTTCAGAAAGAAATATTCATGTCAATGTTTAGAAAATATGGTTAAAAATTCAGGTTTTTTTCCGAATAATTATGAATTGTTAAATCGATTTGGGGAAGAGAATATTTTAGTATCTAAATGTATTGATATTTTAGGATATTGGAATTTCTTTTTTTCAGATTATTTATTGAAATATATATGTAATTCAAAATGTAAAATTACAAATTTAAGAAATCTCGAACCATATTGTAGTAATATTCCTTGGAGTTTATCATTAAAATCAAAGAATGTAGTAGTAATTCATCCTTTTAAGAAGACAATTGAAAATCAATATAAGAGAAGGAATTTAATTTGGAAAGATAAAAATGTATTGCCAGATTTTAATTTACGTGTAGTAAAGGCAGTTCAAACTATTGCATATGAAAAAGATGATAGATTTAATACTTGGTTTGATGCACTTGAATATATGTATGCAGAAACAATGAAAGAGGACTTTGATGTTGCAATAATTGGTTGCGGAGCATATGGGTTACCTTTAGCTGCAAAAATAAAAAAAGCTGGTAAAATAGCAATACATTTAGGTGGAGCAACCCAATTATTATTTGGAATAAAAGGAAGGAGATGGGATGATAAAACATATATAAATCAATATTATAATGAATATTGGGTTAGACCTAGTATAGAAGATATGCCAAAAAATGCAAATATGGTTGAAAATGGGTGTTATTGGTAGTTATGTCATACAAATTCATTAATACAAAATTTGTCGAAGAAATATTTGAAACAATAGATTACGATTATTCGATTTGGTTTGGGTATTATAATTATGATGTCTTAAGTTCAGATGGTAAAAAGATGCTCTGCAATAGAGCAAAATTTGATTCAAGACATATAAATTCAAATGATTCCATAGAAGTAGGTTACTATGATATTAGTAATAATAAGTGGAATAAAATCGGTACTTCAAGTTCATTCAATTGGGAACAAGGAGCACTACTTCAATGGGTTCCAAATAAAATAAATAAAGTTATTTATAATGATTTCGATGGTGAAAAATTTTGTTCTTATATTTGTGACATATTAACAGGTGAAAAGAAAAAAGTTGATTATCCGATTTATTGTGTAAATTTTGATGGAAATAGTGCTATTACTTTAAACTTTGAAAGAAGTTATTGGTGCAGAGCATATCATTATCAAAATGTAAAGAATAATAAATATAATGTAAATATTGCCTCTGATGATGGTGTATTTAATATAGATTTTAATAAAAATAAAATAAAAAGAATAATTAGTATTCAAGATATTATACATTGTGATTATGATAACGATTTTTATAAAGCTAAACATTGGGTTGAACATATAATGTTAAGTAAAGATGGGTCCCAATTAGCCTTTCTACACAGATTGTCATTTGGTGGAGATTATATAACAAGGATTTTGGTTTCAAATATTAATGGGGAAAATCTTCAAATTGTTCCAGGATGGCGTGAATATAAATATACTCATTTAGGATGGGATAAAAAAAATAGATTTATTGTATACGGTAATAAAATGAATCGTATAGAATCTACTTATACGCAAGAAATTTCAAGAAATAATATTAATAATTCATTGAAAAAACAATTATTAAATATTATTAAACATTATGTTCCTAAAAAAATTAAAAATGTATTAAAATCTTATGATAATGGATATAGGATATTTGAATATAATGGTAATCAATTTTTTATAAAAAATAATCTTCACTCAAAATATTTTAATATTGATGGTCATCCATCATTTACAGATGACGGTAAATATATTGTAACAGATACATATCCTGATGATGAAGGAAATCAAAATCTTATAGTATTTAATATTGAAACGAATAAAACAATTTTATTAGCAAAATTGGAAGCAACTCTTAGAGGAAATCCAGCAAGTTGTGATTTACATCCTAAATTGTGTTTTAAAAATACAATAATTATTGTAGATACAGCCTATACAGGAAAACATAGAATGATTGCATTGAAACCTGATTGGCAAAAAATCAAGAAATATTTAGAATAATATGAAAATATTACATATAAATTGTACTGATAAAGGTAGTGTTGGAAAAATAATAAATGAAGTTAATACAAGATTAAAATTATATAATGATATAGGTATTGTTTGCCATAGTTTAGGAGGAGTAACAAATATAAGTGAAAATAATTATAAAACTGCTGGTATTATTGAGCCAAGAATCAATACATATATTTCAAAAATAATTGGTATTCCATATGGTTTTGCGTATATATCAACATTTCGAACAAAACAAATAATTAATGATGTAAAACCAGATATTGTACATTTACATTGTCCTAACAATGATTTAAATATATATTCAATCTTAAATTATTTAAAAATAAACGGATATGCAACTGTAATTACAAATCATTGTGAAATGTTTTATACAGGTAATTGTGCATATTCTTTTGATTGTATAAAATGGCAAAGTGGTTGTGGCAATTGTCCAAATGAAGAGTATAAAAAGAAATATTTATTTGATAATACAAAATTTTCATGGAATTTATTATATAATTCAATAAAAAATTTTGAAAAATTGCTAGTTGTATCTGTGTCAAAATGGGTATATGAGCGCTCACAAATGTCACCAATATTGGGAAAATATAAAAATATAATTATAGAAAATGGAATAGATGTTCAAAAGTATCGAATTCAGAATTTTAACAAAGAGCTTTTCTTAAAAAAATATAGATTGCCAATTAATAAAAAACTAATTTTATTTGTAACTGCACATTTTTCTTTAGAGCCTAATGATATAAAAGGTGGTTATTTTTTAAAAATATTAGCAGAAGAACTTATAAATGATAAATATCATTTTATTGTAATTGGAAATAAAAGTCAAAATTTAAAGTATATATCATCAAATATATCGATAATTGGGCGTATTGATAATGAAGATGAATTAGTAAAATTTTATAATATAGCAGATTTATCCATAGTTTTAAGTAAAAAAGAAACATTTTCAATGACATGTGCAGAATCACTATGTTGTGGAACTCCGATAATTGGATTTAAAGCAGGAGGGCCTGAGACAATATCACTAAAACAATATTCGGAGTTTACAGAATATGGAAATATTAATAAATTAAAAGAAATAATTATTCAATGGATAAATAAGAAAAATTATATCAATAAGTGTATATCATGTATGGCTCATAATAGATATGATTCATCATTAATGTTTGAAAGGTATTATAATGAATATAAAGAAATGATAAATAATTAAAAATAATGAAAATTAATCATAATGAAAATATAATATGGAAATGCTTTTTGGTATTATTGTTTATTAATAATATTTTTACCCTTTATATTTCAGCAAATGAAGATATTAACACAAATATATATTCAATATTATGTTGCAACTATATAATTCTTATTATAGGTATGTTTTTATTGGAAATAATATTAACAAAATTTGAGGTTCTGAAAAGTTTTAAATTTATTTTAATATTATTAATGATACTTAGTTCGTATGTTTCATATATTATTCATCCTACTTATTTTCTTAGAGAATGGATAATACCATTAATTGGATATATTGAAATTCCAATAGCTATATTGTTATTAGAAAATGTAAAACATCTCAAGATAAATATTAAAATTTTTCAAATATTATGTATATTGTTTTCTTTAATAATATTATTAAAATATTATTTTTCACCATTATATTCATATCAAGGCGCTATTACATTGGGATATACAAATTCAAATCGAACTGCAATATATTTAATATTAATCTTAAGCCAAAATTTAGTTTGTTATATTCATTCCCAAGATAAAAGATGGAAAATAGCTTTATTAATTAGTGGTATTCTTATATCTATGTTAATACCATTAACGCAATCAAGAATGTCAACTGTTTGTCTTATATTAATATGGATTATGTTTATTTTTAAAGAAAAAATAAAAATTAATAAATTTATAATATATTTAATAATTATAAGTCCACTTTTTATTATGTATTTGTATATGTTGTTTTATGATAAAAGTTGGATGAGAAATACGATAATATTTGAAAAAAGTTTGTCATCTGGAAGAGATGCTATATATAATATAACTTTTTATGAATTAAAAGATAAAATGTTATTTGGCAATTATATGTTTACTAAATTTGAGAATAAACATAATGTATTATTAACAGTATTAGGATCATGTGGAATTTTAGGTGTAATCTTCTTTGTTATATATTATGTTTCTTCCTATTGCAAAATATTTGAATATTCAAAAACATCGAGGGAAAAATATTATATATTATTATTGTTATTATGTATTTATATTAATGGATTTGCTGAATCTGCTTTATATGTAAGTGGGATAATGTTTGCTGGTATGTATATATCAATTCATTCAATGGCATTCATTGATAAAACTGATAAAGAGGAATTAAATGATTAAAATAGTTATTATTAGTCATACATTTCAAAAAATAGAATATTATTATCGTTGGCAATTATTATCAAAACAATTTAATGATATAGATATAACATTGCTTGCACCAATAGAATGGAGATGGGGAGATGCAAAAAATTTAACATTTGGAAATATAGAAGTAAGAAGTGGAACTATTATTGAGCAAAATAGATTTCATATAAGATTAATAGATATGGGAAAAAAAGAAACATTTGGAGATTGGACATCGAAAAAATTAGAAAATGAAATATTAGATATAAAACCTGATGTTGTATATTTAATTAATTATCATACTCAGTTAGCACTTATTCAATTATTTTGGATCAGAAAAAAAAACAAATTAAAACATATGAAAATTATATGTTTTAGTATGAGAAATCATAATCCATCAATACAACTAAAAATTGCTTCAGGATCAATAAAATCAAGAATTAGAAATTGTTTAGGTTATACATATACAAAGGCTAAATTATATATTGTAAATAATAATGTTGATGCAATCTTTTGTCATTATCCAGATGCTGTAAAAGCATTTCGAAATGAAGGTTATTATGGACCTATATATATGCAGACACAGGTAGGATATAATCCAGATATTTTCAAACCTAATATAGAATCGAGAAGAATAATAAGAAATAAATATAATATTGACAATGAATACTTAATAGGTAGTGCAACTCGTTTTCATTATTCAAAAGGTCTTAAAGAAATAATTGAATCTTTACCAAAAGAAAGAAATTGGAAATATCTAATGATGGGATGGGGTACAGATAAAGAAGTAAATTATATAAAAAATGAAATCAATAAAGCAGGATTTACTGATAGAATAATATTAACTGGTTATATATCAGATCAAAATGAAATGGCTATGCATTGGAATGCATTAGATTGTGCAATTCATGCTCCCATAACAACTCCAGAATGGGAAGAAACTTTTTCATTAGCATTAATACAGGCTATGGGTACAGGATTACCAGTAATAGGTAGTACGTCTGGATCAGTTCCGTATCAGATAGGACCAGAAGGAATTATAATCCAAGAAAAGAATATATCATTAATGAATACAATGATAAAGTATTTAATAAATAATCCAAATTATGGAAAAGCAATAGGAGAGAAAATGTTAAAACGTGCGCAAAGTTATTTTAGCATATATCATTTAAATAAATTATTTTATTATACAATTAAAGATATAATAAATAATATTTATGATGAAAATAAGATCGACATGACAAAAATTAATTATTAGAAAGATAATTTAAATGAAAATAGAACGAACAAAAAATACTAAAAGAAATGCAATTTGGGGAATTGTAGAAAAATTTACAATGATGGCGTTGCCATTCATTACAAGAACAATTTTATTGAAAGTATTAGGAGCACAATATTTAGGACTGAGTAGTTTGTTTACTTCAATTCTGCAAGTATTAAATATGGCTGATTTAGGAATAGGTCTAGCTATAACATATAGTATGTATAAGCCTATTGCTGAAGATGATGATAATACGATTTGTGCATTATTAGCTTTATATAAGAAATTTTATCATTTTATTGGAACAATAATTCTTATTGCTGGTATTTGTCTACTTCCGTTTTTAAATAAATTTATTGCAAAAGAAATACCTAATGAAATCAATATAAAATATATTTTTCTTATTTACTTGTTTAATACTGTACTAAGTTATTATATGTTTGCATATAAAAAGTCAATTTTAGAAGCATTTCAAAGAAATGATATAGCTACGAAAATTAATTTTATATTATCAATAATAAAAAATTTAATGCAAATTGCAATGCTATTTATTTTTAAAAATTATTATTTATTTTTGATTATTTTGCCTTTAATAACACTAGCAAACAACATATCTATATCTATAATAGTTGATTCTAAATATCCCAAATATACAGCTAGAGGCATGATTAGTACTTCTATAATAAAGCCATTATATTACCAGATGAGTGGAGTTGCTATTAGTAAAATTTGTGGTGTTATGCGTAGTACTTTATCAGGTATTTTAGTTTCATCATTTCTTGGTCTTGAATTATTAGCTATTTATGGAAATTACTTTTATATACTAACTTCAATACATTCAATGTTAACAGTATTAAATACGTCTATGTTAGCTGGAATTGGAAATAGTTTAGTGAAAGAGACAAAAGAGAAAAATTATAAAGATTTTCAACATTTTACTTTTTTATATGCATGGATATCGAGTTGGTGCACATGTTGTCTTTTTTGCTTATATCAACACTTTATGAAAATATGGGTTGGACAGAAATTGTTATTTCCTTTTAATATAATGATATTATTTTGCATATATTTTTATAGTATAACAATAACAGATATAAAAAATATGTATGTAACTGCATCAGGATTATGGTGGGAAAATAGATATAGATCCATAACGGAATTATTATTAAATATTATATTATGTTATACATTAGGGAGAAAATTTGGTGTAGTAGGAATATTAGTAACAACGATATTAACGTTAATTTTTATAAATTTTGCATGGGGAGCTAAACTCCTTTTTAATAATTATTTTAAAAATATTTGTATTTTTAAACTTTATTGCAATCATCTTTTATATATAATTGTTAATTTTTCTGTCGCTATATTAACGTTTAAAATTTGTGAACTTCTCAACAATGATGGAATTGCATTTCTATTTGTGAAAATATTTATATGTATTCTAATTCCCAATTTATTATATTTTATTATATATTATAAAACAAAAATATTTAAAGAATCAATGCCTATTATTTTACGAATAATTCCCATTTAAGCAAAAATACAATTTAATATAAAATTAAATAAGATAGGGGATTTAATTTATGTATATAAATAAATATGAAAACAGAATTACATGGCCTGATATTTTAAGAATTATCTCAGTATTTTCTGTGATAATGTTACATACAGCAGTAAAAGGATTTGAAATATATGGTGCAAGAACTATTGAATGGCAAGTTTGTAATTTTTATAATTCATGTACACGGTTTTGTGTTCCAATCTTTGTTATGATTTCTGGAATGTTTTTATTAAATCCAGAAAAAGAATACACCATAAAAACTATATTTAAAAAGAAACTCTTACGTATTGCTTTAGCTTTTATATTTTGGTCAATATTTTATGCCTTTATTCGTATCATTGGAGAAATTTATCATGAATCAAATATTAAAACAATATTTTTATTGTTTATAGAAAGAATTATTACTGGCCCTTTTCATTTTTGGTTTCTATTTATGATTTCAGGTTTATATATTGTTTCCCCATTTTTGCGTTTAATTTTAAAAGATAAATTACTCACAAAATATTATCTTGTTCTTTGTATAATATTTATTTTTTTATTTAATACTATAAATCTTTTCCCTTCACTATCAAATATTCTTTCTAAAACTATAAATAGAATGGATATTAAACTCATGTCTGGTTTTTCGAGCTATTTTGTATTAGGTTATGTATTATCAACAAATAATATTTCTAAAAAATTTAGAAGAATTGTTTATATTATGGGTATTTTTTCTTTGTTTTTAACCATTTTTATTAATGGATATATTAGCTATAAATTAAATGTTCCAGGAATGTGGATGTATGATAATTTATCACTTAATGTATTTATGATGACAATCTCAATATTTATTTTTATTATGTATAATTTTAAAAATATAAAAATGTCATTGTTTTTTTCAAAGATTATATATATATTAGGAAAGTATAGCTTTGGTGTTTATATTATTCATATATTTCTATTAAGTCATATGATACATTTAGGGGTTTCGCCTTTTTTCTGTCATCCTATAATTTCAATACCAATAACTTCTTTTATAATTTTTATTATAAGTTATATAATAATATATTTTATTGGAAAGGTTCCAATAATGAATAAGTATATAATATAAATATATAGTTTTATATAATCTATAAAAATAATTAAAAACATTAACAATGAAAAGTGCATTTATCACAGGAATCACAGGACAGGACGGCTCCTATCTGACGGAACTTTTATTGGACAAGGGCTATGAAGTCCATGGACTGATTAGACGTGCCAGTACCTTCAATACGAACCGGATAGACCATCTGTATCAGGATTCACATATAAAAGGTGTGGCGCTGTTTTTGCATTACGGTGATCTAACGGATGCGAGCAATTTGAGCCGATTGTTCGAGAAGATCCAGCCGGATGAAATCTACAATTTGGGGGCGCAGTCCCATGTACGCGTCAGTTTTGACGTTCCTGAATATTCGGCGGACACGGATGCTCTCGGTGTGCTACGGATATTAGATGCTGTTCGCGAAACATGCCCGAAGGCGCATTTCTATCAGGCCTCTACATCAGAACTGTATGGAAAAGTGCAGGAAGTGCCGCAGTCGGAGACAACACCCTTCTACCCGCGCAGCCCTTATGCTGTTGCAAAACAATACGGTTTCTGGATTACAAAGAACTATCGTGAATCATACGGCTTACATGCTTCCAACGGTATCCTGTTCAATCATGAATCACCACGGCGCGGCGAGACGTTTGTGACGCGCAAGATCACGATGGCGGTGGCGCGAATCATCCGCAACATGCAGGAGTGCTTGTACATGGGCAACATTGACGCACTACGAGACTGGGGCTACGCGAAGGACTATGTCCGCATGATGTGGATGATGCTGCAGCAGCATGAGCCAGACGACTATGTCGTGGCGACGGGCGAGATGCACACCGTGCGTGAGTTCATTGAACGCTCTTTCGAATTCGTCAATCAT
>JAEEGL012816801.1_pt1 | contig 19090 bp, 8 predicted proteins | sample 9134231 | NCBI WGS metagenome assembly JAEEGL01 (sample SAMN16246548, study PRJNA631951) | gut metagenome | biome: gut microbiome; feature: rumen; material: fiber-attached | host: Bos | place: Iran: Karaj | collected 2018-10 | reverse complement strand
TCAAAACTGTCAAAGCCCTCAGGAACATCCAATTGCTCTCCATTATCTTCAGCCTGCTTTAAAAGAGTCTTTATGGAGTTGGCAATATCATTAGCCTCTATACCTAAATATGAAAAATAGGCTTTTTTTGAATAATCATCAAGCCACCCTTCTATGTCTTTCGAGACAAGATACTCCGGCGGAGTATAAAATAAGACCTTCGCTATCTGCATATACGCCTGTAGTTTTTCCTGCCTTGTACCAATGGTCAGCTTAAAAAAGCTGATCGCCTCTTCTGCCGACATACCGTTGTAAAAACGTTTCATCGCCCTGGATGTCCCTTCTAAAAGATGGGGATCCAATTTGTTTTCAATGATATAAGCTTTTACAGCCAACAGGCCACTGCATTTTGAGCGGCGTCCCGCTTGACCGTCTCCTTCAAAATGTATGTAGCGTGCCACAAGATCGTTTCCGGCATAATCCTCCTTACGCTTTTTTAAGGTTTCTTCCGGAAGTCTCGATGAAATGACAGACCACATCTCCTTGATGGTATTTTCCCTGTCATCATACCTTTCCTTCGTTTCCCTGTCACATATTTCAAAAAAGCTCTTCTCGGTCATCCGACCGGGCAGATAGACTGTATGCTTATAATAATTATTTCCGCTGAGCTCACGCTGTATCACCTCGTCCCACTGACTTTCCGTATACTCCCTGCTGGCCTCATCGCTTAACAGCTTATCCATGATATAGACAGAAACGACCCTGATCTCTTCAAAGAACTTCATTCTTGGGATCATTTTCAACAGGAACTGATCTTCGAACTTCTGTCCATGCATGATCTCCCTGGCAATCTTCTTAAACTTTATTCTCGCGATGTCGCAAACTTCAAGGTTCCTCTTATAGTTTTTGATCAGGCCAAATATTCCCTCAGCGTGGATCTTGTCAATGTCGAGAGACAATGCATCTGCGTATAAAGCCATAATTTCACCCTGTGGAATGGGATCATGGTAAGCTTCGTCTTTTTCTTCATCTAAAAGCATGATATCCCTTTTTTGATCGCGTACATTATCAAGCACCTGCTCCATCATGGCAGTCTTTCGCTCATCGCTCTTTAAGCTTGCATTGGCCAGGTATTTGTACCGGCTGAGATCTTGCTCTTTTGCTTCCTTTCGCATATTATACTTTTTAGCCAGAAAGCTTTTGTAATCCTCTGTGCTGATCACACCCTCATCCTCGAGGCCTCTTCTTCTGTATTTACTCACTGCCGTCTCGCTGAGTCCGTTTTTGCGAAGCATATCAAGGCCTATGCTGTAGGCCTTTTTCAGCTTTTTGACCAATGCCTTTTCCTCATCGGTGTGGGCGGCATTTTCATCCATGCTAAGCTCATCATTGTAGTGGTCCCTGTACAGTGGATCCGTGATGATCTCTTTTCTGATCTCATAGTAAGCGGCAACCGCCCTGTAGGGAGCCAGTTTTTCATCAAGCAGATTTTGGTTTTCTTCAGTCAGCTTTTCATAGTAACCATGACGCTCGGACATACGTTCAAAGGCCCCAAGCATATTTGAAAGCCATTCCAAACGATCCGAATACTTTGCAAGCTTTGCATCATCCTCCAGATCAAGATATGATAAGTTGATATGCATGATGCGCTCGATCATCATATCCATGGCGTCACTGATATTCTGACCTTCATAGGAATCCCCCTTTTTGGTCTTATTCCATCCCATATACCGCTCCACGAGAGCTTTATTTCTTCTCTTGTCCCTTTGCATGAAACATGAAAGATCATAGAACTCATCATCAGAGATCTGCGCCTGATCCTTTGTCTGTGTTTTGGCCAGTTCTATAAGTGCTAACCGGATAGAATCATCGGATATCCTTTCTATGGTTCTGGCATTTTTTGTCTTCGTATAAAGCCTGGATCTCTTGTTTTTCTGTTTCTTTTCGCGCACATCATCCTCAAGACGGGATGAAAATGCAGCCTTAAAATCCGAGCCGGAAAGGATAGCCTTTGAAGGCGTATTTTTAAGATAAGCCCCATTATTTTTCACCCTGCTTTCGATGATAGATATCCTGTCAGAAAAGGTCTCGTTGTATGCCTCCCGCTCAAGCTCTTTAATCTGCTCAGGAAGGTTTTCCTCAATCTTTTCATCTAAGATGTCCAGCTTTTTTTCTGAATCATCGAGGTTAATATCCTCATCTGATGTATCGTGATGCTCATCAAAATAAGAGTCCGGTACAGATGCCGTTTTTAAAAGCATCTCCTTCTCATCATCCTCAAGGTAATTCTGCAACGAAAAATCCTGATCTGACTTTAGATTTTTTAACAGTTCATCTTGTTCCTTCATGACCTTCTCCTTTTTCCCGTGGATTTCAGGATCCTCCCACTTTGCTATAAGTATTCAAGTCCGCCCTGGAAGGGCTGGGAATTCTTCCCGACTTATGATTTGAAGTATTTGTACTCCATACTCTTGATCCAGCCCAGCTTATCCATGGTCTCATCTACGCGCTTGCCGATCACTTCTCCCATCACATCCACAAAGCTTATGTCATCCGGCAGATTTGTGTCATAGGCAAGCTTTGCGCACTCTAACGTGTACTTCGACATTATATCAAGATAGATATCCAGCCATTCATTAAGCTTATCCACGTTATTACCGCCTTTTTCTTTGACGAGGTCCATGTACTCTTTTTTCAGCCTGAAATAATCTTCCTTGCGGTAGGGATTATGTTCAAAAAAGAACACTTCCGGATGTGTGAGCCCCTCTTCCGTATACCGGTCATTTACCATCTCAGACATGGCCTTTAAGACTTCCGTATCTGTTCTGGCCTTTTCTTTTTGGATGGGAAGATATACATCCAAAAATGCGTTTAGTTTTTTTGATACATCATCCTTCTCTTTTCCCGAAACGGTCTTATCTTTTTCCTGTTTGGTTTTGACGGCCTTCTGTGCATTCTTATACTCAGAGTATAGTTTTTTCAGATCAGCTCCATAAGTCTCATTACTGTAAAGCTTTGATAAATATAATTCCTCAAACTCATCTACGCAACGGGGCACAGCATAGGTAAATGCTTCTTTAGTTGTAGCAGTTTTTAAAAGTATGCGGACATACTGGCTCTCAGCAGCAAGCGGCCGGTATTTTCCTTTATCTTGCAAGCCTTCATGAACACTAATATCCGCAAGAACAAAATAGCCCTGAGTGTAGTCTGTCATATGTAATACGCATCCCGCTTTTACCTTAAGCCTGTCGATAAGCTTATTCATGGCATCCATGGAATTAGACAGTCTGATCTGCCCCTGTGAAAAATTATAGATCGCAGGGGGCGTCTCTATGCCAAGTTCCTGTGCCTTTAAAAGCGCAGAATAGATCCGAAGACCCGCAGACGAAGCGTCACCCAGCTTAAATAAACTTTTCAGCTCTTTTTCAAACAGATCCTTTTTGTCATTGTAAGTCTCAACTGATTCCGGGCTTAACAGATGCATGAATTCATTCATGAAATCCTCCACCTCACCCACCGAGGCGGCAAACATCATCTTGGTGACGGAAATCTGCTGTTCCTTTGAAAGCTTTGTGCAGTTTCCAAAATCTATGGTGGTAAGCTTCTCGTCACTTACCATGATATTCCCGGCATGTGGATCGCCATGGTAAAAGCCCTCCCTGTATATACCTTCTTCCACCCATTTACAGGCAAAGGTATCCAGATAAGCCTTTTTCTTTTCGAGTTCACAGATCACCTCTAAGATACGCTTAAACACTTTAGGCGGATAATTTTGGGTTATAAACTCTTTAAGCCCGTCTCCTCTGAGCAGACCCGTTTGATCTTCATTTTTCATATTAAGGATTGAGCCGATATAACTATCCTCATCTGTATCATCGAGATATTCACCGTTTTCTTTTCTTTTCAGAAGAGGCTTTAAAAGCTCTTTTACTTCATTGTCGATCCTTTCCATAAGCTCCTGGTAGTTTTCGCCGGGAGCTTTTTCTAAAACCATGGAACTCTGTGTGGGGGCGATAATGGAATTAAGCTTCATTGCTCCCACTTTTTCTTCACCCTTGTTCGTCACCTTATCATAGATCTTACCTGTTTCAACATTTCCTGCCTCAATGGTCAGATCCATTTCCTCTTCTATGCGCAAAAGCTGACCCTCATAGGTACGCTCCATACCGCCCTTTTCCCCATCTTTTAAGGGGGGCAGCTTATCTTTTGCCCGGGTCTTTTGGTCGGTGAGTCTGGCACAGGAAAGGAGTACATTCTTTTCCCTGCTCATACGCGACTTTACATCAGGCTTTAAAAGCTTGATACATGCATCTTCTGTGGTACCGTCGGCTTTTGTAACCTCACAAAGGAAAGTCTGACCCACGGATGCGGAACCCAGGGACTTTTTTACGGTTATATTTTTGATCTGTCCATGTGAGCGTTCCACCATGGATAAAAGCTCGGCCTTTACCACCTTCTCCGGAATGGGTGCAAGGCGGGATTTCATGTCCGATATGGCGCCAAGCAGCTCTTCAGGGATGCCTTCCGCAGGCAGTCCCTGCATGATCTTTTGAAACAGAGGACCGGCTCCCTTTAAAAGTCCTCCGAGATAATTTCCTATGGCAGCTGCACGGATCTTATCGTTTTGCTCCCTAATGCTTTTCTTTTCTTCATCAGTTATATCAGCCTTATTTTCGTCAAGAAGCTTTCCCACGGGCTTGGCGGATCGTACCATGGAACCTAACATGCTTCGTTTATCAAGCATGCTTACCCCTGAAAAATAGTTTTCAAACACAAGACCGATAAACATACCCTGACCCGAGCCGCCGGTAACGGAGTCTTTTACGATCTGTTCCAGACGCTCATTGCCCAACCTGACATTTTCTTTTTTAAGATTATCCTTTTGCTCCTCGGTAAGTTTCGGATCTGTAAGATCATTAAGCTTAAGCTCTCCATACTCTGTCACCTTATTTGGATCAAAAAGCCGGGAAGAATACGTCTTTACAGTGTTTTGTATCGTATCAAGAGACGAATTTACCGCTTCATCGATAGACTTAGACGCATTGCTTAAAGTCTCTTCATCAAGATTTTCTCTTATGATATCTGCAATCCCCGGGATCTTTTTTCCTGAGATCTCCCATCCCGATACTAATCTTTGGGGATCCATAAGCATGCCATCAACCGTGAGCTTTCCCGCTTTTCTGATCAGGTTAAAGGTTGAATCTTTGCCAAACTGCTCATCCAAAGTCTTGTTGATCGCTGTTTCGACCATGTCGGTTATTGACGAGAGCTGCTTATGCATCTTTTGTTTTATCTCAGAAACTGCAGCATCATCTCCCATGGCAAAAAGCGGCAGCTTATTTAAGACATCATCGATCATCTTATACCTGTTTCCGTCAGGTCTGAGCAGGTCGGAAATAAGATATGCAACGGCATTTTGATTCTTTATGAGCATATCACGAAGCTGTCCCCCGGGATTATCTTTTTTTTCATCTGCCTCCCAGGTCTCCTGTGAATAGAGGACATCGGCGATCAGATCCTTTATACTCTCTTCTTCCTTAGTCCAGACCTCTTCACCCGGATTGTGTTCAATCTTAACTTCACGATTTTTAAGCGTGACCTTTTTATCTACCTCATCTTTATCAAGGGACTCCATATGACGGATCTGTTCACGGGTCTTCATTCCGGTGATGGTTTTTGTATCAGAGGATTTTATCCTTTCTTCAAGGCTGTCTCTGATAAGCTTATCCAGTTCTTTTCTTTTTGCCTTCGAAATAATTGATCCGCCTGAGAGGATCATCCCGGCATAGCGGCGAAGCTCCTCGGAGGAAAAATCTAAAAAATCCGTAACCTTAAATCCCGTATGGGACGCCATATAATTGATCAAAAGTTCTCTCTTTTCAAAAACCTGCTCATCCGTCTCATTGAGCACCGAGTATACGGCATCATCGGAAGCGCCGGTACCGTAGAGTTTCTCATTTTTTACGATGTCCATATCAATGGCATCACTTAAGACTTTTGCGTTCCTTTCTATGGGTACGGATATCCCGTTTGATATCAGGGTAAGCTGCCCCGCAGAGTTCTGAGTGATCGTAATGGTATCATTTACCATACCAAAGATCTCAGAGCAGACTTTCCCCTCTTCAAATTTCTTAAGTGTATTGCTTATATATGAAAAATAGCGGGCTAAAGACTTTCCTTTTTGCCTCTCGCCTTCCACTTTACTATTTGCCTGGCGCTCTAAGATGACTGAAAAACCCTCCTGCCCCGAAAGTGCCTTATACAGGACGCTGCCGTATACTCCCAGTGAGTTTATCGCATTCTGTGGCGGGGCTTCTCTTTTTTTGGCTTCAGCAGGCTCACAGTTTTTTGCAAGTTTATAGACATTTGCCTGTACTATCAGTTCTCGGGGAGAGTTTACCTTTCCGGATATGGTCCCCTCTTTTAACAGCTGCCGGGCTATTGTCATATCATTGAGTTCGCCTAAAAGGCGCCTGTGATTTTCAAGCACAGCCGTGTAGCGCTTTGTGGAAGAATTGCGTACGTTCTCATAGGCCTTGCACGCATTTATTGCCTTGTAGTATTTTTTGATGAGGCCATCCATCATGGGCTCATTATAGGTAATGGGTCCCTGAAGGGTGATCTCATCCTGCACAGCTTTTACGGCATTTTTGACATCCTTCATAAGATCCGAGTCACCCACGATGGATCGTTCGCTTTTTAGAAGATCATCTGCTGTCTTTTTGCTGCGCTCACCCAGTTTTTCAAGACTTATCAGAGTATCCTCCAATGTGGGAGGCATATTCTCGAATAACCTTTGATCGAGTTCTGAGAGTGCCTTTTCATTTCGGTTTAAGGTACCGGCAGCAAACATCTCATCAGCATCATCTACCACAACAGCGGTATTCAGCTGATCATAGGTCTCCTCTTCCATACTGATGGTGATAGGCTTTTTATTTTTTAACAGTTCCTCTTTTTCTTTCATATCATTTACCTTTTCATCGGTCACTTTTTATAAAATGCCTTAGTCATTCCAAATCCTGAACTCATCATAGTTAAAATCTCCCTTTGATCTTTCATAAAGCTTTGTGACATCCATGTCTTCAATACCGCTTACATAAAGATCGGAAAAGCAGGTTATAAATTCCGAGATCTTTAACTCGACTATCCTTCCATCATAGGGATCCCTTACCAGTATGGTATTCTCCCCATCTATTACCTTTTGCCCCTTACCCATAACAAGATACACATGTTCCTGTCGGATATCAGTCTCTATCCTTTCCGGAAACTTAACCGAATCATTCATGATATTGTACCTATCCTCTGTTCCCCTGGTGCAGGTTGACGCCACTACGATCTTTTTGGCATTCAAATAGGCCAACATCTTGCCGACAGCCGCATATCCCATCTTGTGGGTAGTGGTGTTGGCCAAGCCAGTTTCATTATCATATATGCCTTCATCCCTGGTTTTAATATCAATTCCTGTTGAGCCGAAAAAGAGCCTGCATGCCATAATCTCGGTTGCATATTTAAGCACATTTACATCTACGGAACCGTCCCCCAAAACTTCTTTGCTCCAATCAACACCCTTCTTCAAACTTGCAGATTTTCCGTTGGAAGTGATCAAAACCGCTGCCGCTTTTTCAACAGCCTGAACCCATCTCGCACGGGAATTGTCGGTAAACCTCGTTGTGTTGACACGTATGTTCTGCAGTTCTCCGTCTCCGTCAAAGAGCCTTACCGTAACTATGCCGGGATCCTTATAATCCCGTTTGATCAGCGTGTTGGTAATATAATCGGGATTTCTCATTACTATGCCCGCCAGAGTCGATATCAGATAGCAATCATTGAGACCTGACTGTGTGACATCCCTCATGGTCGGCACTCCGTAAGGGAAAAGCATCGGAAAGTTCTGATCCTCGCCGACTTTTTCAGTTCCCTTCATCTTTTCATCCGTGGCATCTATATCGACATAGGGGAGCTCAGCCCACTTTTCCCTCTTTTTAAGTACGCGTGGATCTTTTTCAAGTGCTGCGCTTGTATCAGCAAGTTCTTTATCTAGTATCTCATCAAATGACATTCCGTCATATATATCCTGGGCATTGCGGGAAAGATCCACTTTCTTTTCTTCCTCTATTTCTTTTTGTGCATTATCTATTTTTTCCTCCTGCCCCTTATTCTTATCTGCCTCTATTGGTTTTACGTACTTTTTCAGGATTTCTTCACGGCGTTTTCTGTTCTTTTCCATGATTTCTTCCACTTTTGCTTTACGCAGGGCAATTTCATTCTCATCCTCTACCGCCTCGTTACCCTTATTTGCCTCAATTTGTTTTTCGGCGTTTTCCCGGATTGCTTCACGTAGTTTTGTGTCCCTTTCCAAGATCTTTTTCAATTTTGCTTTACCCAGGGCAGCTTCATCCTCTAAAAGCTTCCTTTCCGCCTCGGCGAGTTCTGCCATTAATCTGGCATTCTCATCCATTGCCTCCTGGTACTCTTTTTCCGCCACCTCAAGTTTCGCTTTTGCATTATAACGAAAGACCTCCATGCGCTCTCTTTCTGCACGCATGTGTTCTTCCTGCTTTATTTTCTCGATGAGTTTGAGGCTTGCTTCTTCCTCTTCTTCGCGGCGTTTTTTCTCTTCTTCTGCCTTTCGCGCATCTTCCTTTTGCATTTCCTCAATAGCTTTGCGGCTTGCTTCTTCCTCTTCTTCTTCTCGACGTTTTTTCTCCTCTTCTGCCTTTCGCTCCAGAGCCTGATGCAGTTTCTTTTCTTTTTCTGAGAGTTCCTGTTCCGCCGCAGCAAGTTCTTCTTTTAATCTTTTCTCTTCTTCCAATAATTCGAGATACTCTTCTTCTGCTTTATCTCCTTCTTCCTTTGCCTTCAGGTATTCTTTTTCCGCCTCATCGCGTGCTGTCTTTGCCTTTTTATACTCCACCTTTTTCAGTTCTTCGGCTTCCTGTTTTCTCCTGATCTCCGCTTCCTCATTGATCCACTTTTCCGGATGCATTGTCATATGATATATATATGACAGTGAGACATCCCTGACACCGGCAGCATGAACTGCTTCAAATGTACGGAATAAATTACCGTTCAAAATAATCAGGCTGTCAAACAGCTTGCTGACTTTTTCAAGCCTTACACCTTCTCCATAGTCATCTTTGTTTTCCCTGAACTTATCTAAATAATAGGCGCAGCTTTGTGACAACTCATTTATATATATCTGGATCTGATTCTTTTGACCTTCAAAATCATTTAATCCGGTGGCAAGTTTCGTATCTGCCAAATAATCAAAAAGCCTCTTATAAGCATCCTTGACCTCCTTCATCTCATGAGAATCCGGCTTATCTTTCATCCGCTTCAGCGACATAAAAGCATTCAGGTTTCCCTTGAGCTCCGCCCTGCCCCATTCCGATGCTTCCATGACATTGGATCTGGTCTCCAAAAGTTCCAAAGGAGTGTCTGCCCGGTCTATGTCCGCTTTACCCCGGTCAGCCTGCTCACGAAGTGTCGCAATCAACTCCTTCTCACGGATGAAGCGCTCCATGTTATCCCTTACCAGTGTCTTACGCTCCTTGCCTGCCGTTGTCCATGGATTATGAGATTTTAAGTATGCCTCGCACACGCGGATCGCAGAATCATATTCCATATTCAACATGGACAAAAGGCTTCGCATATCCCCTTCGCCTTTTGTGAACAGCAAACGTTCTATCCTCTTTGAAGCGTTTTTTACGGCAGTCATTTCTTCGGAATCACTAAATGTCCGCTCTGAACCATACAGTTCTCTTGCGCTGTCCCTGGCTTCCGAGGGCATCTCCTCCTGCAGCTTGCCATTTAGTTTATCCAGCTTCGTCTTATCAGTTTTTTTCTTTTTCTCATCCTGCTCATATACGCCCTGAGCAAAGTTATTGTAAAACCTCTCGGTTTCCTGCAATTCCTCTGCATGTATACCATTTTGCTTCTTTTCATCAAACTGATTCTTTTCTTTCATGATCTGTTCCCCCTTAATACCGGTATTTCTGCAGGACTCCATGTCATACTGGGTTCCTGTCACAGTTTTGTTTTTATACCGCCATGTCCTTCGTCTTCATATAATAACTAATGGACTTATAGAGTCCCATCGTCCACATAGATGTCCACGTGTGCTTATTGATCACCTTGCCGACAATAGACACGAAATCCTCATTCACATTCAGGGCTGCTTCACCTGTGCGTTTCTCCATATTAGATATTCTCTCCGACATTATGTCCCGATAGATTTCAAAGAGTTCCTCCTTGATCTCTTCTGCCTTTGCATCATCCTTCGCATTTTGGGCGTCAAAGTACTCTGTTCTCTTCTTCATGAATTCATCACTTCTGTAGGGATTCGCCTTAAAGAACCCGATGATCTTATCTTCCCTTTCCTTGTTGACCTGTTCGTGATTCGCCTGCGTATCACTTTCCCTTTCGAGCATATGCGAAAAGGTTCCCCTAAGAGTTGATCCGTATCTATGATTCGCCTGTATCATGGGGAAGATACCGTCTGCAAGTTCGTTTAGTTTCTTTTTTGTCCCTTCCGGCATAACCTCTTCTTTTGAATCGATCTCGATCATTTCCTTTTTGAACTCCGCAAAAAGCTTTCTCATCTTTTCAGCATTTGCCTTGCAGCCCTCCAACTTTTTGTATACGACCTTAAGCGCATTCTCATCGATTGTCTCTGCTTCCAAAAGAGCTAAAAACTCATCCCTGATGTCTGGCCCGATCACCTTTACCATTTTCTCAAATGCAGCATTCGTCTGTGCCTTTACTTCCTTAAGGTTTCGTACGTCAATAGTCTTTCCCTTGCATTTTGAAGCCAGTGTCTTCATTGTCTTAAGGACCGGTCCTGCTTCTTCGATCGTCCCGGAAAAATACATTTCCAAGTTGGTCTCTGTAGCCGTTAAATTATAGCCTTTTGAAAGTGCCTTAATAAAGTCCGATTTTCTGTTTGTAAAGAATAACATCGCATCTATGCATCTTGGCCAGTCAAAAGCCGGTTCTTCCATTCTATCTATGAAAATCCCCAGGGCATCAAATTTCTCTATTTGATCCAGCGCAGCTAAGTTGGACATACTTTCATATTCCTCCAGCTTTTCGATGAGAGTGTTCATGTCGTCAAGTGTATTGGAGAGTCGAAGCTGTCCCTGACAGAAGTTATAGATGGCTGCCGGCATCTCAAAGCCCATCTCCTGCGCTCGAAGCAGGGTCGCCATGATCTTAAGACCCGTGGTCATATGGTCTCCCATAGCAAATATCTTCGTAAACTCCTCGCCGAGCTTATCACGCAATGCCTGGTATTGTGTTTCGAATTTGGGATCCAAAAGGGCATGGAAATTGTGACGGTACTCCTCCACATCATCGACAAATGCCGATTGCATCAGACGGATTACAGACTCCTGCTCCCCTTTTTCCATATTTGTGCAATTTCCGAAATCGATAACGGTAAGTCCCTCATCGCTTACCATGATATTGCCGGCATGGGGATCTCCATGGTAAAAACCTTCCTTGAAGATGCCCTCCTCAGCCCACTTTTCCGCAAAAGTCTCCAGATATTTCTTCTTAGTTTTCAACTCGCCCAAAAGATCGTAAAGCTTCTTTCTCACCGGTTTGAGAAGCTCCATACACTCATCCCATTTGGTTCCATAATCGGGACTATTAGGACCGACTCCATGTTGCCGTAGATATGTATCGGGAGACAAATCTACTTGCGGTCTCCCTTTTCCATCATAAAGGATCTCCCCCATATTACCGCGGATTTTAAAATCATCCACGAGTTCATCCACCTCTTTTTCGATACGTTCCATGAGTTCAAAATAGTTTTCTCCCGGTGCACGGTCTAAAACCATGGAATTCGATGTGGGAGCAATGGAGGTATTGATCTTCATGGTCTTTACCTTGTCGTACCACTGCTTATCCTCACTGTTGTAGATCCCGCCAAGTTCTATGTTCTTAGCTTCTATGGTAAAGTCCATTTCTTCTTCGATGCGTCTTAGCTGTCCCTCAAAAGTACGTTCCATTCCGCCCTTATCCTGCACATTTTCTCCCGGGATCCCCGCGTTTTCACGCATCTTCATATCTGTCATTCTTGCACAGTCAAGGAGTATCTTCTTTTCCCGCTCCATACGGTTTTTTACATCAGGCTTTAACAGCTTGATCGCAACCTCCTGCTCACTTCCGTCTGCATTTTTAAGAACACAAAGGAAGGTCTGAGCTACGGATGCGGAACCTAAGGCTTTTTTCACTGTAATGTTTTTTACCTGTCCGTGGGAGCGTTCTACCATGGACAAAAGCTCAGCCTTGACCACCTCCTCCGGTATGGGCGAGAGCCTGCTCTTCATATCAGACATGGCGCCTTTTAACTCCTCCGGCATACCCGCATCGGGAAAGCCCTGCAGGATCTTTTGGAACAGGGGACCTGCTCCCTTCAAAAGCCCTCCGAGATAATTGCCGAGGGCAGCGGCTTTTCGTTTTTCGTTGATCTCTTCTCTTGCCCCGATCTCGTCTTTTTGAAGTTTCTTATCCGTAACGTCCAAAAGCTTCTGTGCCGGCTTCGCGCTGCGAATCATGGATGCGATCATGGCACGCTTATCCATGAGGCTGACCATCTCGAAATAGTTCTGGAAGATCAGCTTGGTAAAAAGACCCTGACCGCTGCCGCCTGTCATGGCTTCTTCCACATACTCTTTCAGTTGTTTCTTATCATACTCACGTTTGATTTTTATGCGCTTCGCTTTTTCTTCCTCACTAACGCCGGCCTCATTGGGATCCTTTGGCTTTTTTCTTTTCTTTTTTTCTTTTACCGGCTTTGCCGTAAAGAGTTCGTTTGAAGATGCCACGATGGTTTTTTGTATTTCAGTCAGGGATGATTCCACCCCCTCATCTATCATTTCTGCTGCCTTGTTAAAGTATTCTTCCTCGACCTTTGTCGAAATGATCTCATCGACAGGCGGATACTTCACTCCGTCGATCTCGCCACCGGTTAAGATAAAGTTTATGTCGGACAGTTTTTTAGTCACGTCGCCGTGCTTCTTTAATTCCTTTACTTTCTTTACAAAGGCGTTCTCATCACCGGTACTTTTGGTATCCTCTCCCGCGGACACATAATAGCCTGCTATCTTCATCGTAGCAAGCGAAAGGGCGGTCTTTAACTGTTTTACATACCCGTCTAACGATTTTGCGTAAGCTTCCCCGTTATCCCCTTTTCCTTCCCCTAGTAATGACATCGGCAGACGATCGATTATCGCATCGAGGACTTGAAACTTTGTGTTGCCTGTCTTGAAAATATCTGCAAGCAAAATAGCAAGTGCTTCCTTGTTTTTTATCAGTGTCTGTCTGATCTGATCTGCCGGTTTTGCCTTTAACTCGTCCGTAACCCAGGTATCCTGCGAGAAAACAAGATCGGCAAAAAGCGTCCGTATCTTTTCCTCTTCCGGAGTCCAGGGAATCTCTCCTTCACGGATGTCCCCGGCAATATTTTCGTTCTTTTTTTCGATACGAACCCTATCCTCCAGCAAAAACTCATCCGTATTCTTAAGGGTCCTGATCTTTTCCCGCGAACTCTCACTGTTGATCATTCCCTCCCGGGCCTCTGCCAAAAGATCGTCGATCATCTCTAAATCTTCTTTGGTACCTTTGAATGTACCGTTATAGATCATGGAACATAAAAACGCAAGGCTTGCCGGTTCCACATTTTTAAAATCAGAAATGTTCCTTCCCGTGTTCTTCGAAAGATATGCTGCCATAAGTTCGGCACTCTGCATATATGATAAGGGCCTTGAAGGATCAAGATCCTTCACTGCCTTTTTAATGATATTTGTCCCGGCATTATCCCCATATACCGAATCGTTTCGCACCATATCCATGGAAAGCACATCAAAAAGCACTCCGCCGTCCCGTTCGATGGGAACGGACTGTGTCCCGGCATAGAACGTAAGCTGTCCGGCATCACTTTGTGCGAATGTAAACACGTTACTTCCGACAGCAATGGTTACTGCGCCGTATTTCCCCTCGGAAATCCGACCAAGGTTTTCACGAAGGTGCATAAGGAGACCGGGAAGCTGATCTGCAAATTCTCTTTCCTTTTTATCTTCGCTTTTTTTCAGTTTTTCGATGGCACCCGAAATCGTATCTCCACCGGACAAAATACGATAAAGGATCGCCCCCTGTGTCCCAAGCTTTTCGAGCTTTTCCTGCCCCGGTTTCTCCCGGATTACATGCTCTCCCGGCTTTTGCATACCCGCGACTCTTTTGTACCTGACACCTAATACAAGCTCTCTTCCCGAATTATAGGTATCACCGAGCTTTTGGTCTAAAATAAGCTCTCTTGCGCAAATGAGATTCGCACTATCGTTAAGGAGTTTTTCCATACTTTTATAGACCACTCTTCTTCGCTCTTTTGCCCTGTCGCTGTCGGAGGTCTTCTGCAGAATATAATCCTTGCATGCCAGTATGGCGACATCCATCTTTTTTATGACAGAGTCAATATCCTCGACAGTAAGCGGCCTGTCGTGGTTTTCATAAAAAGCTTCATCGGATTCCCGTACCGCAATTTTTACAGCTTTCATCAGAGAGCTGTCCCCAAAGAACAGATGACTGTCAAAAAGATCCTTCGATGCAGACTTCTCCTCTTCCATCCGATTCCGGATCTCCATGGCCACTTTGCTATCCATAATCTCAGGAACGTGATCCTGGAGTCTGTCAATCAACTCATCTATTTCTATATCTTTTTCGTCTTTCTGATCCGTCTTTTCGCCATTATAAAGCATAGGATCATACGGATTGGTAAAGCTATTGACTCTCTTTAGATCCTCCTTTTTGCTTTCACTGATGTTAACGGATTTACTTCTTAAAAGTTCGTCTTTTTCTTTCATGGTATGTCCCCCCCATGGTGTTTTACAAAATGTATATCCAATTATATACACGCCGACCCAACAGATGTCTTACTAAAAAACGATCATCCCAGAAGATGACCGTTTTTACATCATTTCCAGTATACCCTTTATATGCTCTCTGTCTTCCCTCGACAGATCTGTGTCAGACTTCAGGCATTCCTCACACTGTCTTTTTATCTTTTTTTTCGTCAGATCAAGCCAGAACTCTTTATTATCATCATGGGCTGATCCTTCCGGGATATCGTTTCCCATGTGACCCACCCCTTGGTCTTTCGCAACCTCATGCATATCCAGGCCATAAAGATATCTGGCAAGAATTTCCTGTTTCATATCTCCGGAAGAAGCACATCTTTCCAAAAAATCACGGTGGGCGATCATATCGTCATATCGATCTGTACCTGCGGCTTCCTTTAGTTCACGCAAATACGCAGATCGGCACTTTTCAATGAAATGATCTATCTCCTGTTTTAATCTCCCATCTGTAAGATCATCAGCATTTTGCGTGACAACAAAAAGACTGGTGAACGCAGCCGCTGCAGAATAGTCATCCTCTGCATCCAAAAAAGCCCGGGCAGAGAGTTTTAACATATCCCCCTTTTCATCTGCCCCCTCTCTGTCTGATATCTCTGTAAGAAGATCTTCAAAGCTGTCTGGCAAAGGCTGTCTGTTAAAATGAACGATAGTCGCCGGCATCAACCCTCGCATCAAAAGATTCAGCCGGTCAAGTTTATAATCCTTATCCTGTTTATTCATAGGCTCAATCGTCAGGAAACTTTGATCATTTTTATGTAACGTTTTACATCCTTCTCGGTAAGATTGGGATACTCCTCCCTAAGAAACGACTCCCATTTATCAAAATCAGCTTTTGTGAGAGTAAACCCGAGTTCACCGAAGAATTTTTCCAGTGAAGCCACCGGAAGATCCGATCTGAAGTCACCCTTATCTGCGGCCGGGATTAAAAGAGTAAGTGTTTTTACTCCACTTTTTCTTAATATGGTCCGTACACGATCTAAAAGCTTCGTGCCGATACCACTTCTCCGATACTCTTCCACCACATATACATAAACCAGTTCAACATAGTATTCCCCATTATCTGTTATGCCTGAATGAAACTGTGCCATTCCGAGGAGTATATGCTTTTCTTCTTCCACTCCTATCGCTCCGAGAGTAAAATAGCCTTTTTTCTGAGTTCTTGAACTCACATACTCCGGCAAAAATCCCTTAAACAGTGGCAAATCCGCTTTTGTCAATGTGTAGATTTCTGTTCGCATTTTTGCATCCTCCAGTTTTATGACCCTCTAATCATTTTATACGTTAATCAATATTCTCTGATCGAGAAAGGCTTCTGTCATCATTGCCCATGAGTAATTGCTCATGTATTCACCTCTATAGGATTGAACCGTTCCTTCATCCTTAGCAAGAAAGCGATACAGATCGCAATCACAAAGCTCCGGTACAATTCGAAGCATCCCATGATCCATTTCAAACAGGTGCTCAATGTTATAGTCTGTTAATGTCTTTTTCAGGCTTCGGATCATCACATCAAACTGTCTCTGCCGCGGTCTGTCATAAACATCATCCTCAAATAGCGCTGCAAAGATCTCCGCCCTGGTCGCTCCACTGCCCTGCCTGTCAACGAGATAGGCCAGGATCTCCTTTGATTTTGCCCTGTCGAAAAACACGGGTTTTCCTTCAACAAAAACATCAAAATTACCGAAGGTTTTGATCTTGATCCGTGGCATGTCTTCATCCACATCAAAAACCATCACTCCACTGCGTTTCGACAGATAAACATTTAGTGCATCACGGACATTTGTGACTGTTTCCTCAAAGTCAGTGCCTTTTTGACTGCGGCATTTTTTTAGCAGTTCAGTTGCTAAAGGGTGATCATCTTCCACACATATTATCTTCATGACAAAGCCTGCTCTATCAGTGCATCAATAAATTCCTCGCCTGTTTCATCCTTTTTCCTCTGATGTGGTACTGCAAAAATCTGTGCCACATTCTCATCCGGATGCCCGTCAGAATAATCCTCAAGACTTTCCTCTATCATCTGGGAAAGAAATGTCAGCATGTTAATATTAGCGTTTTCGGTAAAAATCAAAAATCCGTTCTTCCTGATACGTATCACCTCGCAGTCATCCGGAAGGTTTCCTCTTAAGGCTTTAAAAAAAGTACCCTGATCTCCCTCAGTTTCAATGCAAAGCCCGCCCTGATAATCGAATTTTCCTTTTCTGATCATTATTTTCAAATAGTCAGTATATTCCCGGTTATAAAATCCCGATTCCGGATCAATATACCGCCACTGCTCGGCGTATGAAAAATGCAAAAAGGCCAGTGCCACGGCCATGCCTAAAGAGCGCATGGAGCAATTTGTAAAAAAAGTAAATAACGCTGACATGGCAACCGGAACCATCATGGGCCAGATTGAAAAAAACTTAAGCGGTCCGTGCAGCCGTATATGATGCAGCACAACAAGAATAGGGGTAAAGCCGTAAACGTATTGGGCAACAGTCATTATGGTAAACATTGATCCGGCAGTAAACATCATGTTTTCATCCATGGTAAACATGAAGCCGTTAAAGAAATTAATGATTGTAAGAACCCCCATGAATACTACCGGCACCACAAACACACGATATACCTGCCGGATATGATCCCAACTTTCATTTACCATATAATCAATATACACGATCCAGATCAAACCGATCACAAGGGTGGAATACTCCGCAACAGACGGGAAAAATACCCGCACCGGATGAGGCCAGTCAAGCATCCGGTGATGAAGAGCATAGCTTATCCCGTTGGAGAGTGCATTTATCATAAGAGTGATACACATCACTTTATGCATAAAATCCATATGTTCATCACGACTGTACCTGTTTTTTGCCGACATAAACATGATTCCTGTCGCCATACATATTGTCATAATGTCAAAATATATTGTCACCTGTGAATCAATAGCCATGCTCACTCTACCTCCTCTTCATAAAATGGTACGCGCATCACCTGCATATGCACAAATACCAATGTAATCGCAAACAGTATCGAAGTGCTTGCGGCTTCATTAAGGATATAGCCCGCTGCGACCCGTATGAAAAGCAATCCGGCAAACAGCCAGATGTCTCCCACATCGATCCTTGCCATAAAAACACAAAACAAAATAAAATAAAACAGTGGAACAAGATACAAAAGGAAGCCCAGCCCTCCCTCGTAATAAGTGCCTGTGGCAGGATCAATGTAAAATGCAAAGTGCGTAATTATATTTAAAACAATAAGACCGACTCCCACGGCCAGCGGGATAGAAAAAAAACTAATCTCCTTTAATGTCTTATCCCCTTTTTGCCCCCTGCAATAGGTATGCCAGAATAACAGAAATGAAAAGGCGTACATACAAGCATAGAACATACTGTTAAAGAACTGCCCCAGCCATCCCGTCTGACCGGGTATTAACAGATCAATCCCTATGGCAAGAATATCAAATAAAGATAAAGCAATGTTTACTATGCACATATTAAAAAACACCCGATCTTCCAGTCTGCCGCGTTTCCTGTAAAGCCGGGAATAAAAAATAATCCCTGCCATGATAAGCAGCGACACCCCATCCACGGCGATCGTTGCTTCTAACGGATTATCGATCACATTCATATCAGCCTTCCTCCTTTTTGTCAAAAATCACCTTAAAAAAAGCATACTGTCAACGGGTGTACACCCACAAACAGTATGCATCTAAAGCATCAGGTATGTAATTTATGAAGGGCAAAGTTATTCTGTCTATTTGTCTGTCTGTCTGTCTGTCTTAAAGATTCTACTATATATGCCATCCAGTGCATCCCCTCTGTATAAAGCTTCGAAAATAATTTTAACATATTACTTTACCAAAGTAAAGAAATGTGGGTTCTGCAGACCATCCATGGGGTTACGCCTGTTTACCATCTCAGATGGGGGCTTTTAGGTGCAATCAACTCTAAAGCTACCTACTATTTCAGAAAAACATCCACATTTGACCTGTCCACCCGGGCGTAGGGGAAGCGGATGTACTTTCCGTCCGTAAGGTCCAGGGATGAGGTATCCCCGTCTGTGGCCAGGGCTACTGCAAGTTCAAACATGGCCCTGCCCTGCTCTTCTTTATCGTTATATACAGTGCCCAGCATGGTGCCGTCCTCCACCGCCGCAAGACCCACATCCGTCCCATCAATGCCGACGATCACCGGCCTGTCCGCCAT
>JAEEGL012579950.1_pt1 | contig 19090 bp, 18 predicted proteins | sample 9134231 | NCBI WGS metagenome assembly JAEEGL01 (sample SAMN16246548, study PRJNA631951) | gut metagenome | biome: gut microbiome; feature: rumen; material: fiber-attached | host: Bos | place: Iran: Karaj | collected 2018-10 | reverse complement strand
CTGCCGCCCTCAATCGAGCCGCACGCATCGGGACATATCATTGAGCAGCAGCAACTTATCGACAAGATTCTCGCCAACGGTTACGCTTACGAGTCCAACGGTTCTGTATATTTCGACATAAAGAAATACGCAGAGAAATACCGTTACGGCAAACTTTCAGGCAGAAACGTTGAAGACCTTTTGGAGAAGACGCGCACGCTTGACGGTCAGGACGAAAAACGCAACCAGTGCGATTTCGCGCTTTGGAAAAAGGCTTCGCCCGCGCATATCATGCACTGGCCGAGCAAATGGAGTGAAGGTTTTCCGGGTTGGCATCTCGAATGTACTGCCATGAGTACCAAGTATTTAGGCGAATTTTTCGATATTCACGGCGGCGGCATGGACTTGCAGTTTCCGCATCACGAATGTGAAATCGCGCAAGCCGTAGGAGCGATGGGACACGACAGCGTAAAATACTGGGTTCACAACAACATGATAACCATCAACGGCAAAAAAATGGGCAAGTCACTCGGCAACGCGATGACGTTGGAACAGTTTTTCGCCGGTCAGCACGAACTTCTTGAACAGCCCTACACGCCTATGACGGTGAGATTCTTTATCCTTCAAGCGCATTACCGCTCAACATTGGATTTCTCCAACGAGGCTTTGCAGGCGTCGGAAAAAGGTCTTGAAAAACTTCTTTCCGCCGTAAAATCGCTTGATTCTTTATCAGCAGGCAAGAGTTCGTCATTCTCCGTGTCAGAATTGAAAGAAAAATGTTTTGACGCCCTTAACGATGATTTTAACACGCCGGTAATGATTTCATACCTTTTTGAGGGTGTTAAACATATAAACCTCATAAAAGACGGCAAAGAAGGCCTTACTGAGGCTGACTTAAACGACTTGAAAAAACTTTATCACGATTTGTGCTTTGAAATTCTCGGTTTGAAGGACGAAACTGCAAAATCCGACAACAGCGAAGTTATCGGCAATCTCGTTGACATGATTCAGCAGTTGAGAAAAACCGCGAAAGCGGACAAGAATTACGCTTTGTCTGACAAACTGCGCGACGATTTGAACAGGGCAGGGGTGAAGATCAAAGACACGAAAGACGGATACGAGTGGAGTTTGTAAAAAAAGAATGTCAAAACTTTAAAAATATAAAGACCATGGAAGTAACAATAGACCACAAATATTCCGAGGCGGAAGCCCTCGCAAAGATGAAGTCTTTTTTGACCAAACTCAAAGAAGAACATCAGGACAAAGTCGGCGGAATCACGGAAAACTGGAACGGCAACGAAGGCGATTATTCATGCAATTTTAACGGCATGACACTTGCAGGCCACATTCAGGTAAAGGACGGCAAAGTCATAGTCAACGGCAAAGTGCCGTTTTTGCTGAAACCTTTTGAGTCCCTGATTGAAAACACTATCAGAAACGAGGCAAACAAAGTTCTTAAATAAAAAAAATCCCCGCCTTTGAAGCGGGGATTTTTTTTATTTCTTCGGCATTGCATTTCCGTCAACTTTTGCGATTTCGCCCTGAGAATATTCTATTTGCGTTTCCAAGAGTCCGTCTTCGTCATAAAAACTCCAAACGCCGTTTTCTTTTCCGGCGACATATTCGCCGTCGGTTTTTATTCTGCCGTTTTCGTAAAACTCGCGGTATCTGCCGTGAAGGTTTCCTTGCAGATACTTGGTTTCGATTTTTAGTTTTTTCGTTGATATAAAGTAGACTTTGTATTCGCCGTGAAGTTCGCCGTCAGAGTAATTCTCTATAACCAAAGCGTCGCCGACGTCGGTTTTCCAGCGTCCCTCTTTTGAGCCTTCAACAAAGGCTCCGCTCTGAATCGTGTCGCCAATAGGGGAGAGTTCATAACAAATACCGTCTTCCCTGCCTTTTACAAAATTTTCTTCGCGGCGGAGTTTGCCGTCAGAATAATACCAAAGCCATTTGCCTTCGGGTTTGCCGTCCTTGTAAACGCCTTTCTGCTCCGTCTGACCGCCCGGAAAACAAAACAGCCATTCGCCTTCACGTTTGCCGTTTTTGTAACTGCCTTTGCCTGAGACGTTTCCTAAGGAATCGTACAAAGTCCATTTGCCTTGTTCCCTGCCTTTGCCGTCAACGATTCCGTCAGCGATTTTTTTGCCTTCTTCACTGTAAGTTTCGGAAGATTTTATTTTGCCCTGCTCGTTGTAAACGCGGTGAACTCCCACAGGAAGTGAATCCTTATAACCGCCTGACTTTTTTAACGTTCCGTCCGAGTAAAATTCATTCTTCACTTTTACGGTTTCTTTGTTTGAAGCAAGCGCGTTTTTGTTTTCCTGCTGAATTTCGCCGTTGATGTAACGCACGATTGAGGTTTCCTTGCCTTTCTGGTCAAATTCGCGGTAATAACCGTTAAGTTTGTCATCTTTGTAGTAACATTCGGTTTTTACCTTTTTGTCGGGATAAAAAGTCTTGAAAACGCCCTGTTTCATTCCGCGCGAATCCACACGGTTTATGTTGTTTTGGTCGATAAGAGAGCCGTTTTTGAAGGTCATAACTGCGACGATGTCTCCGTTTTTGTTGTAACGGTATCCTTCGCCCTGCTTTTTGTTGTCTTTATAAGGGATTTCTTCGCTCAAAACGCCTTTTTCGTAATAAAACGACATGCCTTCTTTTTTGTCGTCGCGGTACAACTCTTTGGATTTCAAAACGTTATCGGTGTATGTTAACGTGTAACCGTTTTTTTTACCGTAATTATAGTTGATAACGTTTGTCGTGTCGCCTTTTTCGTCAAAAAACAGCCAAAGACTATCAAGTTGAAAATTTGTGCGCCGCCCCGCCGATTTTAAAACACCGTCCGGATAATACGTTTTCCAAAAGCCGTCGGGTTGACCATTTTTCAAAGTGCCTTCACTCGAAATGCTGCCGTCAGGATAATAAAACTTGTTGTAACCGTTTGGGTTAACTTCCTGAGCCGCAGCGTTTACGGTTATAAAAAACGATAATATAACAAAGAATTTCTTCATGGTTAACTCATCTCCATCATTCTGTTGATACAAACGACCGCTTTTTCTGAAAGTTCTTTCGGAAGATCTACTTGCGGAAATTCGTATTTAAGCGTTAAGTAAATCTTTTTCAAAGAGTTACGTTTCATGTTAACGCACATATTGAGCGGGTGTCCCTCATTGCTCGGTACGGGAATGAAAGATTTTTCGGGATTGCGCTTTTTCATTTCATAAAAAATTCCCGGCTCGGTTGCCACGATAAACTCTTTGTCGGGCTGTTCAGTGCTCATTTTCAAAAGGTAAGATGTTGCGCCGACAAAATCCGCAAGTTGCAGAATTTCTTCTGGACATTCGGGGTGGGCGAGAACCTTCGCCGAAGGATATTTCTCTTTTAATTCTTCAAGCGCATTCGCGTCAAAACGGCTGTGAACATGACAACCGCCTTGCCAAATCACCATGTTTTTTCTGCCCGTAACCTTCTGAACGTAGTTGCCGAGGTTTTTGTCCGGTCCGAAAATTATTTTTTCGTCTTCCGGAAGTTGCGAAACAATCTTTACGGCATTTGACGAAGTTACAACGATGTCAGTAAGGGCCTTGATTTCTGCCGTCGTGTTAACGTATGAGATAACGGTGTGATCAGGATATTTTGCCTTTAAGTCTTTGAGTTGCTGTTCGTTAATCGAGTCTGCCAAAGAACATGAAGTGGCAAGATCGGGAATTAAAACTTTTTTCTTCGGCGAGAGAACCTTAGCGGTTTCTGCCATAAAATGCACGCCTGCGAAGACGATGATGTCGGCGTCGGTTTTAGCCGCCTGCTGCGAGAGACCGAGACTGTCGCCGGTATAGTCAGCGATTTCCTGAACTTCGTCCGTCGTATAATAATGCGCCAGAACAACGGCGTTTTTTTCTTTTTTAAGTTTCTTTATTTCCTCGCGAAAATCAATTCCGTCGGGAACAGGCATATCCAAATGCCCGTTTTTCAATGTCAGTTCCATAGTTTTTAATCAATTTTTATTTTGCACAAAAATACGGTTTTTTATTAATTCTAAAAAAACATTTTGATAATTTAGAAATTATATTCATTTTTGCGGTTGTAATATCGTTAAATTCTCATTAATATGAAAAACGTATTTACATACGATAAAGCGAGAGGCAGTCTTGTTAAAACCTTCTATAAACTTTTGGTTAAAGGTTGCGAAGTGTCTTATGAAGATGTATTGACTGATTTTTTCGGTCAAAATTTGTCAAATAAATTAGCAGCATATACGGAATACAAAACGCTTAAACATGTAATTCCGGAAGTTGTTGATGAGTTTAAAAAAAACGGTTTTGATATATTGCAAATTAAAAACGGGCGTTCTACAAAATATAGATACATAGGCGCGGACAAAGATCCGTTAAAAAACATTAAATTTCAAGCGGTACTTAAAGAAAGATATGACAAAATTGCTGACTACATAAACAAAAAGAAACCTTTTAAAATCACATATTTGCCTTTTGACCGTAATAAGATGGAGATTATCTTTCACCCGCATTTATTGAGGACATATAACGGGCGTTATTTTGCATTAGGAGTGTCAGAAAAGGATGGGTGCGAACCTTTTAGACAATTTGTCATTGCTTTGGACAGAATATATAAGAAGGACGAGGATGACGATGAAGAACAAGAAATTCGCTATATACCAAAACATCCGTACATACCGCCAGAACATGGAGAATATGATTATTTGGCGAATTTAGTCGGGGTTAGTTTTGAAAAAAATGCAGAATTGACCACAATCAGATTGAGAGCCTTAGATAAATATACTTTTGGCAGACTTACCAAAAAACCGTTGCATAATTCTCAAAAAACAGTTCTACCGTTAACGAAACAAAACGGATTGGAATATGGAGAAGTGGAAATAACAGTTTATCCAAATGTGGAACTATTGGGACAGATATTAAGTTACGGAAGTTATCTTCAAGTTGTTTCGCCGGAAAGTTATAAAAACACGGTTGCAGAAGAAATAAAAAAGGCTCTACAACTATACGAAAATGGTGATTGAATTCGTGAACCAATAAAAAATGAATTATATTTGCAGGGAAACAAAACAATTTGTACTTTTGCTGTTCAAATGACTTTTAATCACTTTTCAATATATAAATCGCTATGGCTTACGGATTGTTTGCAAATATTTTCACTTCGACCAAGGAGAAAGAGGCAGTTCAGAAACTTGAAGATGCCAAGATAGATTACCAATTGGCAGAAAAGAGGCTTAAAAAAGCTGCTGAAAGCCTGTACTATGCCCGCAAATCGGCCTTAAAAGAGATAGAAGATGCAGAATCTAAGTTAAAAAGACGTCGTAATTTTAGCATCAACAATGTTACTGAAATTGCCGTAGCGCGTGCATCTGTAAGAAATTTTACAGAAATTATTCAAAATGAATCGAACCTTCCAGTCACTGACTATTATTCCGAAAAAAGAGATAACTTAATAATAGGCACTACCATTGGTACTCTCGGAGCGATTGGTGTCGGAATGTTAGGAAGAACTGCCATGGCAACATTTGGTTCTTTATTATTTCCTTTGGGAGCAATTGTTGGTGGATTAGCTATGTTTGCGTTTAACACAAATGACGAGTATGATAAAATCAATAAACAAACAAAAGAAATAAAAAGAGTAACAGATAAAATACAGCAATGTATTAGGGAAATTGAAAATTTAAGATATGATATAGAAGATAATGCATATCATTTAAAAGAATATATTACCAAAGGCAAAGATGATTATCAAACAATTATTGATATCATCAAATCACTTTGTGTAAAAATTAATAAAAGATTTGATATATGAATGATTCTTGGAAGTTTTTGATTGAGTTTTTCAACTCTGATAAATCAATTGTCGATGTTATTAATAAAGCATTGGCATTGAAATCGGATAAACGAGTCAGAAATACAAACGTAGATGTCTTTCTTTCTGACATCCGCAATTTATTACCCAATGGTAATCAAGAAACCGCATATAAAGATTTTTTAAATTTTGTAACTTCCAAAGATATTTTAAAAAAAATTGAGAAAGATGAAGATTTGGAAATTTCCGAGAATAGGTTTTTAGGCATAGATATGGCTATTGGACCGTATTTTGCTTTGTTTGCGCTTAATATTTATACCGAATGGTTCTTGTATGATAAAGAATACATAGAGAAATGGAAAGATGATAATAACTTTGATATGAGTAGAATATCCGATTATTTTTTAAAAGCAAAAGGAGAAAAGGCATTATTATATCCACTTATGATATTACTCATTGTACTAAGACGAGAATACAATGATTCACAAAAAAACATATACACAAAAAGGAAGGTTGAAATTCTAAAAGACATATACATACAGAGGAAGATTGAAATTCTAAGAGAAAAAACTATACGTCCCTATCTGTCCATAATTTATAGCATTTACAATCAATTTGATTTTGCAAATACTGATATTAAAGAAGAAATAAAAAAAGATATAAATGAAAGTCATATTAAATTGACAACTTTTCATCCACTTATTATAAACAATATCATTAGCAATAGTGATAGATATTTTTGGCTATTCGATGAATTAAATAATCAAGATGAAAAAAAAGAGCAATATGAATGGGTAGAGGAAAAACTTAAAAAACTTGATTCCGTAAAGAAAAATAGTAAACGGCTTCTTGTAGATTATTTATGTCTTTATACTAAAATTAGAGAAAACGATTATTTTATCATTGATGACACGAAACCGTTGTATTTGATAAATAAAATATATATTTCTCTTAATAAAGGTAAGGAATATAAAAACGTTTGTTTTAAATACCAAGCAGATTGGAGTAATATTCCCGATGAATCATTCGATTATATTCAAATCTTACCAACGCCCAAATCGCCCAAAGAAAATTATAGAGAAGAATACAGAGTTGATTCTTTACGTAACAAATTGAAAAAAGACGGCGAGTTTTTAGTAGTCCAAACAGAAGATGAATATAAAAGGGAACAAATCCTCAAAGAGGAATTTTCTAATTTTAGACACGATTTACAAACTGTAATGAATGATTATGCCATTCAAGCATTAAAGAAAAATTTAGGCCTTGCAATTGATGGTATTAATAAATTGTTCATAGGTAATAATTATCCTATCATAAAAGAAATACAAGAAAAACTAATAGATGCCCAAGAAACAGCATACAATATAGAAAACACATATAATGTTGTAAACAGTTACATACAAGCCGCTGGCAATCCGTCAGTTAAGAATGGCAATAAAGATAAAATTTATTTAAAAAAATTCCTTGAGGATTTTATCAAATATGAATCAAAACGAGATAAAAGATATATTCTTTCATTCGAAAATATGGTATTACAAGGGCATGAAACAATAAAATACTACAAATGGACTCTTATTGTAATACTAAAAACTATAATTGATAACGCCATTAAGCACGGTTTTTGTGATGATTATAAATGCGAGAATCCAGAAATACGAATAATCGTAGAAGAAATAAAGGACAATTATATACTTAGAATATGTAATAATGGGAAAGCAATTAACATTCCAACATCAGAATATATAACTCGTGGTTTATTCAAAGGAATAACGGGTCATACCGGCTTAGGAGGCTACCAAATATATAGGTATGCCAAAATGCAGGGCGGAGATGTTGAAGTACATTCTATTGAAGATGAAACTCCTTCTGATTGGAATACGGAAATTCATTTAATTATAAAAAAATAGATATGGATAAAAAAATAAACATAGTATGGTGTGATGATCAGATAGACACTCTTCTGACAGAAGAAGTTTCATCAATCTTTGATGAAAGCAGATGTCATATCCTGAAAACAACAAAAACGGCAGGCGACTTGATAAAGTTTTTGAAAGAAAACGAAAACATCGTTGATGCTGTAATTGTTGATTTAAATTTGGGAAAAGGAAATCCAACTCCTGATAAAAAACAAGCAGACGGCTTTCGATATATTCATGAACGGATAGAAGACTATCCGCACATTCCATTCTACCTATACAGCGGTCGTGATGAGGATTTCATAAAAAAGATATACGAAGAATTGCAATTCTCAACAGATGATGATTACTTCTTTTCTAAAAATGAAAATGGAGACGCAAGATATTTTAACAAACAACAAATGCCACAACTCTTGGATATGTTGGTGGAAGAGGTTGAAGAAATTCGCTCACGCAAAGCCGAATATAAAATCAAACAGGAATATCCTGAGGCTTTTCAAGCAATAGCAGAGTTTAGTGAAGCGATTGTAACAGAATTTGAAGATAAAGGCTTTGAAAAAAGCGCATTTACAAAACCTTTTATAGATATTCTTACTGGCAACATAAAAAAAGAAACAGGCAATACTTTAAGAACTCTTATAGAGGGAGTGTATCGTAAATATAGCCATTTCACCCCCTGTTGGTGTTCTATGAATGCTATTCCTAAGCTTTTAAGTAGAGAAAAAATAAACGGAAAAATCTACACCTATTATCAAGAGCAATATAAAATGCCAAAATATTTGAAAAATGCTTTTGAATTTTTCAATGAATATGTCAATGCTTGTTCGCATCCACAAAACATAGATCTTCGTATGATGAAAGCCGTTGCCATAATAGGTCTTGATTTAATAAGATGGGCTGGAGAATTTAAAAATAAAAATAAACATAACAACATGTTCAAATTCGAAGAATTTACAACACAAATAAGAGAATGCGTTGACAAGGTTGGAAGTAAGGGGAAACCATTAAAAGGGAGTATTATTAAGGATAAATATGGAGATAATTATTGGTTACAACAAAATACGTCAATAGAACTACAAGTTGGCGATACGGTAAAAATCAAAAAAATATCAGCAGATGGAAACACAGAACATGGATGCGAATATCATGTATCTTACGAAGATTGGGAACTAATTGAAGGTAAAGAAGTGTCCAAAGAAACGGAAGAAACTTCCGATGTTGTTACCCTCAATCCTCCAATTGAGGGCAAAGTCCAATCTACAAATATTGAAGGTGCGGAAATCCTATATGTAACTTCCGACGATGGACAAAAATACCGCATAGAAGAAGACGACGTCAAACCAAATCCTTTTGATGCAAATGTAAAGATAGAAGGCCATTCTGGACGAGACCCTATATACAAGGATTACTTCTTGGTCCCTTCCAATTTGTGGGAATTAAATATTGAATAATAATGAAAAAATGGTTCACAGAAGCGTGAACCATTTTTAATTTGTAATTATTTTGAACATCCATAATAAACCTCTAATTTTGTACCCGTAAACAGAACCACAGGTTCACTGCTAAAAATTAAAAATAACAAGAAAAGGCAGAAGCAACGGGTGAAGCCAAGCCGCTACAAAATAACGTAGTCCTAAAAGATCCCATATTTTTAAACTCTTTAATTCCTTTTGTGTATGGAAAAGAAGAATTCACAGAACACCGCAACTCGCGGTCTTGAAACTGTTGCAATAACAGATTGCACTAACAATCAGCAGTGGACACGGTATAGAAGCAGACAAGCCCATGGATTTGCCGCCGAAGATGCCAACGCATTACACGATATGTTGCACGGCAACAAAGTGGATAAAGTGGGTGTTGACAATATCAAAAATGGTGCTGACCGCATAGTCAACAACAACATTAGTATTCAGACTAAGTATTGCGACACTGCAACTAAGTCTGTAAATGCTGCCTTTGAAAACGGTCAGTTCCGTTATGAGGGAATGAAATTAGAAGTCCCCAAAGAGCAATACGACGAAGCCGTGCGCCTTATGGAGAGTCGCATTCGCAACGGACAAGTCAGTGGCGTAAGCGACCCAAATATGGCGAAGCAAATCGTCGTCAAAGGCCACTGCACTTACAACGAGGCAGTGAGAATAGCCAAGGCAGGGAATTGGGACTCTATTAAGTTCGATGCAAAGACCCAATCTGTGTCATGTGCTTTTGCATGTGGATTGTCGGGCGTAGTCGGTTATGCGACGGCATTAAAAAATGGTGCCACTCAGAAGGAAGCACTAAAATATGCTGGAGTGCAAGCAGCGAAAAGCGGCGCATCAACTCTTGTGTCAGGCGTAGCCGCTCAGCAACTTCTCCGTACAGAAGTCGGGCGTAATATGGCTGCATTCGCGACAAAGGCCATAAAACCTGTAATACAGAGCGCAATGCGAACGGAATTTGGGAAAGCAGTCCTTTCCAAAACAGCATCGGCGGTAGCAAAAACCTCTGTACAAGGTGCCGCCGCCACGAATGTTCTTACAAAGGCACTGCGCACCAATGCTGTTGTCGGCACAGTTACATTTGCAGTAACGACCATTCCCGATGTTGTAAAACTATGCAATGGGAAAATATCAGGACGTCAGTTCGCTGAAAATACGACATCCAACGCTGCGGGAATAGGCGGCGGTTGGGCAGGTGCAAGTGCCGGTGCTGCATTAGGTACTGCAATTTGTCCGGGTGTCGGAACTGTTATCGGTGGTATAATCGGCGGTTTAGGCGGCGGAATGGGAGCCTCTGCCTGTGTCAGAAAAATATTCTCTTGGTTTTAAGAGATGTAATTGTCCCTTTGAGTGTTCTTCTCAGAGGGACAATTAATTTTTAATGCCATCAAAATATCTTTTTTGAATTATATTTTTTCCAACAAAAATTTTTTTTGTACAGTCGGTTCAAATTATTATTTTTGCTAATAAAAATCTTCAAAAAAGAATTATGCAAATAAAATTAATTAACAAGTCAAAAAATCCGTTACCTGAATACAAAACGAAATATTCGGCGGGAATGGATTTGTGTGCAAATTTAGACAACGATTTGATTATAAAGCCTTTACAAAGGGTTTTAGTACCGACGGGACTGTTTATGGAACTGCCTGAGGGCTTTGAGGCGCAGATCCGTCCGAGGTCCGGTTTGGCAATCAAAAACGGCATCACCGTCCTCAACACGCCCGGCACAATTGATGCCGATTACAGAGGCGAAATCAAAGTGATTTTAATCAACCTTTCAGACGAGGATTTCGTCATTCACAGCGGCGACAGAATCTGCCAGATGGTTATCGCCAAATATGAACAGGCTGAAATTCTCCAAGTTGAAGTACTTTCAGAATCTGATAGGGGAGAAGGCGGTTTCGGACATACGGGAGTGTAAAAAATTACAAAAATTTTTCGCAAACAACTTTTTTATGTAAATTTGCGCCGAAAAAAATTAATTTTAAAAAACGATAATGAACATAAAAAAATTATTCATGGCATCTGACCATGCCGGTTACGAGTTAAAACTTTACTTAAAAGACTATCTCGTAAAAAAAGGTTTTCAGGTTGAAGACCTCGGAACAAATTCAGCAGAGAGTTGCGACTACGCCGACTACGCTCACCCGCTCGCAGAACAAGTAGAAAAAGATCCAGAATTTTACGGAATCACTATCTGCGGCAGCGGCAACGGTATCTCCATAACCGCAAACAAACACCAGGGCATCCGCGCTGCATTGTGTTGGAACTCAGAGATTTCGAGACTCGCACGCGCTCATAACAACGCTAACGTTCTCTCGCTTCCTGCGCGTTTTATCAGCAAAGGTGAAGCAGTTGAAATCCTCGAAGCGTTTTTCAGCACCGAGTTTGAAGGCGGCCGCCATCAGCGCAGAATCGAAAAAATCCCGGTAAAGAAATAGTTTTTTTTGTTCCCTTTTAGAAAAGGGAACCGGAAAATTTTTGAGAGCGCGCTGCGCGCGGAGTTAGTTATGTACGCCACTATCGCGCGAAGCGCGTGCTTAAAAGTTTTTTGGTTCTTTTTTTCAAAAAAGAACATAACATCGCACCTACGACCGCGCCGCAAAAATCAGCGAGCATGTCATAATAATCAAAACCGCGCCACGGGATAAAATATTGGATAATCTCAATCATTATTCCGTATAACGTGCTGATTATTACGATTTTAATTTTATCAGAGAGACTGACGAACTTTTTTTCAAGACCGATTAACGCTGCGAGTATGAAAAAAATCCCGAAATGCACGATTTTGTCGGCGTGCGGAATATGAAATTTCATCGGGTCTTCGTCGTGCGGAAGGTCAACTTTCATTGTGCAGCCGATGAGCATTATTACAGCCCAAAGGATACTAAATTTGTAATTTTTAATTTTTTCTTTCATGTCAGGATTATATGTCCACATTCCGTTTTGCGTAAGGAAATGCGGTTATTGTGATTTTTATTCCGTTAAACTCGGCAAAGATACGCATTTGCTTTCGCTTTTCACAGAAAAAATCATTAATGAAATTTTATTAAAATCTTATCTTTTTGACAAAGAAACAGTTGAAACGGTTTATTTTGGTGGGGGAACACCTTCAATTCTACCCGTCAAAACACTTGAAACAATTTTCAGTGCCATTGCAAAAAACTTTTCGCTCGCAAAAACAATAGAATGTACTTTGGAAATCAACCCCGAACACGCAACTAACGAATATTTTAAAGAGTTAAAGGCGGCAGGTTTTGTCAACAGACTTTCTACGGGCTTTCAGGCTATGGACGATGACGGTTTAAAATATCTCGGCAGAAACCACTCTGTAACAGATAATTACCGTTATTTGGACCTGTGCAGAAAATACGGTTTCAACAATTTTTCCGTCGATTATATTTTCGGTTATGAAACTTTGACAGAAAAGGAGGTAGAAAAAAGCATGAATTTTTTTTGCGATGAAAAAATTCCGCACATTTCGGCATATAGTCTTGGTATTGAGGACAATACACCGTTCGCATTAAAACTCCAAAAAGGTCTAATCCACAAGATGGATGACGAGTTTTTTTTGCGACAGTTTTCGTTAATTCATTCTATTTTAGAAAGTTATGGCTATAACCATTACGAAATATCCAACTATTCTCTTCCGGGAAAACATTCTCGGCACAATTCCAATTACTGGAATTTTGTACCGTATCTCGGCTTTGGACCTTCGGCACACTCGTATTATGACGATTCGCGGTCTTGGAACAGCCGCAGATTGCAGGAATATTTTTTTCAGATAGGAGAGGGGCGGCTTTTTGAAGAGCGGGAAATCTTGACAAAAACCGACATTTACAACGAAAAAATAATGCTCGGTCTGCGCACAAAAAAAGGTCTTAAACTCTCAGAATTTCCAAAACTTGATTATTCTGAATTTAAAGAATATTTTACAGTTGAAGACGGTTATTTAAAGTTGAACTTGAAAGGCTGGTTTATTTCGGATTATATTATTTCCGAAATGTTTGAATAAACGGTAAAAAAAGAGTAACTTTGCGGCATAAAAAAAGCACTCTGAAATTTCTTTCAAAGTGCTTTGTGGACCCACTAGGGCTTGAACCTAGGACCCCCTGATTATGAGTCAGATGCTCTAACCAACTGAGCTATGGGTCCAGACTGATTTTGTGAGTGCAAAATTAAAATAACTTTTTTAAATAAACAAATTTTTTATGAAAAATTTTGAAAAAATTAAAAACATTATCTTTGACCTCGGCGGAGTTTTGTTCTGCCTTGACGGTGAAGAAACACTAAAAGCATTTGAAAATCACGGTGTTAAGAATATTCGTGAAAAATTTTCCGAAATAATTCTTTCTAACTGGTTCAGAGATTTTGAAATCGGAAATATCTCGCCCGAAGAGTTTTTAAAAGAGTTGAACACTCTTTGCGGCTCAAATTTAAGTATGAAGGATTTTGTTTTTTGCTGGAACGCTATGCTGACCGGCTACCCGGAAGAAAACCGCGATTTTTTGGAAAAACTTTCACAAAAATACAACCTTTATGTCCTGAGTAACACCAACATAACCCATGTTGAATTTTTTGAACCGATAGCCAAGTGGCGAGACGGTCTTTTCAAGAAAAGGTATTATTCCAACGACATTCATTTACGAAAACCCGATAAAGAGTGTTTTGAATTTGTCATGTCAGATGCCGGAATCAAGGCGGAAGAAACGCTTTTTATCGACGACAGAGCGGACAATATTGCAGCGGCTAAAACGTTAGGAATCAACACTATACATTTAACACAACAAAGCAGTCTTTTCGGATTTTTCAAATGAGAGGTTTATTAACGGCGTTGTTTATAACGCTGACGTTCTGCGGTTTTGCACAAAGTGATGCAGACAAACTGAAACAGGCTTTGGAACTTTTGGAAAAAGGCAGTTTCAACGAATCAAATGAATTGTTAATTCCTTTATATTCAAAGAATTACATGAAAGATTTGGTTTGCTATAACATCAGTTTGAATTTTTTCAACCTAAACAACTTTACAAAAGCAGAAAAATACGCTAACGAATCGGTTGAAATGAATACGGCATATTCTATGCAAGCCGCTGTCATAAAAGGTAAATGCTTGAATATCAAAGGGAAATTTTCAGAAGAAGAAAAATTTTACCGCAAAATGACGGATAAATTTCCCAAAGAGTTTCTCTTTCATAACCTTTTAGCAGACAATCTTTTACGGCAAAAAAAATCCGAGGCAGCAGCAGAGGAGTTGAAAAAGTCAATCAGTCTTGACAGGTTTGGCGAGTCATCGCACTACAAACTCGGCAAAATTGAAGAGGAAAACGAAAATTTTGCAACATCTATGCTTTGTTATTATTATTTTTTGATGTGCAGCAAAAATTCAGGGCAGCGGAAAGAAACAATTTTATCCATGGCGAAAATAATGAATTTTAACGAATTTGACAGAGTGATTTCAGAGAAGACTTCAAATGAAAATATACCATTAGAGGAGTCAAATATGTGTGCGATGATGTTTTTTTTAACAGACTTGGAAAAAATTTCTTTAAACGATTCTCTGCCGGACTTACAAAAATTTGTAAAAAATTCGAGACGTTTTTTGGAAGATGTAGCCGTTATGGGGTTAACTCATAGAAAAACAGGATATTTTTATGAGGATTTTTATGTTGATTTCTTTGCTAAACTTATGGAAAACAATCTGTTAGATACGTTTTTGTATTATTGTCTGATAAAGATTTATCCGAATGTATCCGAAGAAATTCACGGCGTCACCAAAGAAAAAATGCTGAAATTTGCGGAAATTTTGGAAGAAAATTAAAAATGGAGTGCGGGCATTCCTGCCCGCTTTCCAATTAATTCTTGAAATTCAACGGAAATTTTACGTTTTGATATTTCACCAAATCGACCTTTGCGCTGCCGACCATAAGGGACATTTGCGCGCGGACGGGGATTTTGTTTTCGTCGGCGGTTATCCAAATGCTCAAAGCATCCTGAGCCGTAAAAACGCCTGAAACTTCAACCACAGGAATAAATTTATAACAATGAATCTTTCCGAGTTTCGGAATCTTAACAGTCTCTGTCTTAATGTATTGAAGTGTCAACGGCCAATTTTCTTCGCCGAAAAAAGTGTCAAATTTTATTTGCTGACCAGATTTCAGATTTGTCATATCCGTCATACGGATTTTGTAACACGCCGCAACAATGTCGTAACACTCCTGCGGAATCTTGTGAGTGCCTGAATTTGTGCTTGTTACGGTCTGCGCGTTATGGTCAAAAGTATAAGTGATATAACGTTTGTATTTTGCACTTTCGCGGACGTTTTTCAAGGCGCGGACAGGTTTTAAAGTTTCAGGGTCTGCCCATGCTTCATAATCTTCCATAATGTTGTAAATTTTATCAATCAAACCGACCGTATTTCCCTTTGCGATAAGGTGATACAAGGTTTTGCCGTTTTCATTAACGGTTTCGGTTTGAAGCGTCATGTGAGCACCCGTAACAAAAGCGTAATAAATCTCGTAATCAAGTTTTTCATTTGGCGAGATTACGGGGTTTTGACTGTTTGCAACAATGCAAAATACTGAAAATAAAAGCGTTAAAATTTTTTTCATTGTTTTAATACGTTTTTCATGCTGACGGTTGCGATAAAGTCCTTCAAGTAAAACGGCTCAAAATACGCAACGTCCGCAAATTGTTTTTCGGTAAATTCTTTATAAGTTAATTCCGCCATATAACGCGCCGACGGCAAAACATCACGCAGAAAAACGGCGTTTTCGTTTTCGATGATTTTGCTGATTTTTTCGGAAGCGTTGCCTGCGAAAACTACTTTATAATGGTCGTTAAAATACTTCTCAAATGAATTTTTTTCGATTAATTCGGCTCTACAAGGCTCTAAAACGCGGTTTTCAATGTCAAAAACTTCTGAGTAAACTTCGTTTCTTCCCGCATCAATGCAAGAGACGATTACAGATTTTTCGTTTTTGAAATTTTCGGCGGCTTTCAGTGCCATTGCCTGCAAAGTGTCAACAGCAATCATCTTAATATCAGCAAAATACGCCATTCCCTTTGCCGTTGACGTTCCGATTCTGAGTCCCGTGTACGAACCCGGACCTTTTGAAACCGCAACGCCTGACAACTGTTTTACCGTTAAGTTGTTGCGTTTCAGGACTTTCTCTATGAAAACCGTCGTTGTTGAAGCGTGGTTGCGGTCGTTGTTTTCTTCATAGTCAATTACTTGATTGTCAGCGGATAACGCCACAGAACAAATATCCGTCGAAGTCTCTATGTTAATAAAGTAATCCATAATTATTCCTCTTTGTCGTAATAAAACTGGTAAAATTTCATTCCCGTATCCGGGTCAACGCCTTTTGAGACGCGGGATTCGTCGCCGTGAATGTAAATGTGAAAATTTTTGTCGAGTTTGAGAACGCTTTTCATTTTTGACTGCTGTTTTTTTGCCGCGTTTTCCGATACGCCGAAATTATCCTCCAACTTGACGTTTTTTTCTTCCTCGTACTGCTGTTTGTACTCGTTGAAAGCCTCTATGACTTCGGGCTGTTGAAGTACATTTTCTTCAAAATCTTCTTTTGAAAAATTCTCGTTTTCTTTGAAGTAATTCTTTGATTTGTTGAGCATTGCGATTTGCTGAGGTTTTTCCACCTCGTGTTCTTCGTTGTAAACCTCCTCAACAAAATCCTTGCAAAGTTCCATGTACTTTTGCGTCTGGTAAAAATCGTCTTTGCGCTGCTCAATTCCCAAAAAGTCAAGACGCCAGTACTGCGCTTCCTGTTTGTTTGTGGCGTCGATGATGTTGAGTTTGTAGCCGAACTCCGCCTCGGTGTTATAAATAAGGCACGCCTTGTCTATTTTGTTGAGGTTGATGCCTTCTTCAATAACGATGTCGAGACCCCCAGCGGAGGCCTTTATCTGCAAAAAGTCCTGCTTGGTCTCTGATTTAAAGATACCTACCGCGTCAACGAGTTCGCCGTCAACCACAAGGTCAGAAAAATAAGCGACGTACAAATCGCCTTCCTTGATTTTCGGGTGCGTACCGGCGTCGTAAAGTTTTTGCGCGATGTTTACGCTTTCCTGAACAAAATTTCCGGGATTTTGAAAAATGTCATTGACATATTGATAGACAGGATTTTCTGCCGGACCGTTTTCCGAAAAGAAATTATAATAATTTTCTTCTGCAAAATGCCCTAAGAAAAACTGCATCAGTAATTCTTTTATGGAGTCATTTACAGAAAGTTCCTTGTCGGAGAGTACCATATCCTCTTCCCTTGACTTATTGCCTAACTTGTGGAGAATCACGTTGTTAAGCCTTACATTCGCAAAATCTAACATTATATTTTTACTTTTCGCAAAGATAGAAAATTTTTGATAAAATAAAAAATCTTAAAAATATTTTTGCGGTTACAAAATATTGTATTAATTTTACGCCAAATTATATACGAAAACATAGTATGGAAAAAATACAAATAGAACCGTTGCACAATGCACCGAAAATTGATTTCGACCCCGAGGCGGGCGTGTTGAATTTCGAGGGCAAATCCTTGATGGAGGATTCGGAATCCTTTTACCTTCCTTTGGTAAACTGGATTATGGAGTATGCCGCTAACGAGCCGAAGAAGGGAACGGTTGTTAATTTTAAGTACGAGTATTTTAATACGAGCAGTTCTAAGTGGTTGATTACCATTACAAAACAGTTGAAAGTGCTTTACGAAAAAGACCCGTCTACGGTTGTAAACTGGTATTGGCCCGACGATGACATTTTGGAGTACGGCGAAGTTATCAGAGACTTGGTTGACATGCCGATTAACCTGATTGAAATCGAATCCGAGGACGAAGATATTTAATAAAACGCATTGAGAAAAAGCGTTGTTATTGATTTGATATATAAATAGGTGTAAAGCAAACTTTATTTTAGGGGTTTCTTTACACCTTTTTAATTTGCTTTCTTTATGCACACACTTGAAACCTTTATCGAAATATTAAAATCTCAGGACGATATTCTTGAAGTTGACGAATTTTTTTCGCCTGACTTGGAGATGACCGAACTCTCGGACAGAATGATGAAACTCTCCGGCGGCGGCAAAGCAATCCTTTTCAAAAACACCGGGACGGAATTTCCCGTCGTTATAAATCTTTTCGGCTCTGAAAAAAGAATTTCCGAGGCACTTTACTGTAACGACACAAAGGAAAAATCCGACGAAATAAAGTACTTTTTTGAGGCGCTGACTTCAAAAAAAGACACGATAGCGAAAAAGTTGAAGGTCTTGCCGTTATTAAAGGATATTTCGAGTTTTTTTCCTAAACATCAAAGTAGGAGGGGTGCGTGTCAAGAAGTAGTGGAAACGGACATAGACATCTTTAAACTCCCGGTCTTAAAATGCTGGCCTTTTGACGGCGGAAAGTTTATAACGCTGCCCATGGTCAACACTCTTGACCCCGAAACGGGACAGAGAAACCTCGGAATGTACCGCGTCCAACTCTTGGACAAGGCTCTGACCGCGCTTCACTGGCACAAACATAAAACCGGCGCGATGCATTACAACAAATACAAGGCCTTGGGCAAAAGAATGCCTGTTGCCGTGGTTTTGGGCGGCGACCCGGTTTATACTTACTGCGCAACCGCGCCTCTGCCCGAAGGCGTTGACGAATATTTGTTGGCAGGATTTTTGAGGAAATCTCCTGTAAAACTTGTTAAGTGCCTGACACAGCCCGAAATAGAAGTTCCCGCAGATGCGGATTTTGTCATCGAGGGCTACGTTGACACGGCGGAAGATTTGGTTTTGGAAGGACCTTTCGGCGACCATACGGGCTTTTATTCGTTGGCGGATTATTACCCGAAGTTTCACATCACGGCAATCACGCACAAAAAAAACGCAATTT
>JAEEGL010784857.1_pt1 | contig 19090 bp, 17 predicted proteins | sample 9134231 | NCBI WGS metagenome assembly JAEEGL01 (sample SAMN16246548, study PRJNA631951) | gut metagenome | biome: gut microbiome; feature: rumen; material: fiber-attached | host: Bos | place: Iran: Karaj | collected 2018-10 | reverse complement strand
TGTCATTCATCTTAAGTACTCATTTGGCCGGATACCCAGATCTATTGATAGCTCGAGACATATCAGAAATCACAGGTTATAGTCGAGCTACAGTTGGGAACTGGCTAAGAGTGGGGAAAATGAGATCCATTATTGTAAAAGGTAAACGATATGTTCCCAAATCGGACCTTATACATTATATGTGCACAGCGGAGTATGATTCTATATGCCGTAAATCGCAACGACATAAGGAACTCATTAAACGAATTAAGGACACATTATGATATAATAACCGCATAAAAACAAAGGCGTTTCATCTTCAGAAGGTGAAGCGCCTTTTTGACAGGAGCAAGATATGTCCAAACCGATCATAGGCGTGATGCCGTTATGGGATGATGATAAAGAAAGTATGTGGATGCTTCCGGGATATTTTGACGGAATAAAGCAAGCCGGCGGAATACCGATAATGTTTCCCTTCACGTCTGATGATCAGGAGATCGATCAACTCATGGGAATGTGTAACGGAATCCTTTTCACAGGCGGGCATGATGTCTCTCCTTCTCTGTACGGCGAGGAAGCATTAAGCTGCGTAAGCTGTTGTGAAGCAAGAGACAGCATGGAGACAATAGTACTTCAGAAAGTAATCGAGAAGGACATACCCAACCTCGGTATATGCCGTGGTATCCAGTTCATCAACGCAGCTCTCGGCGGCACGCTTTATCAGGATCTTCCGACACAATTCTCATCAGATACAGAACACCATCAGATGCCGCCTTATGATGTTCCGGTACACGCTGTCGATGTTATGAGAGACACACCGCTCTATCAGTGCCTGAATAAAAGTGTTATACGAGTCAACAGTTACCATCATCAGGCAGTTAAGAAAACCGCGTCATCCCTTAAGCCGATGGCTGTATCTGAGGACGGTTTGATCGAGGGATTATACATGCCGGATCATCGGTTCTTATGGGCAATACAGTGGCACCCTGAGTTCTCATATCAGAACGACGATAACAGCAGGAAGATATTTGAATCTTTCATAAAAGCTTCGTCCTGATCCCGGGAAAAGCCTCATACTCCTTCCGGATACGTTTTACCATCTCATTGAAACTGTTCTCTTTGACAGTTACATCATAATTGCCTTCAATTGTCCCAAGCGTCAACGAACGTTGGATCCCGCAGCTGTCCTTAAGATATAAAAGCATTCGCTCCTTGGAAGCGTTCTTATTGTAGATTTTTATATACGAGTACCCTTCGTGATCTTCAGACGGATACTTAAGGATCTTAAGTTTCCTGTCGTATCCTCGTCTGACAAGTTCTTCATAGAATGAATCGATTCTTTCATTTGTATCAAGAGCCATGATATAGACTACTTTCTCATCTCCCGGGAAAGACCTATTAATGTAATTTCTGTACGGAGAAGTTCTTAACGAACTTACAAGATCATTGTTAACTTTGTCAGGAGTGTCGCGGTAATAGATAAGAAGCGTGTCGTCGATTATCACGTTGACATAAGGATACAAATTACGTGAATCAATGAGGTTAATCAGTTCTTCTGCAGTATCGGGAGAGATTACATAAACTTTAAGATATTCATTCTTACGAACGTCATACAAAGCCGCCCCGTCCATAACGATGATCGGGTATTTGAGACTGATATCAGAAAGAGGCTCAAGAACTGAAGCCGGTGTTCTCATAGTCGACAATGTAAAACGCATTCCGTCCTCGATCATTCTGTTAAGCTCAACTTTCGAGAAGGAACTTACTCTGTTATTCTTATCCACGAGGATGTCATCCACTCCGGAAACGAATAACGTATCCCTGTCCGGCTTGATACACAACCTCATATTATTAATGAACAGACCAATCAGTATTCCGATAACCGTATCAAGAAATCTGTTCCACACGAACAGATACGGATTAGCATCACCGATATGATTAATAACGATACTTAGAAAAACCACACAGGAGAAATACGAGGCCTGCTTTCTCTTTATCAGTACGGTCGAGTATATAACCAGCACCACGCCGGCAAATATACTGATAACATCAACAAAAACATTATTGATTCCTGTGGTTATAACCAGCGGGTAAACAAGAAGATATATCAATCCGAACAGTGCACCCACCACAGTACCGATCATTCGCTGCAGTGCATTAGAGATAGTATTGCTCCGATACATCTGTATGCACCACAATGCGGCCAGCTGCGAATAGAATACGATACCGCTGTCTCCTCGCAAAAGATTGATCACCATACATAAAGAGACCGCCAATGCGGATTTAAGGATCCTCATTCCTATTCCGGGGAACACATGATTATGTTCACTCTTTAAGGGATCAGTCATTCGTCACCAAGTATCTTTATTACGGCAGTATTGGCGTAAGTCAAAGGTTCATTATGTATAAAGAACACGATACCGTTAACCGGTGAATATAACGTCTCCAGAACATGTCCTTCGTAAGGATCGGTTATATTGGCAAGCGGCATACCCGCTCTTACTTTATCGCCAGCAATAACAAGCGGTTCATATAATCCGGATTTGGCAGTTCTTACCGAGATAAATTCCTTATCTATGACTGTTCGTATCTTCTTCTCGCCTATGGCACCGTACTTTATGATCCCGTTATTTGCAAGGAAATTCATTACGGATAATACAGCCTGTCCCGCACCTGATTTACTTATCTTGGAGGTCGTATCGGTATACAGCGAGAAAGCCATGGTATCCCATACCTGCCAGTTGTAATTCAGGGTAGCAGTATCGTACGGCCTTACCGTTCTTTCGACGATATACTTCAGGCCGAACTTCTCTGCTTCTTCCCTTCGCGAAAAGCCTTCCTTCATGTACCTGATGTGGGGCACAAAATCACCCGGCATGTAGAACGAAGCAAACTGAATTCCGTACTTGTAATCTTTTATCTCCCTGAACACTCCGTCGGCGATTCTTTGCGTCGTCTCGCCCAAATTGTATCCGGGGAACATTCTATTGATGTCGGTATTGTCTATGGGCCAGAAGCGCTTCTGTATATTTACGGAATACGGGTTTATCGACGGGATGATAAGTATCTTATGTCCGGGATAGATTCGTCCCTCTTCCTCGAGCTGCTTCATCTTCTTTACAAGCTGTGCGCAGCAGTATATCTGCTGAATCTCGTTGCCTCTTGAATTACCGACTATACATACTGATTTCTCTCCGTCTCCGAACTCGAATCCTGTCACACGACAATCATCGCGGTACATTCCTTTTATCTCATAGATTGTTTTCCTGTTCATAGGATCACACCCCATCCCTTAGTATTCTTCCCATAAGCGATCCTTCATCAACGATAGGATAATCTCTTATCGTAAAGAGCATTCCGCTGATCGGTGCACGCACTTCATCAAGCACGCTTCCACACAACGGATCAACTATCTTACCGATCAGATCGCCTTGCTTAAGCCTTGCACCATGCTTTACTTCAGGTATGAACAGACCACTTGACGATGCGTTAAGAAAACATACATCATCCGGGTCTTTTGAGATTACGGGTTCTCTAACTTCCTTAATATCACCCGTCCAAATTCCCATCTCCTTCATGAGATTAAATATTCCGTCCACGAGCTGGTCTCCGTACGCTTTGGTAAGCCTCATACCCACACCCATCTCCACTACGAGTACAGGTGTACCTATGCTGTTTAAGCTGTGCGCAAATGTCGCCTCAAGAACGGTGCTCGCACCATGGACCCATATGAAGTCGACATTGGCAAGCTTCGCGAGCGGGATCAGCGTATCGGCGTGTAACTCGTTTATCCTTATCTGCGGTATCTCAGTAAGATAGATGTTGCTGGCATGAATATCCAACACGCAGTCAGATCCCGCGACATCTTTCATGATCTCTGCCGCCAGGCACTCGGTCATATTGCCGTCTATGTTTCCCGGGAACAATCTGTTCATATCAAGATCAAACGCAGGAATACCCCTGGTGATCGAATCGATACCAAGGGGATTCATCGCGGGGTAAATATCTACTATCCCTTTAAGCTTATCCTTATCCTGTTCTATCCTTTGCTGCAGTTCGTAGCAGACATATTGTCCTTCGAGTTCATCGCCGTGTATGCCCGTTACTATACTTATTCTCTTTTGACCGCTGCCTATGCGGTTCTTCTTTATCATGAGTTTCTCATCAACAGGAAGTCCAACTGATGTTATGATCTCAACCATATACGCCTCCGTTAATAATACTTTTCGACGGTTACGCTTATCTGCTGCGTCTGCGATCCGCCGCCCCACATAACGCCCCTGTTTATCGCGCAGTCAAACGCATCTCTGCCCATACCGAGCTTGATGTATTCGTCCGTTATCTCGATATTGTGAGTCGGATCAAACGCAATATAACTGCCGTTATACACTGCCTCCACCCAGGAGTGGCTCTCTCCCTCGCCCACAATCAAACCGCTTACATACCTTGCAGGAATTCCGAACATGCGAAGCAATGTTATAAATATGTGTGAGTAATCCTGACACACGCCGCTTCCTTTTCGAAAAGCTTCCTCTGCACTTGTTTCCACCGACGTGCTCCCGGGTTCATAGCGCATCCTGTCGAAAAGAAGATTCATGATACGGATGCATTTATCCTTATCGGAAGCACAAGCTTCTACTTCAGTTTCAATCTCATAAGCATACTGCCGTAATGCTTCTCCCGGCACACACTTTCCGTGAGGATATTTGTACATGCCTACAGTACCCTGTTGAACGCCGCCGATGATATTGCCGGGTCTAGTCTCTACCAGCCCCTTTACGCTGTACTCAAATTCGGAATGAGACTTATCCTCGCTTCCGATGATCTGAAGATTACCGAACGAGTCGCTGCTTTCTGAATATTTCGCAGGAGGAGACAGGCTGATATCGTAAGAGATACTTCTCTGTCTGAAATCATTAGCAGGAATAGACTTCAATGTGAAATAACACTTATCAACCGGTTCAGAATAATCGATCTTCATTCGATATTCATAGTTTAAAAATGCCATTACCCTAACCTCTCCTCAAGCAATTATTGATTCGACGTTATATATCAATCCGTCATAATCAAGAGGTTCTTCCTGTATCAGTGAACTTACGGCACTTAATGACTGCTCATTGTATTTCATGCCGCTTCTTAAGACCCTCGGGATCATTCTGCGAACTTCACGCTCGAGTCTTTTCTTCTCAAGTTCAAGCCTTGCATAAAGATCGATACGCTCAATTCTTTTCCCCGCTTTGAGAATGTTTCTGATCTGATCTGAGTCGATCTGATCATCTACGATCCCCCAGAAGGAAAGAAGGTCATCCGTAACCTGCTGCAGTTCTATAAGAGGCGAGTTGCTCTTTGCTGCATTGTTCATCGCATATATAGATAACTGAACATAGGAAAGCGCATCAGAACCTATCGTCTCTCTTAAGACGATCGCATTGTCATATGCCCTGTTCAGGTTGCTGATAATTGAGTCAGGAATACTCTCATCGAAAGCATATCTCCTGATAAAATCTTCTTTCGACTGATATATATCAGGGATATCCAGATATCCGCAAAACTTATGATAAATACCTTCATCTTCCTCGATCATAAGATCGAAGCTTTTGGCATATATCTTCAGTATTGTATATACGCGTTCAGTATACCGTCCTAACCAATACAGGTGATCTACCTGATCTAACGAGATAATACCCATGTATCTTTAAAACCTCCTCCTTGAGATGAATTAACAATGAACGAATCCGGATTCCTCGAGAATCTTGTCAGTCCGCTCGCCCAGACAAGCGGCTCATCCGCCATCAAGACAAATGCACGAAGATCTGCCTTACGCGGTACGATCTCACCCTCGTCCAATATATCAAGATCCTGAAAGTCGATTACTTCCTGTGCGATGAATCTTCTGGGTTCAGCCTTCAGAAGCTCAATGAAATCCGACTTCTGTTCAGATGTCATCGTATTACCGAAAACAACCCCGTATCCGCCCGCTTCAGCTACATCCTTCAGCACGAGATCATCGAAATGCTCAAGAACAAATCTCATATCCTCCTCGTAGAACGGAAGATACGTAGGCGCATTCTTAAGTACCGGTTCCTCATCAAGGTAGTATCTGATCATCTTGGGAACAAAGTAGTAGATTCCCTTATCATCAGCGACACCGTTTCCGGGTGCATTCAGCAAAGCTACATTTCCTTTTCTGAACACATCATAGATATGCGGTATACCGATAAGTGATTCCGGATTAAAGTTCATCGGATCAAGATACTCATCAGAAATCCTTCTGTATACTGCTCCTATCAGTTCCTGCGCACCACTTGCCGACTTGTAATACAGACGGTCATTCTCTACAAACAGTTCTGATCCGCTTACAAGATGGGCACCGGTCTTCTCAGCAAGATACGAATGCTCGAAATAAGCGGCATTGTATCTTCCGGGCGTAAGAATAACCGTATGCCCTCCTGTATTCACATGATCCATGGTCCTTCTTAAAAGATCCGCATAGTTACGGTTATCCAGAAGACCGATGTTCTGGAATGTCTCCGGTGAACTCATCCTGCAAAGAACTCTTGCGATCATGGGATATGAAGCTCCCGACGGAACTCTCAGGTTATCCTCGAGTATGTACCACTCGTTATCCTTTCCTTTAACAAGGTCGATACCGGAGATATGAGAATATATACCTTTGGGAGGCATAACGCCTTCGCATTCCGCCATATAACCCGAAGAAGCAAAGATAAAGTCTTCCGGTACTACACCGTCTCTTACGATCTTCTTCTCCGAATAAATATCCTTCAGAAAAAGATTGAGGGCTAAAACTCTTTGCTTCAGCCCTCTCTCTAACATTTCAAATTCGTTATGTTCTATGATCCTAGGAATCGAATCAAACGGGAATAGCTGTTCTTTGAATTCATTATTCTTGTAGATTCCGAATTTTACTCCGTATCGGGCTAACAGATTATTTATCTTATCCGTATGCTGCAATAGCTGTCGTTCCAGCATTTCCATTCTGTTGGTCCTCCAATCTTTTTATAACTAATGACAGCTTTCTGCAAAAAGAAAGGCGCTCATGTATTACTACACAAGCGCCATTGCTTCCTTAAAACAAAAAGGCATTCCACATACGGAACGCCATTGCTCTCATCTGCTATAAAATAACATTACAAACGGATATTTGTCAATCAAATAAGCATGATCATTATTACGTTACCCTATTCTAAGATCATTTCCTGATGAGTTGTTTTATGAAACTCGTTTCTTATACTGTCTTCAACATTAACCCGATCTATCAAATAACCCTCCTTCATAGATCATCAGAAATACGTTCCCTCAACAGCGTCATTAACTCCCGATGATTAAGTCTGGTCCCGTCCATGAGCTCGAACTCATTCAAGCCCCGGGTCGAAGTATGAAGACTTCTGAACTGCAAACCGGATTCTTTCTTAAGCCAATACCATACATCACTCTCAGTAGTGCACCATGTATGAGTCTTTACAAATTCGATAAGTTCCAATTCCTCAGAACGTGTTCCGCCAACAACTTCTTCCAACTTTTCAAGATCCATATTGTTTTTCTCTAAGTCTTTCATGGTATTGTCCTCCTTTTTTATTTTTGTTGATTTTATTATCACATTACTTTGTGCGAAAACCAATCGTTAATATCATCCCGTTTTGTCGCCTAAACAACATGCCTTCAGCGTATTGTTTACGACTTACAGCGAGAATAATATTCCCGATAACGGCGACATGACTATCATCACGAGAGAGAAGCACCATGAGTTGACGGATATAAGCGTGGCACGCTGCTCAGAAGGAACGAGAGAATTAAGTTCGACGTCAGCCCTAATCTGTATAAGATCATCGGCAAAAGCAGCGACAAAGCCGCCTGCTGTCATGATCCAGGCTATGCCCGAGAAGTTCGCGGCAAAACCTGCGGTAACTACAGCAAGACACATTATAAAGATGCGCCTCATAGGCCACGTACGCACCTTAACAGAAAGCATGGCACCAAGAACTCCGCCCAAAGACATCGCGAAAAGCAGAGGTCCTAAGATCCAGTCCTTGATTCCTGTCATGGGAAGCTTCGCCTGCAGAAAAAACAGAAGAAGAACATCGACTCCGCCTATAAAGGCATTACGGAATATAATCCCCGTTACATGACGGTTACCTTTAAGGAAATGATAACTGTTCTTAACGCATTCACGGACACGCTCCGTAAACTGTTTATCCGAACTTTTGTCTATCACCTTGTTCTCCTTCAAAGTGACCGCAACAAGTATCTGTATAAAAGCAAGAATTATGCTTATGATGTGAGCCTTCGTGTTTCCAAGCATGACCGCAACACCGGCAGCAAGTGTAGCCGCGCCGTTAGTTATGCGGTAGATCATGGTCTGAGTCGAGATGTACCGGTCGTAGTCATCCTGTCTTCCGTTTTCTTTAAGCGTATCGTATGCAAGAGCCGAATCTGAGCCGCTTGCAAAATTATAGCTTAGTGCGTTGAAACCGATCGACACGGCAACCCCCGGGAAACTTCCTATCCATATTATTCTGGTAACTGCAGATATCACTGAACAGACCGAGGCCATAATAAGACTCTTTTTTCTTCCAAACACATCGGCAAATACACCGGACGGTATCTCAGCAGTAAGACTTACAAGGTGGAACACCGTCTCGAACAATCCTACTTCAAAGACGCTGTAACCGCAGGACACCAGAAGTAAAACCCAGGCAGCCCCCGCTATAGATATGTTTCCGAGGAAATTAAGTGCATATAGTTTATTGAGTTGTTTCTTACAAAAATCCATAAAAATACTCCTTCGAATTCTAAGATTCATAAGGAGCAGTGCGGTCAGAAATTATAAATCAGGAATTATCTGAAAAAAGGCGCACTACCCCTGTCGGAGTCATTTCTGAAACCGTTAATGAGCTGAATGTTAGGTGTTATCCAGTACATGACAGTGCGTCCTTTCTTAGTATCGTAAACTATCCGTATTATGCTGATTTAAGTAATTCAAGTCAACCCTTCACTTATCAGGCTTAAATCATCATTAAGCCTGGCAACGATAACCTGTTCACCGGGGTTGTATTCCTTCTTGCCGATGAAAGGGCTTATATTGTGACCTTCAAGACCTCTGACCTGATAACCTGAATCGGTCTTTCCCACAATCTGACCTGACACGAATTCGTAGTCCTGATTCTTGATCGCCTTTGCCGTAGATATAATGTTATAAACGGCAAAGATCGGGAAGAATACCGCGATCAGTCCTACCGCACTGATAACGAAGCGCTCAAAGAAATGTATGATCAGGACGATCAATGCAATAACAACTGCACTTACGATTATCGATACAGGAAGCAGCTTCCATGATGATGATCTTGATTTCTTAAGAAAAGAATCACGTAATTCTTCACTTACGGTTACAGGCGCAAGCACCTGTTTTTGAATCGAATCTTTCATTGCAAATTTGACATCTGTAGCCATTTTTAACCCTCTCTATGATAAAAATCCGCTACATTATATCAGATTTGCCGTTAACTAAAAGACCCGTAACCCGCTACAGCCTCATCAATCGTCATAGACCCTGTTCCTACACCGTAAACAGCCTGTCTCATCTGGATAACTGCATCATCAGTAAGACCGATCTCTTCAGGCGAAAGGATACGGGACTCAGGGATATCTCCGAATGCCGCATACATGCTGTTGAAGGACAAGTCTCTTGTAGGAGACATAAGACCTTTTCCCTGTGCCATATTATTTAATTCAGCTGAAGTAATCAGGAATCTCATGAACTCGTTAGCCATCTCGAGATTCCCGCTCTCCTTGTTTACGGAAAACTGCAGATTTGACATATCAAGGAAAGCAGCACCGTCATCAGACATAGGAATCGGAACGAAAGTGTATGTAAACGGATTGGCTATAAAAGCTTCCGAACGGCTCTCTCTTTTCTTTGTTCCGGAAACAGTATCTCCCGAGGCAGTCATCATCGGTACATCACCTTCAAAGAAACGGAGGATTACTGCATCATAGTTGTTCTCGATCTCATCGCAAGCTTCGATATCCACTCCGCAGTCATTCACGAACTGACTGATCTTCTCAAGAGAAGAACGGATATACTCACCTGCCGAAGGATCAAGGGAATTGAGATCTGCGACAGCCGCATCATTACCTGCCACGGATTCACAGAAGTAAGGATAAATCGACAAGGTGAAAAGCGATGTTGTCTCCTCCCTCGTAAAGCCCATTAACGGATTGTCGTAACCACTCTCGCGCAGTGCATTACAGACCTCTATAAGTTCCGTATATGTCGTGGGGACCGTAAGTCCTGCACTCTCGAAAATATCATTATTAACAAGCATACCGTAAGTATTCGAGAACACCGGAACCATCGGGAGTGTTCCGTCATCGGTATTCAACAGGATATTGGGACGGATGCACTCAAGATCAAGTCCGAGATTGGGATCAGACAGATCCTCTGCATGTTCTATGGAAGAACTGTATTGATCGCGTCCATACATCCATGAGTAGTTTACATAGATATCAGGAGCATCATTTCCATTAAGAACAGTTCCAATCATATTGTTATAGTCATCGATCTTTGTGTATGACAGTTCAACATTGGGATAGTAATTATTAAAGTTATCGAATTCAGCCTCAAGTGCTTCGAAGTTATCGTAACCGCCGGCCACATTAATCTGGCAGCTTATCGAAGTGTCCAGAGCCGGAGAAAATCCTTCTTCAGCCTGTTCATTCTGAGTTACCGAACTACATGAAGTAAGTTCTACGGCCATCAAAGCAGATAAAAAAATGCACATTGTCTTTTTCATGATTTTTTCCTTTCTTCGCGAATCCTCCGGATTTCCTTAATAACTAATTTGATATCGATAGGTTTTGCAATATGTCCATCCATTCCGGCATTGAGACATTCGGTGACATTCTCGGAGAATGCATCAGCCGTAACTGCGATGATAGGAATAGAAGAAGCCCAGACTGCAGGTAACTTACGGATTTGCCTTGTAGCATCAAGACCGTTCATAACCGGCATCTGCACATCCATTAAGATAAACTCATAACAGCCTTCCTGAGCCGCACGCATCATATCAACACAGATCTGCCCGTTCTGGGCACGTTCGGTAGTAATGCCAAACATGTTAAGCATGGCCGAGACGATCTCCCAGTTGATATCGTTGTCTTCAGCAACCAGGACCTTCATACCGCGAAGATCTGAATAATCCTCTTCAGGTTCAACCGAGGTCGACTCCTTCCCTATAAGATCATTGATCCTGTCATAAAGAGTGGAACGGAAAAGAGGTTTGCTGACAAAGCCGTTAGCACCGGCTTCCTTCGCCTTTTCCTCAATATCCGACCAGTCATAAGCGGATATAAGAAGGATTGGGATCTTGGTATCCACTTCTGTTCGAATACGTTTTATAGTCTCAATACCATCAACATCAGGCATTTTCCAGTCAACAATGATAACGTCATAATCCCGGCCGGACAGATGCCTGTGTTCGATCATACCGAGAGCTTCGAGGCCGCTTCCCGCCCGTTCTGTGGAAGCTCCGAGAGATTCAAGGGTATCAACTGCAGTCTTAAGCATGATCTCGTCATCATCCACAACCAAAACATCAATTGGATCAAGCTTCATATCTTCACGCTGTCTGTCGGCAACGGGGATATCCAGTACGACAGTGAATGTGGTTCCTTTGCCCATCTCACTTTGACATTCGATCGTACCGCCCATGAGTTCAACCATCTGCTTGGTAATGGCGAGTCCGAGCCCGGTTCCCCTGATACTGTTAACACGACTGTCAACCTGTCGCGAGAACGGCTGATACATGGTCTCAATGAATTCAGGGCTCATACCGATACCTGTATCTGCCACAACATATGTAAGCCTTACACAATCAGGTTTGGAGCTTTCTTCTTCGCTCATATCAACACTGATTTTGCCGCCGGGTTCTGTGTATTTAATAGCATTTGACAAGATATTGATGTAAATCTGGTTCAGACGGAGCTGATCTGTATACAGATACTCTTTTTCCATCCTGTTGATATGGAAACTGAACTCAAGATTCTTCTCTTTGATCATAGGCTGAGAGATATTAACAAGGTTCTCAACCGTTTCAACTATCGAGAATGTCAGAGGACTAAGCTTCAGCTTACCGCTTTCCACCTTTGAAATATCAAGAATATCATTTATCAAAGTCAGAAGGTGGTTACCGGCAAGACTTATCTTCCTCAAGCTTTCCCCTGTAGACTCCACATCTCCGAGGTTTTTCTCCGCAATAGCAGTAAGACCTATTATCGCATTCATAGGAGTGCGGATATCATGGGACATAGTAGAAAGGAAATCAGTCTTCGCTTTATTTGCTGATTCAGCTTCCTTAACCGTTATCTGAAGACGTTTGTTAAGCGAAAGCATGTAGAGTATGTCGCAGAGGAACAATACAAGAAGTCCGGCAGATACTACACCGAACAAGGGCCAGTCATTCTTATCAACTTTAAGATCGTTAGCAGGAACAAGACTCAGCATTGTCCACCCCGATGTATCATCGACAGGCGTAAATGCAAGAATGCACTCCTGGCCATGCGAGTCTGTCATAGATATAGAGCCGGTCGATGAAGTGATCGTATCGAACATCTGATCCGTCAATTCACGATCCGAGTGATTATAGGAATTATAAAATTCAAGGAAGTTGGAATTCTTAAATCCGGTTCCCTTGATAATGTAATCACCGTCAGCATCGATCATGGCCAAATCAGCGTTTTCAAGTTCGCTCTGAGGGAAGATCCACTTCTGTTCAAGTTCAGAGATTGGAACTATTCTCAGAAGGATAGCATCACGGGATTCCCCGGTCTGCTGATCATAAAGTGAAATAGCGTTGCAGAAGGCAAGAGATTGTTCTCCGTTCATGGGATTAGTGTAGGCACGGGAGATCCTTATCGAAGATCCGATATCACCTTCAAAATTCAAACTGTCGACTATATTGACCCGCTCATATGAGACAGAATAGTCATCGTCTGTACCTTGTCTTGGACGGGTGGAAAGGCCTGTAAGTGAATCGAGGAAAACCAGATGTGCCGAAGTGTTCACAAGCACGTGAGAGGAGCGTATGTATTCAGCCGCTTCTTCCATCGTCAATGACTGACTATTGATATATTGCGCCCATACATCGCAGATTCTCTGCTCCCCTTCAAGGTAATTCTGAGTAACCTGCTCCATGGTAACAGTTGTGGACTCAAAGTGTTCGATCTGTCTTAAGTAAGCATCCTCGTTCGTAGTCCCTGTATAAAGGACTACGAAGCCTAATATCGAGGCTATAAGGATCACATTGATGACAATAATCAAAAACTTCTTCATATACAGATTATAATTGATAACTATACCGGATGTAAGCAGTTCAATTTCTGGCAGCCTTCTCTCTATATAATGCCCCGTCAGCTTCGCTCAAAGCCGCCTGGAAGTTTGTTATATCGGCAGAATATGCCGCATACCCGATACTGGCAGTAAGTTCATACCCGGATCCTGCTTCGCGGTTCAAACGTATAAGTGTTTCCTTAATGGAATCACATAGATTCCTGACCTGGTCCTCACTCTCCGTCTTAACGATAACGAGAAACTCGTCTCCGCCGTATCTTGCTATAAAGGTCTTCAGTGAACTTGCGGAACACGCCATCATCAGCGCATCAGCGGCTCTCTTGATTGCATGATCTCCTTCAACATGACCGAAGTGGTCATTTATATACTTGAATTTATTCAGGTCGATCATCAGAACGAAGCGGTCGCGCTTGCCGGAACTTTGCTTCGGGATATCACTTGCAACAAATTTCTTCAGTTGAATCCTGTTGTTAAGCTTGGTCAGCTCATCGATCGATACCTGGTCGTTCAAAGACGTTATGTAAACATAGAGTATCATGACCGAACAGCCAAAGCAGAACATAGGGATTTTGAGCCACAGAGTCTGAATTACGCCAACCACCGCGATAATAGCCGGATATGCCGCACTTATAAGATATAAAGACCTGACAGCATAATTCTCTTTCCTTAAAGCTCTTATGGTCGACCTGACAGTGCTTACGATAATATAGATGACAGGTACACTTAAGAACATGATAAAGTATGCAAGAGTCAGATCCTTGCCGCCTGTAACCATCGTCCCCGGGAAGAATACAAACATAAATATAATCAACAAGGAAGATACCAGAACCGGGATCAGAACCATGAGTCTCATCTTAAGGCTGTTAATATATTTCTCACCTTGTGAGAGCTCGGCATAAACAAACCAGAACCCTGTAATGGAACTTAAGACGATTGCGTTCATTATGTTTACGAAGGCAACCAGACCGGGAATAGACGGCAGATAATCACCTAATATCAGAACCCAGCAAATGTCGCTCAAGAAATAAGTGATATTAGCAAAAATAAAATTAATAAAGACGACCTGCTTAGACTGGCGTCCGACAGATTCCAGTTCTCTAAGCAGTATCATCAAAAAAATAATGATGCTGACTATATTCGCTTCAACATAAAACCATGTATAATCCATGCCCATGAGTTGATTATAGTCAGCATTGGTTTAATAACTATTATTTAAAAATGAATTAAATATAAACAGAAGCCTTATTTCATTTCTTGATTCCCTCTCTCCATGTTGCAGGCTTGAACTCCTGTACAAGAGGGAGAAGACGCTGGTCCACATCGATCTTAAATACTGAATTGAAATTGTTTGTGGCGATCATCTGACCTGCAAAACCTACGATAACAACAAGCTCCTGATCATTAAAGTGCTTCTTAAGCTGCTCGAAAAGCTCATCTGACACAGAAGTCGGATCCTTTACGATCTGCTCTGCCAAAGCTGTGAGCAATGTCTCCTTCTCGTCGTAAACAAGATTGGCCGGATCAAGACCTAAGCCCTTAACATCGCTTATAAAGAAAAGTGAGCACAACTGGCATGAATTTGTTGTTGAGATCTTATGTGCATAAAGGATAGCATCCTTCTGACCTATTACCTCAACAAGTCTGTTCCATGATGTGTACCAGGCCATATAAGCGTCATAAGTCGCAGCATCGTTAAGAAGTCCCTTCTTCATGTTTGTAACTGCGTTTCTGCCTGCGAGCTCATCATAACGCTCCTTCTCGGCACCTGTTGTCTCGTTCTGCTCTACTAATTTGATTCTTGCCATTTTTGTGATCTCCTTTTATGTTTTTACAATGCAATGTTTAATATATCGATGATTTTCTGAGCATTAAGCGGCACATAATGCCCGACTTCTCCGCCCTGTGTAGCACGGTTTGCCATTACCTCAAAGTCTTTATCTGTAATTCCAAGTTCCGTCAGATGAGTCTTAAGCCCGAGTTTTTTGAAGAAGGCTTCCAGTTCTGAAGACAGGAGCAGTGCTCTTGAATGTTCGTCATAGTCATACGGATCCTTGCCATAGACTCGTGACGCGAGAAGTGCAAGTCTCCACGGTTTAATGCCGGCCATGTATTTTGTCCATGCCGTGAAAACTACTGCCATACCCTCGCCGTGTGTCAAGTTGTACTGCGCTGACAGTTCATGTTCGATCCTGTGTGATCCCCAGTCAGCTCTTCTTCCGGCATCAAGGAAATTGTTATGTGATACTGAAGCAAGCCACTGTATCTCTGCTCTCGCATTGATATTTCCCGGATCCTCAATAAGTCTGTCTGCGTTCACCAGAAGAGCTCTTATCGCTCCTTCAATAAGATAGTCAGTTGTGTCGGAATTCTTCTCATCAGAGAAGTATCTTTCAAGAAGATGTGACAGTACATCAGCTATACCTACGTTAGTCTGATATGAGGGAAGATTCGCCGTGTACCTGGGATTCATTATCGCGAACTTAGGAATGATTCTGTCATCCTCGAACCCCTTCTTCCACTCTCCGTAGGAAAGTATCGCACAGTTGGATGTCTCAGATCCGCTCGATGCCGTTGTCGCGATGACTCCGACGCTAAGGACTGTTTCAGGGGTTATTCCCTTATCGAAGAAGTCCCAGACATCGCCATCGTACGGAATTCCGAGAGCTATTGCTTTGGCTGTATCGATGGAGCTTCCCCCACCGACAGCCAGAACAAAATCCACATTGTCTTTCTTGCCCTGTGCGACAAGTTTTCTTACAAGTTCGATTGACGGGTTAGGCACTACTTCTCCGCTTTCCGAGAACCCGATTCCGAGCTCGTCCACTGCATCCTTGATCACGTCGTAGATGCCGAGAGTCTTTATGAAGTCTCCGCTGTATACCAGCAGAAGCGATGTAACCTTATTGTCTTTAAGAAGCTTTGCAAGACTCTTCTCGCTGCCCTCACCGAAAACTATTTTCGCGGGATTGTAGTACTCGAAGCCAATCATCGTTTGTGATCTCCTTTTCAGATGATATTATCCGTACAAAGGTACTACAGCACCGTCGTATGTGTTGTTGATGTACTCAGCGATCTCAGGTCCCTGGAGCACTTCTACGAGAGCCTGGAGTGCAGGATCGTTCTGATGCTCGGGGGAAGTTGCAATGATGTTGCCGTATGTCTGTGCTGCAAGTCCGTCGTTAGCTTCAACTGCGAGTGCCTGGCTTACGTGAAGTCCGCCCTCGATAGCGTAGTTGCCGTTGATAACTGCTACGTCTACGTCAGGAAGTGCTGCTACGAGCTGCTCGGGTGCAAGCTCTTCGAACTGGATGTTCAAAGGATTCTCTACGATGTCTTCTACAGTTGCGTTGATACCTGCATCCTCATCGAGTACGAGAAGTCCTTCCTGTGCGAGGAGAAGCAGAGCTCTTGCCTCATTTGTTACGTTATTAGGTACTGCTACTACAGCACCGTCCTGAAGGTCAGCAAGGTCAGAAACTCTTCCTGCATAAATGCCGAAAGGCTCATAGTGTACTGCGCCGATAGATACGAGGTCGGAACCGTTCTCGAGGTTGAACTGATCGAGGTAAGGTACATGCTGGAAGTAGTTAGCATCGAGTGTTCCCTCGATAACGCCTGTGTTAGGTGTAACTGAATCCTCGAGCTGAACTATCTCAAGTGTGATGCCCTGCTCGGCGAGGATCGGCTTTGCAACTTCGAGGATCTCGGCGTGAGGTGTGATGTTAGCACCTACTGTAATGACAGTGTTCTCTCTTGACTCACCAAGTACCGAGCTCTCCGTCTCATCTGATGCGCATGCAGCGAATGAACCTGCAAGTGAAAGTGTTAATGCTGTTGCGATTATTCTCTTGATTGTCTTATTCATTTTTGTGATCTCCTTAATTCATAACTTCATTTTTGTTTTTGATTTATCAGGCATAAAAAAGCCCGGGGTCGTTCATTTACTCCCGGGCACATGGCATATGTTTTTAAGCATTAAGCTTCAACATCGTTCGAGGCGTGAGACATCTGCTCTCATCGGCCTGGCCATATAGTGCACCCGGGAGTTCAGCATTCGACAACACGACATAGTTAATAATGTATCTGTTATTCTGTACATTCTCGCGTCTCCTTTCCTTTACGATGAAGCTACTTTAACTCTATTTACCTATCGCGTCAATAGGTTTTTGATAGGAAATAATTATAGCCGGTTATCGTTTGTATTGATAACCGGCTTTAATTCATTTTATTGTTACTTCAGATCACGGAATATTGCTCATATCCGCCGAATCCAACTGTCCTGTTACAGCAAGGCAGATTATATAAGCGATTGATCCAATCAGGAGCAGTACGGTTATTATGCTGATGACCTTCCCTGCAGGATGCGCCATGTTGATAGTCGAACCGTAGCCGAGGCGCTTCTCGACATTCAAGCGCGTGTCGTTCTTGTTGTAGTAGAACATGCCAAGGATCCAGTTATCGTCGTCATCCAGAAGCTCGAGTTCAGTGTCGCGCTCGTACCTGCTCTCGACCAGTCTTTGATTGATGACTCCGATTACAACGACTGCCATTATCACTGCTGTGTAACCTAAGGTGCTGATGAGCACTGCCGCCTCACTGTCTGTGAAGAACATCAGGACACTGTTCGCGATCAGGCAGAGAGCGTTAGCCCAGCTAAACGCGATGAACAGATCCGCCCATGTCTTCTTCTTCGCTCTGCTGTAGTTCGCATTGATGCTGCTGTCGCGGCTTATTACCATATTCCTTGCATTGTCCATCATAACTGCGATAGGAACAATGATAGCTGCTATGAACAGGAACGACAGGCTCATTACAGTAAGAGCGTACTTCTCTACAGCGGGGGTTACACCAAAGACGCCAAAGTCTATAAGGCCTGCTGCAATCGTGACGAGAAGTGCGAGTACATTAGGAAGAATGATCCAGACAAGCTTCAGCGCGTGCACTGTGTTCGTGCTTGTAAGGTCTGTATATGTTGCGCCTGACTTCGTGATGCCGAGTTGCTTTTTAAGATTCTTAAGCTCCATGTTGCCCTTCCCGTAAGGAGCTGCCACCAGGAACAGCGCGAAAACAAGAAGTATCCATGCGAGCAGCGTGCCGCCGTTAACAGGCAGGAAAAGCATTACAATACTTAAGATCACAACTATTGCCGTAATGATGAGGCCGCCCTTACGTGCGGAACTTACTATCGCATCAAACTTCTCCTGTCCTTTACCCTCGTGAAACTTCGGGTTATCTCTTACGCCGAAGATCATTTTCTTCTTTCCCGGATTCCCGGAGAAACCAAGCATATACATCAGAATAGCTGAAGGAACTATGCAGACAAACATTATTAATTTAATAAGCCATGTCATAACTCTACCTCCTATTCTCAATAGAACTCATCTATGAGTTTCTTCAGCACGTCTTTGCCGACGCCTGATAATCTTGCTTCTGATACGATGCGGCGAAGCTCTGTCTTATTCTCTTCGCTCATAACGCCGCTTTGTGTGATATTCTCACGCACTCTCGCGCCGTTCTTACGGTCCGTCATGATATAGCCTTCCTGCTTCAGAAGCTGATAAGTCTTGCTGACCGTCATCGTGTTAATTCCTATCTCGAGCGCGAGTGCTCTTACTGTGGGGAGCTGCTCACCGGGCTTCAATTCGCCCGAGGAGATCCCCATCACAATCTGGTTTCTGATCTGCATATAGATAGGCACATCAGAGTATTCATCTATCCTTATGATCATGATTCCACCTTCTTTCT
>JAEEGL012820443.1_pt1 | contig 19091 bp, 16 predicted proteins | sample 9134231 | NCBI WGS metagenome assembly JAEEGL01 (sample SAMN16246548, study PRJNA631951) | gut metagenome | biome: gut microbiome; feature: rumen; material: fiber-attached | host: Bos | place: Iran: Karaj | collected 2018-10 | reverse complement strand
TTATATTTGCCATTGCATCGACTGATTCATAAGGAAGCTGGAAACGATAATTGTATGTATTATTCATTCCTCCCCCCATTTCACAGCATGCATATGGCATATCTTCCGGCATATAATTAGGGACAAAATTATAGGTTTCAGAAACTTGATTATTATGATTATCTCGATAAATATATTCTGGGGTCATAGGATGTTGGTATTCAGGATTGCCATTAAACATCCATGGCCAAAAGGCATAACCACCCCAAAGCGGAAGCATTTCCTTTGATGGTGTTGCAGCCCCGCCCCAACCTGTACAGGTGTAAAATGGAGTAATAATTCCCTCCTCGACGGCAATATTTTTTAGGGCAAGCATATATTCTTCGCCATCTGAGCCACCATTTGTCCATTCGTTTGATATTCCTGTGGTCATCTCCCATGGAGCTGCAGAGTGCATATATTCATTATCTAACTGGGCTGCAATAATTGGGCCGCCATCAATAAATAATAAACCAGCAATCTGATGACTTATTGCACGATACAATAGACGCACCTGATGAAGAAACCCCTCATTCACACTTCTCACTTCAAATGGCTTTCCATACAGCCAATCCGGAAGTCCTCCATTTCGCATCTCACCGTGGTCAAAAGGTCCAATACGAATAATCACATACATTCCGTGCTTTCCACAGAGTTCCACAAATTTCCTAAGATTACGCCGTCCGTCAAATCTGAACTTTCCCTCTATCTCCTCGTGGTGATTCCAGAAAATGTAAGTAGATATTACATTTATCCCTCCAGCCTTCATCTTCAGGATGGTATCTTCCCACTGATGCTCTGCCACTCTTGAAAAATGGCACTCACCGCTAATTCCAAAGAAAGGCTTGCCATCCACTGTCATATAATAGTTGGTGAATCCCACTTCATTTCCCGCAGGATTAACACCAAAAAATTTATCAGAAAGCCTATGTATTTCCTGCTGTCTTGCTCTAGTAAAATCTAATTTGTGTTCCATTTATAATCTATACCCTCTCAAAATTATCATTCTATTTGTCTCTAGCTGTATCTTTCTGAGTAGAATCCCTCAAAAACATTTGGTAACTGAGAATCTGCTTATGTGCCACCTCATTTCCCTGAAGCAGCTCATACAGCATTTTAGCTGCAGTCCAAGCCAAGTCCCTTGTATTAAACTCAAGGGCCGTAATAGGTGGGTAATGCATCTCTAAAATTGAACTATTGAAAAATGATGCCACTTTAATGTCTCTTGGAACTGCAACATTTTCCGCCTTCAGCCTATTTAGTACATTGATACAAATGTTATCATCCATACAAATAATGCACTCAATCTGGTTCTTTAGACAGTCATCCAAGGCCTGCGCTGACTGTTGTGGGTATCCTGTTTCATCAAATACAAACTGTGGGTTTACTCCCAAATCATTTTCAACATGTGCTTTAAGAAAACCAGCATATCTGCTTTGCGCAACATAATGGGTCAAATCCGCGCAAAACAGTGCCAATTTGCGGTACCCCATCTTTAGTAAAACAGAGGTAAGCTCTTTGCATCCATTCTCCTGATCCACATCCACCTGATAAACTCGGTCATCGTCATAGGACCCCATAACAACAAAAGGAATGTTTCGAGTTGTCAAATAATCGATGTCAATTCCATTTTTAATTGTCCGGGTAAGAATCACTCCATCTACCTTATGTGACTTAATGACATTCTCAAGCCCACGAATGTCGTTTTCCTTCGTTTTTACAGGAATTACGTTGTAATTTCTAGTGGAAAAATAGTCTAGAATACTCACCAGGGCAGCATGAAAAAATGGGGTCTCCGCGAATTTATCCTCTCCTGGCAATGTCACGCAAATATTGCCCGTACGCTTTTTGCCATAGTCTAAAAGACGATTTTTTAGCACATAATCATTTTCCTTCAAGAAATCCTCTATGCGCTGCTTTGTCTTTGCCGATATTCTCCCATTGCCTGATAGTGCCCTCGATACTGTGGATTGGGAAATGTTTAATTCCTCTGCAATTTTCTTTAGTTCAATTTCCTGCATTAATTTACCTGCTTTATTCCTTTAGATACACTCCAAAGTTTCTAATTTCTTTCGCCTTACCATTAACGCAATTTGCGCAAAAAGATTAACACACTGATACCGAATTCGATTATCTATATTTTAGCCTTTATTTTCCGCATAAACAATGTATTCGTTTGATAATAAATAAGTGTCACTAGTATGATAAAGGCACAAAAAACAATAAAAGAACTGCGCAATTTCAAATAAATTGCGCAGTTCTTCATCACAGCTTTTATTTATTATTTCTAGCCTCTAAATCATCATGAATCTTTGGCATTTCCTTATCAAGCTTATAGAAAATCATGATTACAAAAGTTATGGCTATCAAAACTGCTGGAAGCCAGTTGTAAAGGAAGGTAATTGCTGCCTTTGCAGATTCTGACTGAACTGGTAATGATCCATCATATCCACCAAAAGAAAGGATTGCGCCAAGAGCCACCTGTCCAAGACCAAGGCCTAACTTTTGCGCTGCAGAGATTGCTGCATTTCCCATACCAACAGGTTTTATTCCATCTTTCCACTCACCATACTCAAGTGTATCCGCAACCATTCCAAAAGCCATACCACCTGCTGCACCAAGACCAACACCCTTTAGAATGTTGAATACTACTAGAAGCGCTACATTTGTTCCGGCTAAACCTGTACCAAGGAAACCTAAAAGCATTGCCACAAGACCTACCATATAAGTCTTATGCTTTCCAAACTTCATCATAAAGAGTGGTGTTACGAACATGATTGCAAACTGTGCTATTGAAAGAGCATTGTTAACAGGTGTGTAAAGTGAATAATCTCCAAGTACGTCAGCGCAATAGAAAATCGCACCAGCAGAATATAATACGATAATGAAGAAAATTACAAACATCGCAAGCACCATTGTAAGCCAATACTTGTTTGTAAAAAGTGACTTAAGGGCCTTGCCTGTTGGAATCTCTGCTGCTTTTCCGCTTTCTTCGTAAGCTGCTGTAGTTCTTTCCTTTGTTCCAAAAACGCAGATGACTGCAGATAAAACAATGATTATACCAACGATGATTGTTGCAATTGTCCAGCCGCTCTGGGCATCTGTTGTATATGGCTCGGCTGCCCCAGAGAACTTAACAACCATTGTCATGAAGAATGTGTTCATACAGATGTTTGCAATTGTCTGGAAAATCATTGCAATGTTTCCAAGCTGTCCATGCTCGTTTGAATCTGTAGTACTGAGAGAAATAATAGCATTGTATGGCACCGCCATAGATGTATAGAATACTGAATTTACCAGGTTGTACACAATGAACACATATACATACTTCAGGGTTCCTGTCATTGAAGCTGGAATGCTGAATAACAAGATTGTGGCAATTGCCATTGGAATACACATTCTGAGAAGCCACACTCTGGCTTTTCCAAGCTTTGTATGAGTACTGTCAACAATGCGTCCCATCAAAAGATCTGTAACACCATCGAATATCTTTGAAATGGCAATGATAAAACTTACAACACCCGCATCAACAAGGGATACATCCGTCAGATATTTCATAAGGAAAGCGGACATCATACCGTTAACCCATGCCATACCGAAATTTCCAATACCATAACCGATTCTGTCATTCCAGCCCAGCTTGGTGTTTGGTTCATTTGTTATTGAAGCAAAACTAAACATCTTTCTTACCTCCCTAAAGGAAAACAATTTTTTTGATGACCATATACTAACTTGATTCCAGCATTCTCTATATAGGTATTTTGCTCTTTTTATCTTTATTGTGAACAAGCTTTATTAATCTTCATAGAATCTCATATCCTGCCACAAATCCATAAGGATGCTTCTATCTAGTCGTTTCGTTTTTGTGTTAATATCGTAAATACGAATCTCGGATTTTGCGTTTTTGAATTTTGCCCAGTACCCTTCATCGGGACTACCTGTCTTAATGAATCGAGCCCAGTCGACATGCATCTGATTAGACACTTTTTCCACATCCGCTGGATTCTCTTCACCATAGGTCATAACAGTAAATGGGAAATCCTTGTCCTTGAATACCAGTGACAATTCAAAAGCATGGCAGGCGCCCATGCCAGACTCTCTGCCCATTTTTGTGACGTATTCAAAGCGGTACATATAAGTATCGTTATACATTGCCTGCGCCTCAGCCACTTTAATAGCAGGCATTTGGAAGGCGTAGTCAGTAGCGAACTGGTTGAAGGCATCCGCGCCAAAAACTTCATAGTATTCTCTAATAGACTGGTAGCCTGCCTCATTTCCATTATTCTTAAACATCTGTTCAACCATCTCCCAGGAATTAGGGAAACCTGTATTCTCAGGGTGTACAAACATATTCCCTTCATTGAGGTTTGTCCCAATGAGAAGTTTTACCCCTGCTGCACTTCCATTTCTAATGGCATCTATAGGACGCACTGGCATCAGATCATCCTGAATTGGGCCAGGCAGGAACATCCCCGGATTTTTGTATTGATGCTTGTTTGCCACATAAGTATTTCCCTTTTGAAACTCTGCTGCATCAGCCGTCCTAAGCTTTGGCAAATCTTCCACAGTCCAGCCCATGCCCTCTATAAATAGATCAATGTTTTCTCTGGCCATCTCATGGGTCATTACACAGTTAGGTAAGCTGCTTTCTATAATTGCCTTTTGGAAATATCCCTTCACAGAAGGAACTGCCAGCATATTTGTGACAGACGCTGCACCTGCAGACTCTCCCATAATTGTCACATTTTTTGGATTTCCACCAAAAAATTCAATATTTTCATGAATCCACTTAAGAGCCATAATCTGGTCTGACAATCCACAATTACTTTCAAAATCCTCACAACCAGGGTAGGTGGAAAAATCGTAGAAGCCTAACACGTTCAGACGGTACTGAATTGATACAAAGCAAATTCCATCCTCCACGAAAGCGTGACCGTCAGTCAGGGAATCTGAAGCAGCACCTGTGTTGTAACCGCCGCCATGGATCCACACAAGCACTGGCAGATTTTCTCCCTCAAGAGGACGCTGTACATTTAAAGTAAGGCAGTCCTCTGAACCCACCACTGTATCATTTTCAAGTTGAAGGGATTTTTGTCCATATTCCTTTGCATCTAGCTCACCTTCCCATGGGTCGCATTCCACGGCTCTTTTAAAACGAAGTTCACCTACTGGTTGTTTTGCAAAGGGAATACCTAGGAATTCTAGCATTCCTCTTCTTTCATATCCTTTTATTTTTCCATATTTCGTATTTACGATATTAGTCATTGATAATTAGCTCCTTGTAATAATTTGGCAATGCATATAGCATTATCGCTCCCCAGGCATGACAATCACTTCTCTGGTCAGTGAAATTCTCCACGCAGGTAGTCATATTGTTAGCAAGCATTGTTCTCCATGGATTCCATACCTCATCATGTTCCTTAAGAATTCCCAGCTTATCCATAGCTTCCATCAAATAGAAACTCATAGATACAGAGCACTGAGGAATATTCTCTTTGCCAAAGGTGGACTCTATTATTTCTTTTCCTCTTTCTCTGTCTACTAAGTTATTCAAAACAGCCCACACCTGACAATGAGTGCTTATATTTTTCCCGCCGGGTCTATCTGTAAAAAGTCCTGCTTCATTTACGCAGTTTTCAAGAATACTTTCTTCAAGAGCCGGAACCTTAGCTAGGTATTCCTCCGCCAGTGAGTTAAGTCCCACAAACTTAGCCAACTCCGCGGCCTTTTTAAGTCCATATAAGAAATAAAGGCTTTCGATTGTAACTGATTCATCAGCCTTCTCATCTCCTTCCAAAGGGATTGTTCCAATGGACTCAGTCCACTGAGGACACCAGTCGATGAAGGACCAATATCTATGTTCAAAAAGCTTTCCACCCACATGTCCCACAAGACCTCTTCCTGTGAGATGATTTGAAAAATACTCCAGGATACCATCAATTATCTTAACGTATTTACGAACCAGTTCTTTATTTCTGAAATATCTCATGTGGTCGTGAATCATAAGAATGAAAAATAAATTGAATCCCGGTATGACATTTACACCTGTAGCTGGAGCCGATGCCTGTAGCATGCCATCAAATCTGGCAGTTCTCGCAAAGGATTCCATAGCCTGACGGGCCAATCTGTCATCACCGGATACTTCATAAGTGAAAAGGATTTCTGCTCTGGTATCCATTACATATTGAAGTCTTTCATAAAAAGGACAATCAATATAGGTTTCATGCATGCAGCGTTTTAAGGTTCTAATTGAAATATCCCAAATACGATTGAACTCTTCGTTTTTGCAGACAGGATGCTTCTTTACCTCCAAAGGATATCCTGTAGTCAAATAGTCATAGCCAACTATAGTCAATGGCTCATCCTCGGTCTTAATCTGTAAACCAATATATCTGAAGGCACGGTAAAGGTAAGGCACATATTCCTCAGGACTTTTCTTAGTTCCAAAGCCTCCAACTGTGTAGACATCGCTGCAGCCAGTTAAAACTCCATTCACATAATCTGTTCTATCCCCTTTAACAGGAGCCTGATCCTGAAGCCCCATTGGAGTCATACGCTTAGGCTGAGGCACGCCGTAGCTTTCCGCATATGTGATCTCCACCTGAGCCCCAGTTCCCCCCAACATCCTAAGGGAAGGATAACCACAGGTCATTTCTCCTGCATCAAGTTCTAGGTTAATTGTTTTATTTCCAAGGATCGTTACTATTCCATCCCCTCTAAGCATCTCATTCCAATCTGCCTTAATTGAGTCAGGCTCCTGCCCTTCTCTAACACATACAACCCCTTTATACTTCATCTGTCCATGAGCCATAAACGGAATAGTTCTTTCAGTATGATTAAAAGGTGCCACTGCCTTTTTTGAATCAAAAAAATCGTAACAAACCGCAGGCTCCCAATCCTCTGAAATTGCCAATGCATCAACTATCTCCGATTCATGAATTGGTGCTGGAAAATATGACTCTCCTACAATTCGTATTTCCGAAGCAAGTCGCGCCAGCCAGCCCTCTGATTCACCATTCAGCTCTCCTTGTCCTGACAACTCTTTGATAAATAAAGTTGGAAATTGACTATAGTATAGACTATCATTTCTCTTATCAGCTTCCTCTGGATAATATAGAACTTTCACCAAGATTTCATTGCCATCATCTTTTATTAAGTCTTTAATATTAACAGTATCTACAAACGCTTCTTCCACAGTACCTTTCTGGGGTCCTTCACAAATGAAGTTTCCATTTATATAGAGTTTGTATCTGCTATTTGCAGAAATCCTTATACTCTCTGCATTCTTAAATTCTTTCTTAAAATAGGCTATAACTGGTCCACCAGAGTTCTTTGCTTTCCAGTCTTTCACCCATAAAAAATTGCTTTTTGAAAAATCCATTTTTATCTCCTTAATTCTCAATAAACTCCGTCGGCTTTTTTAATTCTCTGTATTTCTTAGGAGTCATTTTGTATTTTTCTTTAAATAACTTTCCAAAATAGCTTTGAGAAGGGAAATTTACATATTCTGCAATACGTGAAATCGATTCATTAGAATATATTAAAAGATTTGCTGCCTTCTCCAGTCGCACCTGAACAACGTAATCCTGAAATTGTATTCCCTTTTCCCGCCTAAAGATTCTGGACAGATAGCTTTCACTAATATTTAAATTCTCGGCTATTTCATTCAGATATATTTTTTCCTGATAGTGTTTACTAATATAGTCCACACAGAGCTGAGTATAATTCGATGTTTTGGTATTCTGTTGTTGATAAACTCGTGTGGTTAATTCTTCAACCGCCTTATTTCGATAAGAAATAATCTTTCTTACATCGTCACTTGTGGTTCCCTTATTAATATAAAACCCACTGATTCTATATGCTGCATATGGCGGGATGCCTCCTTCAATAGCCGCTCTGGCACATAGTGTCGCAGATACAACCAGCAAGTTTTTCCAATGGGCAATTTCATTTGTAGAAAGCTTTCCAATATTGTCATCCAATCTTCTGGTCTGCTTTATAGCTTCCTTCACATTGCCTCCTCTTACCATATCAAGCAAGAATCGTTCCTCTTGATATGTATGTCTGTATACATCCTCTTCTTCGCTGGATATTTCAAATACAGACCTTTCTTGATTGATTTGTCTGGATAAATCTATTTCAAAATCATTGTGCTTAAGAATTTCATCCTTTGATATTTCCTTTCCAAGAAATATCTTTGAAATAATAATTACAGCATTCAGGATTTCTCCTTCTGACATTTCCGTAAATGTCATTTCGTTTTCCTTTTCAACTCCAAATCCTTTATAAACCTTATGCCTTGCAACTTTATCTAAATGATAAAACGCCACAGGTCCCAAAATCAGACATTCATCACCTTTATTAAATACACAGTAGATGAGGTCAAAATCATCTACATAAATAAGTGGAATTCCACCTGTCTGAGTGCGTCCCAAGAGATTTTGTTGAAAATCTGTCGCATTCACGAAGGGACACAACACTTCCGAGGATTGAAAATTGATTTTTCCCGACTCTGAAACTATTATGATGGGCACTTTAATTAATGATGCAATTTTTTCCAATAAAAAATAGTCCATGGCTCCTCCTTTATAAGCTTTCCACCTAAGCCTATACTATCATCCTGCCACGGACTATGTATGTAGTAATTATGAACTTTCTATAATAATTTTGACATATTATTAATAGTACTCATTTTAAAACTTTAATATTTGTACACCTCAATTAATTTACATTCCGGCATCGCCCCAAGACCTATAGCCATAGATTCATCTCCATTAAGGACGCGATTTTTAATCCACTTACCTTCCCGGAAATTACCTTCCTCATATTCCAAAACACCAACTTTACAATTTTCACTAGCAGATGGCATAAATGTAAAGTTGCAGTTTGTTCCAACCAACAGGAATTTGTCAGGTTCAAGCTCAAACACCATTCCTCCACCAACTGGTTTAAACTTTTCGCGAGGAGCATATGCGACCTGAAGATTATAATTCTCAAAGCGAAGCAAAGTGCCAAAATCATTCTCTGAATGCTTCACAAAACTCTGTAAATGTTCTGTTCCTCTGTATTTCAATAGAAGTTGCTTTATTTCATTTATAAGCTGATATGCTTTTGCAAGATAATCCTTGCTACCAGCTATGTCAAAAGCTGTAGGATCAATATTTAGCGCCATCATAACTGCCATAGGTGGACGATCAATAGAATCAGGATCCATTGCTAATTCTTCAATTCCAAAAGGCGAATAGCATATGGCATTATGCTTTCCAAAAGCGTATAAGCAATAAGTTGCAGTCACTGCATCCTTTCTTACCTCCGGTATAAATAGAGGATTCCCCTCATAATGGTATTCATCCATAATATCAGGAACGTATGAAACATAAATATCCGGTGCCAAAGTAAATAATGATGGTGCTGTTACTTTCCATATGTCATGCATTTGAACAACAGGACCTCCACTTGGATAGGAGCCTGCATACCAAGGATATTGCTTGAGCCAAGCGTTGGCGTAACATGGCAATGGATACTCATTCCTTCCTGATGCTGTAATTGTCTCAACTGCTTTTGCAAAATGATAGGCCATGAAAGCTTCCTCGGCATCATTGTTGAAAATAGCCTGCCATGAATTATCCTCCACACTTTTCTTGTTAAGCTTTTCAAGCAACTCAGAAGGTACGGCCTTTGCAAATTCATCCTTTCCAGCATCCGAGTAATCACATGCCGTTCCCAATAATCCTATTTCATTTTCAACCTGTATGATTATTACGGTATTCTTCTCGCTGTCAAAAGCTTTCAGAAATCTCATTAATCTCTTAAACGCAGCGGCATCTTTTTCTACTGCCTTCTCACATAAAGGTGAAATTGTATTAATAGACTCTCCATTTACCTTTTTTACCCTAAAATATGTCTCAGTATCCTTTTTCATCCAACCAGGAACATACATTGACTCGCCATTTTTCCATAGGCCAAACCAAAGCAAAACAAGTTTCATATTATTATCTCGTGCCTGCTCTATGAGTCCCTGCACTAACGAGAAATCGTATTCTCCCTCGGTCTTTTCAATTTGGTCCCAGTATACAGGCACTATAACTGTATTCATATTAAGGCCCCTTAAATTAGGCCATACATTTTTCTCCATAAAGTCAAGGTCGCTTGCACTGGAATTATGAATTTCACCTGCAAGGGCAAAAAAAGGCTCTCCATTTACATATAGTGTTTCGATACCATTATCTTTTTTAATTTCTGGAATCATTCTTACCTCCCATTTGTTTACCGTCAGTTTTTATAAATATAAGATTAGACCTACTCGTTGACATTTACATCGGATTATTATTATATTTATATAAAAATAACACTATTTTTATACAGAGGTAATCATGCTATTTACTTATTCATCGCAAGAAGCTATTTTTAATACTCCACTTTCCATATGCCTCCTTGGTATTTCACACCATCAGGAGCCAATCAATCGTCCTAATGGCCTTCCATTCTTTCAATGGTTTTACTGTGAATCAGGGCGTGGTACCGTCATTATTGAAGGTCATAAATCCATACTTAATCCCGGAGAAGGCATTCTAATATATCCAGGCGTCAATCACTCATATCATTCAACTGACGGTCCATGGATTGTCAGCTTTATTGGCTTTTCAGGGGCAAACTGCGTTGAAATATTGAGAACATTACGAATGCAAGAATCTGGAATATATCATTTTAATCATGTAAACCCATTTTTAAAGTTCCAATTGGAAATACTTAAGAATCAGGAATTATCAAAAGCAGATATGCAACATAGATTATCAGTCACTTGTTATGACTTTCTCCTGACATTATCAGAAAATATTAGATTTATAGACAATTCAGTGGAAACAACAGACAATGAAACTGTTCAACTAATACTGACATATATTGAGGAACATTACTCCAAGAAAATTACAATAGATGACATTTCAAAATATGTTCACCTATCCAAAAACTATATGCAAAACATTTTTAAACAAGAGATGCACACCACTATCATGCAGCATCTTAATAATGTCCGTGTTAATAATGCAAGAAGTCAACTAATCCGCTATCCTGAACGTCCAATCTATAAGATAGCCACAGATTGCGGTTTCGAAGACGCTAGTTATTTCGGTTACATTTTTAAAAAGCAAACGGGCTCAACACCTGCTAATTTCAGGCGGAACCCGTATACTGCTATAAACACAAGGAAGTTGTAAAGCTTTTACCGCTTCCTTTTTATTATGCTGTTAAAATATTTGTATCTTTTTTCTTATTAATAATTGCATTTAATACAATTAACATAGTAATAAAGCAAGCCATTCCACCAACCACGTTACTTATTGGCTCTGCTGCAAACACACCATTTGTGCCCATGCCAAATAAATATGGAAGCATGTAAGTAAGTGGTACTACAATAACAACCTTTCTAAACAATGAGAAGAATATTGCATGTCCCTTTCTTCCAAGAGACTTGAATACAATCTGTCCTACGTACTGGAATACCATAAATACAAAGGTTGAGAAGTACAAATTGAAGGCTGGTACTGCATCCACCAGGATTGTTTTGTCACTTGTGAAAATGCCAATAATAGTCTCAGGAGCAAATCTAATTACAAGCCATACTACAATTGTATAGGTCATCTCTAGTGTAAACATAATAGCTATGGACTTCTTTATCTTGTCGAATTTATGGGCGCCATAATTGTAGCTAATAATTGGAGATGTACCTTCAGAAATAGCAATAATAGGAGTCTCCATCATCTGTCGGGCAGAATTTACTATTGTCATCACTGATACATATACGTCTCCACCCACATGGGCAAGCACACTATTACAAGAAATCTGAACTACCGCATTGGTAAAGTAAGTCATAAATCCTGCTGTGCCAAGAGCAATTATTGTTACAGCTCTATGGGCATTTGCTTGTATTTCTTCGATGCTCATTATCTTTAGCTGGTACTCACATTTATTTCCAAATAAAAATCTAACAACATATGCTGCAGACAAAGCCTGCGAAATAATAGTTGCTACTGCTGCTCCCTGTACGCCCATATTCAGTGCAAAAATAAAGATTGGATCTAATACTATATTAGCTGCTGCACCAACAATAACAGTTGTCATACCAACTGTAGAAAACCCCTGTGCCGTAATAAATGGGTTCATACCTGTGGCAATCATGGAAAAAATAGTTCCAAGAAGATAGATTCTCAAATACGGTAATGCGTAAACCATAGAGGCATCCGACGTTCCAAATACTGAAAGAATTGGCCTACCAAAGATTTCTCCAAAGATTATTAGCACTACGGCAGTAACAACTAGAAGAAAGAAGGACATGTTCTGTATTTCTCCAGCTGCTTTGTCATCCTTTCGTCCTCTTGCTATAGAAAAAAGAGGCGCACCACCGCTACCATACATATTCGTAAAGGCGGTAATTAGAATTACAAGGGGAAAACATAGTCCAACCGCACCAAGTGCCACTGTTCCAACCTCTGGGATTCTAGCGATATATATTCTGTCTACGATGTTGTATAACAGATTTAATATCTGGGCCACCAGCATTGGAAGTGCCGTCTTAAAAATATTTGTCAGTGTTCTTCCGTTCTCAAAATCTACCTGTTTCATTAATTCTTCCAGCTTTCTTTTACTTCTTTTAGTGTAACTAAAGCCCCCTTTACACTATCCCAATATCTCTACTCCAAGATGTATTCTTTCATGTTTTCAAATACTATCTCGTAAGCATCAGACCACATATGAATTCCATCAATTGAAAACTCTTCCTTAGTCTGACCACTTTCGTCGGTAAGTCCCGCATTAACATCGATATACCTATAGCCATATTCTGCTGCAAGCTCCTGCACGCCTTTATTGGCCTGTGGCAGCCTTTCAAGCCTTCGCTCTGCCGCTTCACGCCCCCAGTCATTTTTTCCAGCAGCCTTTAAATTTACTGGATAATAAGCCATCATATAAACTACCGCTTCAGGAAGTCTTTCCTTAATCTGATCAAGTATTTTCCTGTAGTTTTCTTTAAAGCCCTCAACTGTCCATTCTGGAAAGCTCATGTCATTTGTCCCAATATTAATAAAAATCTTTGAAGGCTCCAAATCGAAAATCTGCTCATCCATTGCCTCAAGCATTTCTGGAATAGTGTAACCACCAATTCCACGATTATAAATGACCTTATCAAGTCCATGAGTCATTGCTATCTCATTTATTGGAAACTGCTCCATAAGGGATGAGCCTGTAAACAAAATCTGGCCTTTTTTTATATTCTTGTTCAGATGTCTATATCTCTCTACCTTTTGAATCTTCTCCTGCTTGAAAAATCCCTGAATTATACCTTCTACTTCCTTCTTATCAATTGCCATGATAAAACCTCCAGTTGATTAAATAACTAGGTCTAGTTTATACTGTTTATAGGTATATGTAAAATATTAATAATATAGACTTGTTATATATTATTTATATACCACTATCAGGAGGCACTTATGGATTTAAAACAAATGGAATACTTCAAAACAATAGTGGATCAGGGAAGTATCAATCAGGCAGCCAAAATTTTGCATATGAGTCAGCCTCCACTTTCCATGTCTATTAAAAAGCTAGAGGAGGAACTAGGCACCCCTCTGCTTATACGTGGCAACAAGCATATTTCTCTTACTGAGGCAGGAAAAATTTTTTATCAGCGCAGCTGCAGTATTATTGAGCTTGCTGATTCCACAGCGTCAGAAGTTTCAAAAGCAGGTTCTCAGAGAACCTTTGCTCTAGGTCTTACGCCTTCAACCATCCCTGTTGTTTCCGATATGTTGGCCAGATTCTCCGATAGTTTTCCAGAAGTAAAATATCGTATATACGATGGCTCTACCTTAGAGCTCTCCCACCTTCTCGACACAGGGGCATTAGATGCAGCATTCCTTCGAACCCCTTTTGCCACCGGAGATTTAAAATCAATCACAATAAGAAAAGAGCCTATGGTAGCTGCAATACCAAAGACTCTTTTAAAAGACTCTATTAAATTAAAATCGACATATAGTATTTCACTGGAAGAACTATCCCGTTTTCCAATATCAACCTACCGCCGCTACCAACAGCTCCTTGGTGATACCCTAAGTGCGGCAGGCCTCACACCAAACATATTTAGTCTGTGCGATGACACCCGTACCTCGCTCCTTTGGGTCCGAAACGGAAAAGCTGTGGCAGTATATCCTCTTTCGCTAAAAGGCGATTCAAGTGAGGACTTTGAAATCCTCCCAATCAAAAGCAAAGCGCTAGAAACCTCTATCCTATTTGTTTATCCATCAGAGAATGGTAAAACCAGTGAACTCGTAAGAGATTTTCTGCCTTTTATCAATTAACCTATCAGTACATCCAAAAACTGTTGTATGCTCCTGTCCTTAGTTTTTTCATTTGAGTATGCTAAATATACATTCCATGAAATGCCATCCTCAATAGGAACCAGTCTAATGTCTGTATAGATGGATTCTCGATTGTGGATGTCAACATCTATTCCTATGCCTAGGCCCTCATTTACAAATTCGTAAATCATGGCGGCCTCCATAGTCTTGATTCTCACATCAGGATAAAAGCCTTCGCGCTCACAAGAGTTCAGCAAGTTGGAATAAGACTGATATTTTTCATTTAGGCTAATTAGTTGTTGATCCTGCAAGTCCACTATCCTAAGGCTTTCTCTTTCATAAAATGGATGGCCTTTTGGAACCACGGCACACATTGACTTACTGGCAATTTCCTTTTCCACAAAACCAGCTGCAGCAACACGGCCTATCACAAGTGCCACATCAAACTGTCCATTTATAAGTTTTGACTTAATATCCAGATTCGATCCCTCTTCAAGATTTAGTTCCGTATTCCTTAAACCACTTTGGAATTGCTCAATTTTTTTCATAGGTAAAAGGCGAATCAATCCACAGGAATACCCAACATTAAACACATTGGTCTTCTTTCGAATTGCCTCAAGTCCTTGCTCAAGCTCCTGGGTATCTGCCAAAAGTTTTAAGCTTTTCTCATAAAAGAAAACTCCAGCCTCTGTAGGTACAAGTCCCTGCTTTGTTCTGTCAAATAGCTTTATTTGAAGCTCATGCTCCAACCTATCAAGAATTTTCCCTAATCCCTGAGGCGTAATAAAAAGCGCCTTTGCAGCCTTATTTATACTTCTAGTCTCGTAACACTCTGTGAATGAGCGGATGTCCTTAATTTCCATAAATAGCTCCTACTGTACTATTTCTGAATTCAGCATTGTAATATATTGATATTCCCCCTCCATATACGTAGCAAATTCTCCTTCTATTGTAACATCATCTCCTACGCTAGGGTAATCTTCTTCAGAATATTCTTCCTCATTTAGGACAAATTCCAATCCCTGGGAGCAGCACTGGGTAGCATCCTGTACAATGCAAGCATAGTATTTCTTCCCTGTTTCAGGGTCTTGATACATGTTACAGACACCCTCCATTTTTATCGTCTTCCCGATATAGTCTGTTGGGGACATTAGCATATTATAGACTTCTGAATATACAAAGGTTGCTGACATGGTTGTTAAATCAATATCTACTGATGTATCGGCCACTTCCTCATCTACCTGCTCATCAGCAACCTCATCTTCTTCAATTTCCTCCTGGGGCTCTAATGGCTTTACTTCGGGAGTCTTTTCAGTTGTTTGACTATCAGCTTGCGCTGCATCTGTGTTGCCACAGCCAGCGCAACCCATTGCCAATGCACCGGCACATAAAAAAGCTATTAATCTTTTCATAGGACCTTACCCTCTAACCTTTCCAATAAGATAACAGCACACAAACAAAATAACATCCATCGAAACGATCGTAGAACCAACTGGTGTGCCTGCCAAAATAGAAATGATAATCCCAATAAATGCACATATCACAGACGCAATTGCCGAGAAAATTGTCACTGACCTAAAACTTTTTAGGACGCTCATTGCCGACAGCGCTGGAAAAACAACTAAAGCTGAGATTAATAGTGAACCGACCAGATTCATGGCAAGAACGATTATCACAGCTATGGTTGTGGCAATTAACAAATTATAAAATCCTACGTTGGTTCCTACCGCATATGCGAAGCTTTCATCAAATGTCACTGAAAATATTCGGTTGTAAAACAAGATAAATACCATTAAAACTATCACCGAAAATATTCCGCATATCCATACTTCTTCCTGGGTCAGTGTAAGAATAGATGTGGAGCCAAAAAGTGTGGAACACACATCCCCTGAAACATTTGATGAGGATGGGAAAATATTCATAAGCATATAACCAAATGCCAAAGCACCTACCGAAATCATTGCTATGGCTGCATCGCCCTTAACCTTTGCATTTTGCCCTCTCTTTAAAAGCAAAATAGCGCAGATAATTGTAAGTGGCATCACAATAATCATCTTGTTTGTAAGGTTTAATACTGTGGCTATCGATAGCGCTCCAAAAGCCACATGAGAAAGGCCATCACCGATATACGAGTATCGCTTTAGCACTAAAGTCACACCAAGTAATGACGAACAAAGCGCAATGAGAACGCCTACAACCAAAGCATAGCGGACAAAAGGAAATGCCAAGTACATTTCTAGTGTTTCTATCATAGTTAAGCCTCCTTTACATCCAAAATATTAGTAGCATATTTTTTTACATTCTCCATATCATGGCTAATCATTATTATTGTCATGCCCTCTGAATTGAGCCGCTGAATTAGCTGATATAGCTCCTCTGTAGTCTTGGAGTCTAATCCTGTAACCGGTTCGTCTAATAGGAGAACTTTTTTTGTGGCACATAAAGCTCTTGCAAGCAACACTCTTTGCTGTTGACCGCCTGATAATTCCCGATAACATCTATTTTTTAGATTTGCGATTCCCATCTTTTCAAGATTCTCATTCACCAATTGCTTCTGCTGTTTGTTGTAGAAAAATCCCTTTCCGAGACCACTTTGACAACCTGATAAAACAATTTCATAAACAGATGCTGGAAAATCCCTTTGATTCTCAGACTGCTGTGGAAGATAGCCAATTTGATTCTTTGACAATCCATCTTTGAATTCTATTGTTCCAGCGAGAGGCGCTTGCAATCCAAGTAGCGTCTTCATAAGCGTTGTCTTTCCTGAACCATTTTCCCCCACTATGCAGAAATAATCTCCCGGCTCTATGGAAAAATTCAAATCGGAAAGTACCACTTGCTTTTCATAACCCACGCTTAAATTCTTTGCTAAAATAATACTCATATAATCCTCTAAATTTTAATTTAAAGCTTGCTTCAATACTTCTAAGTTCGATTCCATAACTGAAAGGTATGTCTCGCCATTTTCCACATCTTCGCTGGTTGTAGACTGCATAGAATCTAATGTTGCAATAGAAATATCACTGGCGTCAGCATTTTCAATTATTGTCTGGGCGATCTTTTGGTCAGAATTTTCTATTGTGAAAACAGTCTTCAAACTCAGCTCATTAACCTTATCAGATAAGAATTTTACTGTCTCAAAACTAGCTTCTGTCTCTGCGGAGCAGCCTACAAATGCAGCGTAATAATCAAGACCATAATCATCTACCATATATCTAAATGGAAAGCGGTCGCCAAATAATATCGTATTTACGGATGCATTTTGGACAGCCTCTTCATACTCTCCATCTAATGTAGCTAACTTCTGAATATAAGTATCTGCATTATTTTTGTAAACATCGGCATTGGCCGCATCTATCTCTTCAAGGTAATCTGCGATGGCTCCAACTAGAATCTGTGCATTCTTAAGAGAAAGCCATACATGTTCATCATACTCTGGTTCTTCCTCTTCTTCGCCTTCTTCTTCCTCTTCCTCTGCTTCCATGCCCTCTACAACTTCTTCTTCCTTTACAGAATTTCCAAGCACATCAAGCAAATTGATAACCTTCATATTCTCGTTTGTAGCCTCAGCAAGAGCATCCTCAACCCACTCGTCAGATTCTCCACCAACATAAATAAACAAATCGCATTGAGCAATCTTCATAATGTCTTCTGCTGTTGGCTGATAGCTATGGAGGTCAACTCCGTTATCTAGAAGCATTGTAATTTCAACATTGGATACATCACCAACCACCTGCTTTACCCAGTCATACTCTGGGAAAATAGTTGTTACTACGGATATAGATTTCTCACCTGCCGCCGGAACACTCTCCTGATCTGCCACAGTTGCCACATCACTATTTGAACCGCAACCAAATAAAGTAGTTGCACAAATAACAGCTACAGCAGCAAGTGAACGTACTCTACGACTCCTAGTAAATAGTCTTCTAGTAAACACCTTCGATATTAAGTTTTTCATTTTGATTAAATCCTTTCGTCTATGCGTAAATTAATATTGTTAAAAACGCGCTTTAAGAATCTAATCTCACCTTTTGGGAAACTAATGTAGTCTGAACAGACTGATAATCATAATTAGCAACTACTATTAATACAAATGCAAACACAATTGCAATAGAAACTGCCAATGTAAGACCTGTACCAATTGTCCTTAAATTGGCATCACATAAATTAATAACTGTACACACAGGACAGTGCGCCTGATCCTCACATCTATGCCCTACATGCTCAGAAATATAAGCATTAGAAAAATGCACAAGAAAAACAGTGGCCAAAATAGCCACCAAAGCAATTATACGATTGTATCTGCTATTATTTTTCATCACATTTCTCCAATTAGCCATTACTAACTTCTAACGTATCATAATCACTAATCTCAAATTTGTCAACCGTTTATCATCGCAATTCACAGTACTCCCCTCTCCCATCAACGAGCCCATGTCCCAGGCCCCGCCCTGCTTGCCTAAACTTTGCATTCAGATTATGATTTTCTAAGTTGGCAGTGTCGCTTCTTTTATTTGTGGGTGTGCTTTCAATTCTTTGCACTTACTGCGAATTTGTATTTACTGCACAGACATACATATCCTATATTAAAAAGCTTCCAAAGCAATCTTAGGAATAATTGTGTGATTTTGGAATGAGATTAGTAGAACAGAAATATAATTTTGATGGATATGGACATGCCGAGCCATGGACGGCGAGGCAAATGAACACTGAACATGGACG
>JAEEGL012561308.1_pt1 | contig 19092 bp, 17 predicted proteins | sample 9134231 | NCBI WGS metagenome assembly JAEEGL01 (sample SAMN16246548, study PRJNA631951) | gut metagenome | biome: gut microbiome; feature: rumen; material: fiber-attached | host: Bos | place: Iran: Karaj | collected 2018-10 | reverse complement strand
CGGTGAAGCACATGGCCAGCTTGCTGGTCTGCATCTGATCATCCACGCCCATATCGACGAAGGATTCCTGGCTGGGGGATACGCCGTGGACCTTCTGCAGGTCAACCCACCACTGAACAGCTTCCTGGGTCGCGGGCAGATCGTAGCCGGACTTGCCGTTCTCGAAAGCGAAGCCTTCGTTCTGATAGATCAGGTTCAGGTAACCGGACTGGCGGTCATTGGGAGCGCCGAAGCCGTAGATGCCCTTGTCGGCGTCGGTCAGCTTCTTCGCGGTCTCGAGCAGGGTGTCCCAGGTCCAGGTGTCATCCGGGTACTTCACGCCGGCGTTGTCGAAGATCTCCTTGTTGTAGACCAGGGCGATCGTGTCGTAATCCTTCGGGACGGCGTAGTGCACATCATTGTAGGTGTAGAGGGCGGTGACGCCGGCCGGATAGGGAGCATAGTCATACTCGAAATCCAGGGGGAGCAGGGTGTTGGCGGTCACATACTTGAAGAACTGGTTGGAATGCATCCAGAACACATCGGGCATCGAGCCGCCCATGGCGGACGCTTCCAGCTTGGTCCAGTACTCACTCCAGGGGGTGACCTGAACTTCGACCTTGACATCGGGATGAGCGGCCATATAGGCTTCCGCGATGGCGGTCATGCCGGGCTCCTGGTTATTGTCCCAGAAGGCGAAGGTGATGGTGACATCCTCGGCGCTCGCAAAGGAGACGAAGGAGAACACCATGCAGAGGGTCAACAGGATCGCAAACAGCTTACGCATTGGGGATTACCTCCTTACAGGTGTATTTTGTTGCCTTTACGATAGCACAGTCATCGGGGAAGAAACAGTACGAATTCTACAAAAAAGTTGCACAATTCTCGCACTAAATATAATTTCATGTCATAATCGGGATAAAAATCGCCATCAAACCCATAAAAAACGCCGATTTATCGACGTTTCGGAAACAAATGCGAGAATAGTGCAAACAAAAGGATCGTTTCGGTCCTTGTATCAGGGGTGGATCAGTTTATAATGAATGCAGGTGAATGGATAGATTTATAGGATGGAAGAGCCGGGCTGGAGGGGATGGAAATGGATGAGATGACCCGCGGTGCGCTGCAGCGGATCCCGTCGCTTGTCTCCCTTTCCACGATCGCCATGGCGGCGGACTTCCAGTATGAATGTCCTTCGGGTATGTTCAGCCTTCTGTGCGCGGTGACCGGGAACGGAACGCTGAACGCGGGAGAAAAGAGCGTTCTCCTGGCAGGTTCCCGGATGGCTTTCCTGTCCGGCAGTCTCCGGTACCGGATTCATGACGCTTCCAGGGACCTGGCCGTGAGCCGGCTAGATTTTTCAACCAGCCTCGGTGGAATCTGCGGATACGGGCTGGCACAGATCGCCGAGCAGTTTCCCCAAAGCCGGGACCTGATGGAAGAGCATGGCAGCTGCATTGAGTTTGAAGATCCGGGCGCGGTCATCCTGTCCTCCCTGCGGAACCTGCAGACATTCTCCGCCTTCCCGCCGGAAGCGCGTAACCTGCAGACGACCCTTACTCTCTGCGCGATCATCGGCGGGATCTCCGCGGCGATCGATCTCCGGAACAGCCGGCGGCACTGTTACAATCAGCATGTGCGCAAGGCGCTGGATTATATTGAAGCGAACTATATGGTGAGCATCTCCACGGAGGACATCGCCCGGGCGGCCGGGGTGCACGTAGGCCACCTGCACCGGATCTTCCCGGAGGAGACCGGGATGACGATCGGGGAATACCTGACGCACCTTCGGATTGAGAAAGCCAAGAGCCTGCTGATGCACACCGACATTCCCAATGCTTCCATCGCCGCCCGTACGGGCATCAGCTCCCAGCAGTATTTCTGCCGGCTGTTCAAAAAGGAAACCGGCATGTCTCCGCAGGAGTACCGGAAGTCATACGCGCTGACCTGCGGGTATGATCCGGAATTCTATCCCGCCCCGATCATCGGTTCCGGCACGGAAGGGGAGGCGGTGAACACATGAATTCGATCTACGACGCCGACAACCTGAAGGCTGGATACGTGCCGGTGGTCTACGGCTACTACGACCGGGCGAACATGATGGAATCCACGCCGGAGGTCATCAACCACAGCCATTCCCTGTGCGAGATCATGTATGTCAACGAAGGCACGATGAGCATCGAGACGGAATGCGGGTTCAACCGGGTCAGCGCCAGCCAGTTCATCTGGATCGACGCGGGCATCCGGCACTGGGACCTGCGGTTCAACAACAGCCTGTGCAGCATGATGAACATCGAGTTCCAGTATGAGGAAGCACCGGGCCTGGCGCCGGACCTGGGCAGGCTGGTCGGGGAAAGCGCGAAGCTGGGGGAACTGTTCGAGCAGAAGCCCCGGGTGCTGACGCTGACGGACAGGAATGGGATCATCTTCCAGCTGCTCAAGAGCATCATCCCCCTGGCGGACAGTACCAGCGAGCAGTCCCGCCATCTGTGTTCTGTACTCTGCACGCAGGTTATGCTGGAGATCGCCCGCCTGCGGGGGCTGAACCAGACCATGGAAGCGAGCGCCAACCACTATATTACAGAGGCACTGGACATCCTGAACGAGAATTATGCCGAACCGCTGACGGCATCCGATGTCGCGGAACAGCTGCACATCCATCCGTCCTATCTTCACCGGCTGTTCCGCGAATATACCAGCCGGACCATGAAGGATCACCTGCAGAGGATTCGGATCCAGCACGCGCAGGAGCTGCTGAGCGAAAGCCACAAAAGTATCCAGGAGATCGCGGCCGAAGTCGGGTTCAGCAGCGCGCAGCAGTTACAGCAGATGTTCAGGCGGGTTGTCGGAGTGCGGCCCAATGATTACAGGAAACAACAACAGGAATGACAGAGGAGGTAAGGTTATGCCGAAGATCACATTCATGGGAGCCGGATCCACCGTTTTTGCCAAGAACGTGCTGGGGGACAGCATGATGACGCCGGCGCTGGAGGAGAGTGTTATCGCCCTGTACGACATCGACGCGGTGCGGCTGGACGAGTCGTTCCAGATGCTGGAAGCCATCAACCGAAACAACGGTTCGAAGGCGCACATCGAAAAGTACCTGGGCACGGAGAATCGGAAGGACGCGCTGCGCGGGGCAAACTACGTGGTGAACGCCATCCAGGTGGGCGGCTACGATCCCTGTACGATCACCGACTTCGAGATCCCGAAGAAATACGGCCTGAAGCAGACGATCGCGGACACCCTGGGCGTCGGCGGCGTGTTCCGCGCCCTGCGCACGATTCCGGTGATGCTGGATTTCGCCCGGGACATAGAGGAAGTCTGCCCGGACGCCTGGCTGCTGAACTATACCAATCCCATGGCGATGCTGACCGGAGCGATGCTGACCATGACCGGGGTGAAAACGGTCGGCCTGTGCCACAGCGTGCAGGTCTGCGCACCGACCCTGCTCAAGGAACTGGGGATGGAATACGACGACACGGTGCAGTGGAAGATCGCCGGAATCAACCACCAGGCCTGGCTGCTGGAGGTCACGAAGGACGGTGTGGACCTGTATCCCGAGATCAAGCGCCGGGCGCTGCTTTACAACGCCGGGAAGCTCGACATCGGCACTTTCGAGGAGCGGATCAGGGGCCTGAGCCAGGGCGAGGAACTGCCCGAGTGGTGGATCGAGCACATGAAGGAAGACTACAAGCTCTATAAGGAGCAGGGCAGACATGGTGATATGGTGCGCCTGGAGATCATGCGCCGCTTCGGCTACTACATCACCGAGTCCAGCGAGCACAATGCCGAATACACGCCCTGGTTCATCAAGGAACGCTATCCGGACCTGATTGAGCGGTTCAATATCCCGCTGGATGAATATCCGCGTCGCTGTATCCATCAGATCGAAGACTGGAAAAAGCGCGGCCATGAGCTGACGCAGAATCCGCTGCTGAGTCACAAGCGGACCCACGAGTATGCCAGCTATATCATGGAAGCGATGGAAACCGGCGTACCTACCCGGATCGGCGGCAATGTGCTGAACAACGGCCTGATCACCAATCTGCCGCGAAACGCCTGCGTCGAGGTTCCCTGCCTGGTGGACCGCAACGGCGTCCAGCCGACGTATATCGGGGACCTGCCGGAGCAGTGCGCGGCGCTGAACCGGACGAACATCAATGTGCAGCTGCTGACGATCGAAGCCGCCCGCACGCTGAAGAAGGATTATATCTACCAGGCGGTTATGCTCGACCCGCATGCCGGCGCGGAGCTTTCCATTGACGACATCGTCGCCATGTGTGATGAACTGATTGAAGCTCACGGAGACTGGATGCCGAAATTCAGTTAAGGGGCTTTCCGGTAACTTTCATGAAAAAAGAAAAAAACCAGGGGGACGGTTCCTGTGGCTCGAATGCTACAGGAACCGTCCCCCTGGCGGTGTTCCGGGTTACTGTTCTTTCTTGGTGGCGTATGCAGCGACCAGGGCCAGGGCGAGAACCGCGCCTTTGACTGCGGGGAGGACATAGAAGGGAACGGCGCAGATGGTCAGGCCGTTTTCCAGCGTGGAGACCAGCAGGGCGCCGATCATAGTGCCCAGGGCATTCGGTTTCTCCGCGCCGCCGACGGTTCTGCCGACGAAGACGGCGGCCAGTGATTGCATCAGGTAGTTATCGCAGCACATGACCTGTGCGGAGCTTCCGCGGGAGGAAACCAGGATGCCGCCGATGGCGATGAAGACCGCCGTGATCATACCGGCCAGGTAGCGGTAGCCTTTGACATTGATGCCGGAGAGCTTCGCTGCCTGCTTGTTGCCGCCCATGGCATAGATGAAACGGCCGTGCTTGGTATGCTCGAGGAAAATATAGGCAATCAGCACGCACGCCAGCATGATGATGATCAGCCAGGGTTCCTTGCCGATGGCCAGGAAATCTTCGCCCAGTTTGATCCGAAGGGGTTCGGCGCCGGCAGGGGTCCTCATGCCGGTGGAGACAGCGCCGCCGCCGATGTACCACTGCCCCAGACCCTGATGGACGAACATAAGCGCGCAGGTGGCCAGCATGTCCGGAATCTTACACACCAGGATCAGGAACATGGTCAGCTGATACATGATGATCGTGACCAGAATGGAAATCAGGATGCAAACGCCCAGAGGCAGCCCGTGCCAGAGGTACATGCTGACGAATACGTACGCAGAGCAGCTGGCCAGCGTACAGGCGGACATGTCAAATCCGTCCGGTGCCATGGTAACCGTGGCCGCGATGCCGAACACGGTGGTGATGGACATGGCCCGGAGAATGTTGATCATGTTGTTCGTGGACATGAACCGGTTGCCCTTGATCAGGGTAAAGGCAAGCACACTGACGACCAGTGTGATAACGGCTGCCCAGTCAATCAGGAATTTACCGACGCTTTTCTTTTGCTTCGGCATAGCAGCCATGTTGGGTTTTGGGGTTATCTGCGTCATGTTCGTTCCTCCTGTTTCACGCGTAGCGGGCACGATTGCCCACGGCGTAGTGCATGATTTCGTCTTCCGAAGTTTGTGATGTGACCAACTCCGCCATTACTTGTCCGTCAAAGAGAACGTAGATCCGGTCGGTTATGGACAGAAGCTCGGAGTTTTCACAGGAAGCATAGATAACGCTGTTTCCACGTTTGGCAATATCACAAATCAGGTGGAAGATATCCTGCTTTGCTCCGACATCAACGCCCTTGGTAGGTTCATCGAAAATATAGAGGTCACAGTCAGCGGCCATCCATTTGGCCACAGCGACTTTCTGCTGATTACCTCCGGACAGGTTCTTGACAAATTGTTTTACCGACGGTGTGGCGATGCCGAGTTTGTCGACGTAGTCTTCGGCACACCGGTCAATCTTCCTTTTGTTGATAAAGGAAGCGGTACAGAAATTGTCCAGGGAAGCGGCTGTAATATTGAAACTGACAGTCTCGCCGACGAGAACGCCTTCCTTGCGGCGTTCCTCCGGTACCAGAGCGATCCGGTTCTTCAGCGCCTGGGACGGGTTTTTCACCGTCAGTTCCCGGCCTCCCATAATCACCTTGCCGCCGGTTTTTTCGTAAGCGCCAAAAATTGTTTTGCACAGCTCCGACTTGCCGGCGCCTACCAGGCCGGCGATGCCGACGATCTCACCTTTGCGTGCGTAAATGGATACGTCGTTCACCCGTCCGTCGGCGCCGGAGAGGTTTTGCACCTCGAAGGCGACATCGCCGATCTCGGCGATCTCCTTCGGGAAGTTTTCCTCAAAGGAGCGTCCCAGCATTTTTTCGACGATCTCCCGGGTGGTGGTTTGCGGGGTGATTTCCGTCGTTCCGACGACCCGGCCGTTACGCATGACCGTGTAGCGTTCACAGATCCGGAGTATCTCATTAATCCGGTGGGAAATGAAGATGATGGCAACATTCTCTGTTGCCTGCAGATGCTTGACCAGACGGAACAGTTCCTCAGTTTCTGTATCGGACAGGGGAGCGGTCGGCTCATCCAGGATCAGGAAATTGCACTCATTGACGATGGCCCGCGCGATGAGGACCATCTGTTTCTGGGCCAGGGAAAGGTCCTGGACCAGTTTATGAACATCAACCTCGATGTGCAGACGCTGCAGCACTTCGGCTGCGCGCTTGTAAAGGCTGCGCCATTTCATTATGAACTGTCCGTGCATTACGGTATCGTTCAGCATAACATTCTCGGCAACGGACAGGGTAGGGACCAGAGCCATGTCGACTTCCTGGTACACGATCTGAATCCCCAGTTTCTTTGCGGCGATTGTGGAGCGAAGCTCCACGGTCTGATCATTCAGATAGACTTCTCCGGTATAATCCGGGTTGGCGCCGGCAAGTACCTTCATCAGGGTGGATTTGCCCGCGCCGTTCGCCCCGACCAGAGCATGAATCTCACCGGTCGTGACTTCAAAGTTGACATCCGTCAGCGCTTTGACACCCGGAAACTCAATGGAGACATTCCGGGTTCCGAGCTTGATCTTTTCCATGGATTCCCCTCTTCTCTGCACTCCGGAGAACCGGAGCGGAATCAGTGGTGGTCAGTTCTGAAGAAAAGGAGGGCCGGAGCAAGGACTCCGACCCTCCTGTCAAGAGATTGCTCTCTGGATGATTGGATCCGGGTTTGAATTACTTGTGGATCAGATCGGCGGGCATCCAGTCAGCAACGCTCAGATATTCCAGATTGCCGTAGGTTTCGCCGGCGATCTCGCCCAGGTTCTCCACGGTGGAGGTGTCCTTCAGGGAAGTCGCCATGATAGCGGTACCGGGAACTTCAACCACGTCAACACCCTTCTGGCCGCTGGCGGGGTCATAGATCTTGTCATATTCGTTCGCGATCTCCAGGAGCAGCAGGCGCATTGCGATCTCGCCGTTCATGGTCCAGTCGGTGGTGCCGGCAGCCATCCAGATTTCCGGATGATTCTGCATGTTGGTCACGTCAACCTGATCGATGTCAACGGAAGCCATGGGCAGCGCGTTCTCGCCGCTGAAGTTGGGGTCTTCGGTGATGGCGTTGTATACGCCCTGACCGTACAGATCGTAGTAGACGACGACGCCGTCCACATCCTCGCGGTTCACGGACTGCAGGTAGGCAGCCATAACGGAGTTTGCGGAATCAAGGGTATCCTGCAGGGGCTGCACTTCGCCGACGGTCTTGATCTTGCCGGCCTGCTCATATTCCTGCCAGCCAACTTCACGACGATCGAAGGGGCTGTTGTAGTTCGGGCCACGCCATACCTTGATCAGGCGAGCGCCTTCGCCGAACTTCTCGATCATAGCGTCGAGCAGAACGGTGACCAGGGACTTATCCTGCTGGAACAGCTGGGTGACGCCGGGGAGCTTCTGATATTCGCCGTCAGTATAGAACTGGGTATCGAAGCAGACGATCTTCAGATCCGGATACTGTTCGGTGATGCCCTTCAGGAAGGTGTAGGAACCATCCTGGTTGCCATGGCTGACGAGCAGTCCGTCATAGCCGGCGGCGGCGCAGGCGGATATACGATCCTGCCAGGCGTTGAAGTCACCGTTGCAGAAGTGCACGTCGCACTCTACACCCAGTGCCTTACAAAGGTCCACACAGGAATTGGCCCACATCTGGAAGATGGTGGCGGAAGGCAGCAGCATAATGTATGCAACCTTTTTGCCGGAGACGGGGTTGGTGGTCTCAGCGGTCGCGACTGTCATCATGGACAGAGCCAGCGCGAGGGCAAGAACCAATGCGATGATTTTTTTCATGGTATGACCTCCTGTTTTTTTCCCGCGGGATTTTCCCGCTATTTTTGTTAAGCTGAGTATAACGCATGTCAAGTTGCCTGTCAAGCAATGATTCAGAAATTATTTAGTGGCTTAATCCTGAATAAAATCAAGTCAAGTGACCTTTTTAATGGATGAAAAGAGCAAAATTCCACATAAAAATTACAAAAAGGAAACAAGGAAGCCGTCCTGTTTACTAAACTTAAATAAAATCTGATGTTTTGTCTATTGACAGTTAAGTTTGTTTTGTTTACAATACAAATGCATTACTATGCTCAGAGCAAGTCAAACATTTTCCGAGAATGAAAGAGGGATAAAAATGAGCGAACTGAAACGGTTCCCGACCGATGCCGAGGCAAAGAAAATGATCGTGGAGATCGGCCGCCGCATGTATATGAAGAATTTCGTGGCAGCCAACGACGGCAATATTTCATGCAAGGTGGATGAGGATACGATCTGGACTACACCCACCGGGGTTTCCAAAGGTTTCATGTCTGAGGATGAAATGGTCAAGATGCGGCTTGACGGAACTGTGATCAGTCAGGGAGATAAAGGACCCTCCAGCGAATCGAAAATGCACCTGCGTATATATAATGAAAGAAAAGATGTGATGGCAGTCTGCCATGCGCATCCGCCGATTTCCACTTCCTTTGCAATCGCGGGGATGAGCCTGGATCGGGCGATCTATCCGGAAGCCCTGGTCAATCTCGGCACGGTGCCCTGTGTCCATTATGAAGCGCCGGGTTCCCAGGGGATTCCGGACTCCATTGCTCCTTATGTCCGGGATTATAACGCGCTGCTTCTGGCCAATCACGGCGCAGTCGCCTGGGGGGCTTCGCTGATGGAAGCCTGGTATCGGCTGGAAGCGACTGAACACTATGCAATGGTTATTATGTATACCGGCAATATTATCGGGAAAGCGAATGTCCTGAGCTGTGATCAGGTAGGCGAACTGATCCGGCTGCGGGAAAAGATGGGGATTACTACCGGAGGCGTTCCCGCGTGTGCGCCGAAGGCTACCAATACTTCAGACGTTGTGGCAGGGCAGAGCGTCAGTGCGCCGCCTGCCTCCGGGCTGAAGACCTACGGCCAGACCGAAAGCGTTTCTCCCTGCGGTTGCGCGGGAGGATCTGATTCTGTCAGCGAGGCCGAACTGAAGCAGATCACGCAGGCGGTGATCGCCCGGCTGAGCGGGAAGATGTAAATTCTTTGTTTTTAGTTCAGAACAACACGGGAGACAGGCGCGGGATTACATTGGGAAGAAGGAGAAAACAACGTGAAAGCAATTGTGATTGGCGGAGTAGCGGCGGGTATGTCGGCTGCTTCCAAGTTGCGCAGGATGGTTCCCGATGCAGAGATCACTGTCTATGAGAAGGGTGGGTTTCTGTCCTACGGTGCCTGCGGCCTTCCGTATTATGTGGGCGATTTCAATACTGAGCCGGGAAAACTGATTGCCAGGACTCAGGAACAGTACCGTGAGATGAAGATTGATTGCCGTCTGCATCATGAAGTGCTGCGGGTGGATCCGGCTGCGAAGAAAGTGCAGGTAAGGGATCTGACCTCCGGACGTGAGTTTGAAGACACATATGACAAGCTGATGATTGCCGTTGGCTGCAACAGCGTGATTCCGCGCTTTCCCGGGTCAGATCTGCCTGCTGTTTTCTCCCTGAGAAGCATGGAAGACGGCCTGTTGCTTCGTGAGATCGCCCACCTGGACGGAGTTCGGCATGTGGCTGTTATCGGCGGCGGTTATATCGGTGTGGAAATGATGGAGGCGCTGGTTCATCTCGGAAAACAGGTCACGCTGATCGAGGCGGGAGACCGGATCATGAACACCTTTGAACCGGAGTTCTCGGAACTTGCGGCGCAGGAACTGGAACGGAACGGCGTGCGCGTCATGATCCAGAGCGCGGTGACCGGGATCGGGGAAACAGGAAATGCCCGCATCGTGAAAACCGGAAAGGGAGACGTCTCCTGCGATATTGTGATCATGGCGGTCGGTGTGAGGCCGGCAACGGCCTTTCTGAAGGATACCGGGATCCGTATGGCGCGCAACGGTGCGCTGATTGTGGACCGTGAGATGCGGACATCGGTCGAGGATGTCTGGGCGGCGGGCGACTGCGCAACAGTGTATCACCGGCTGATGGAAGAGGATGCCTTCATCGCCCTGGGTACTGTGGCAAACAAATGCGGTCGGATCGCCGGTGAAAATATGGCGGGAAAGCATACGAAGTTCACCGGAGCGCTGGGGACCGCGGCAATCAAGGTGTTTGATGTGGAATTCGGCCGCACCGGTATGACGGAACGCGATGCGAAACGGCTGGGTATTGATTATAAAACCAAGCTGGTGACAGCTTTTGATCATCCCGCTTATTATCCGGATCCGGAGAAACTGGTCATCAAACTGATCTACGAGGCACGGACGAGGAAGCTGCTCGGTGCGAATGTCTGCGGAAAGCGAAACGCGGTGATGCGGACAGATATCTTTGCCGTTGCGATCCATAACGGGATGACTACGGAGGAAGTGGGCATGGTGGACCTGGCTTACGCGCCGCCTTTTGCTTCTGTATGGGACGCGGTGCATATCGCGGCAAATGCGGCAAAGTAACGGGCAGAAAGGCTGGAACATACCATGAACAAGCTGTGTTCAATACAGGAGGCAATTGCTTCCATTTCGGACGGGGCAATGATCGCGCTGGGCGGAAACACGCTGAACCGCGCTCCGATGGAAGCGGTATTGGAGATTGTGCGGCAGCGGAAACGGCATCTTCGGCTGGTTAAAACCGCCGGAGGGTTGGACGTGGATCTGCTGAGCCTGGGCGAATGCCTGGACAGTGTGGACGCTGGATTCATCAGCCTGGAAACGGAATACGGCCTGGCGCAGCATTATCGTAAAGCCGTGCAGGCAGGCAGCATCAAAGCGAACGAACACGCATGTTACACGGTGATTTCTGCCTTGCGGGCTGCTGCTTATGGGATTCCGTTCATGCCGGTGCGGGGTTTGCAGGTTTCGGACCTGCGCAGGGTCAACGATTACTTCGCAGACGTAAAGGATCCTTTCGGCGGGGAGATGCTGGCAGCGGTCAAAGCCCTGCGGCCGGATGTTGCGGTGATCCATGTGCAGCAGGCGGACGTGAAGGGAAATGCGATGATCGAAGGACCGAAGTATGACGACCTTCTGATGAGCCGTGCAGCCAAGCGGGTCATCCTGACGGCGGAAACGATCGTGGAGGATAACCGGTTCAGCCGCAGCGACGCGAAGGCGGATATCCCGCATTTTATGGTTGCCCATGTGGTCAGGGCACGCCTGGGCGCTTTTCCCGGAAGTTGTTACGGCGCCTACGAGCCGGATGAGCAGACGATCCGGAGATATGCGGAGCTGACGGATGCCGATGGTCTGAGGACGATGATCGGGGAGGGGAGAAAGGTATGATTCGTCCCTGTGACATGATGACCGTCTCGCTCGCCCGGTTGATCCGGGACGGAGAGACGGTGTTCCATGGGGTTTCCTCCCATATTCCGATGATTGCGGTGCTGCTGGCGAAGAAACTGCATGCGCCGAACGCGGTCCACCTGAACATTCCAGGCGGCGTGGATCCGGAGGAGCCGGAGCTGCAGGCTTATACAAGTGCCGGCGGGAAATTGTGGGAAACGGCGTGCGCGGCGTTTCCGCTGCAGGAGGTCTTTGACCTGAGCATGCGGGGCGGACTCGATGTGGCTTTCCTCAGCGGAGTTCAGTTTGATCAGTACGGCCGGGTAAACGCTTCGGTAATCGGTGATTATCACAAGCCCAAGGTACGGCTTCCGGGAGGCGCCGGAAGCGCGGTACTGATTCCGACAGCGAAGCGGGCAATCCTGTGGCGGACAAAACACGACAAGCGGACCTTTACGGAGAAACTTGACTTTGTCACCGCCCAGGGCCATGTGAGTGACATCGTGACGCCGCTGTGCTGCTTCACGATGCACGAGGGAGAGCTGATTCTGAAGAGCATCCACCCATATTCCTCCCTGGAGGAAGTCGCGGCGAACACCGGGTTCCCGATCCGCTATTTTTCAGCGGATTTTACCCCGGAACCAACGGCGGATGAAATGCGGGCACTGCGGGAGATCGATCCGCGGGATCTGAGAAACCTGGAGTTCCGTTAAGCAGGTTACCATGACCGGCCTTACGGCGGGTCTGATGATAGAAAATACACACGAAAGGGGTTTTAGTGATGTCCAAGTACGATACCTATTTTCTGATGAAGGAGAACGAGGTTCCCGATTACGTGAGAGAGAAGTATCCGGACTTTTTCGCGCCGGACGCAAAGCTGGAAGTCAAGGAGATCGGAGACGGCAATCTGAATTACGTATTCCGGGTAGTGGATCCTGCCTCCGGAAAGAGCATTATTGTCAAGCAGGCCGGCGAAGCGCTGCGGATATCAGCGGAGATGCATGTTTCCACAGATCGGAACCGGATTGAGAGTGAGATCCTGATCCTGCAGGACAAATATGCGCCAGGCCTCGTACCGAAGATTTACGGATATGATACCACGATGTGCGCCTGCACGATGGAAGACCTTTCCGATCACGCGCTGATGCGCTATGCGCTGATGCGTCACGAAATCTTCCCGCGCTTCGCGGAGGATATCGCTACTTTCATGGTTAATACGCTGTTGATGACAACAGATGTCGTCATGGAACACAAGGAAAAGAAAGCGCTGGTCAAGAGCTTTATCAATCCGGAACTGTGCGAGATCACGGAGGATCTGGTCCTGATGGAGCCCTACAATGATATCAATCATCGGAACAACGTATTCCCGCCGATCGCTGACTTTGTCAAAAAGGAACTGTATGAAGACGATGCGCTGAAGCTGGAAGTGGCGAAGCTGAAATTCGACTTCATGAACAATGCGCAGGCGTTGCTCCATGGCGATCTGCATACCGGTTCCATCTTTGTGAAGCAGGACTCCACTCGGGTGTTCGATCCGGAGTTTGCCTTCTTCGGACCTATCGGATATGATACAGGCAACGTCATTGCCAATCTGATTTTTGCATGGGACAACGGCCGGGCTGCCGGTGCAGAGGAGTTCTGTGACTGGTGCCTGAAGACTATCCGGGAAGTCATTGACCTGTTCCGGGTGAAATTCATGGAGTGCTTCGAGAAGAATGCGAGAGAGCCGATGGCGAAAGTGCCGGGCTTTGCTGAGTGGTATCTGGATACGATCATTCGCGATACCGCTTCCTACTGCGGAACGGAACTGCACCGTCGGACGGTTGGTATGGCCAACGTCAAGGATGTTACCACCATTGCGGATCCTGAAAAGCGGGCGCACGCTGAAAAGGTCAACATTATCGCAGGCAAGGATTACATCATGAATGCTGCGAGCTTCCGCACCGGCGAGGACTTCGTGGCGGCTGTGCTGCGGGCGGACGAGAAAGCCTGATGACGGCGGGAGGATAGAACCATGAGCGAAAAGAGTATTATGACCTATGAAACCGTAGATCTGAACGAGCAGGAAGGCGCGCTGGTCATCCTGGACCAGACGAAGCTGCCCGGTGAAGTGAAGATCCTGCATCTGACAGAGCAGAAGGATATCTGGCAGGCGATCTATCTCCTGCAGGTCCGCGGCGCACCGGCGATCGGCGTGGCGGCAGCGTTCGGCGTTTATCTGGCCGCGAAGGATATCGAGACTGAGAACTACGAAGAGTTTGCCAAACAGTTCCATGAAGCGAAGGAATACCTGAATTCCTCCCGGCCAACAGCGGTAAACCTGTCCTGGGCCCTGAACCGGATGGAAAAGGTTGTGACTGACAACAGCGACAAGCCTGTCAGCGAGATCAAAGAGCTGCTGCACAAGGAGAGTATTGAGATCAAGGCGGAGGACGTATGGATGTGCCGGATGATCGGCGAGTACGGACTGACGCTGATCAAGGACGGCGACGGCATCCTGACCCATTGCAACGCGGGCCAGCTGGCCACTTCCAAATACGGAACAGCGCTGGCACCGATTCATCTCGGACGGGAGAAGGGCATGAACTTCCGGGTGTTCTGCGACGAAACCCGGCCGCTGCTTCAGGGCGCACGACTGTCTTCCTTTGAACTGTATGCAGACGGCGTGGACACTACGGTCATCTGTGACAATATGGCATCACAGGTCATGAAGAACGGCTGGGTGAATGCTGTGTTTGTCGGCTGTGACCGGGTTGCGGCCAATGGTGATGCCTGTAATAAGATCGGCACCTCCGGTGTGGCGATCCTGGCCAAGTACTACGGGATTCCCTTCTATGTACTGGGACCGACCTCGACGATCGATATGAGCATTGAAAAGGGCGAGGACATCGTGATCGAACAGCGACCGCAGGAGGAAGTGACCGAAATGTGGTACAAGCAGCGCATGGCTCCGCAGGGCGTCAAAGCCTATAATCCGGCGTTTGACTTCGCGGATCATGAGCTGATCTCCGGCATCGTAACGGAATACGGAATCGCCCGTCCGCCCTACACGGAGAGCCTGAAGGAGATTTTCCGGAAAAAGGCGGAGGCACAGGCGAAGAAAAAGTAAGATTCTTCGTTTTCGGCCCGGAATGACACAGGACAAAGAGGCAACAGAATGAGTGATCAGGAACTGCGCGGAAGAATCCAGCGGATGGTGCTGACGGAAATGGCACGGCTTGGCCATGCCTATGCTCCGGTGATGTCTTCCAACCGGCACTGCCATTTAAGCCGGGAGGATGTCGATCGGCTTTTCGGCACGGGATATCAGCTGACAAAACTGAGAGATCTGGTTCAGCCGGGGCAGTTTGCATGCAATGAAAAGGTGACGCTGGAAACGCCCAAAGGTACTGTATCCCTGCGGGTGGTCGGTCCGATCCGGAAGGAAACGCAGGTGGAACTGAGCCTGACCGACTGTGCTAAACTCGGACTGAAGCCGCCGGTGCGAATGTCCGGCCGCCTGGAAGGCTCTCCGGGTTGTGTGCTGAAACAGGGAGACCGGAGCATTCAGATCCCCCGGGGCGTGATTATCGCTGCAAGGCATATACACATGTCAGCAGAGGAAGCGGCTGCCTATGGCGTAAAGAACGGTGATATCGTTTCACTCCGGGTTGAAGGTATTCGTGCGGTAACGCTTGAGAATGTAATCGTACGAAGCGGGGAAGGGCATGTCCTGGAGGTTCATATCGATAAGGATGAAGCCAATGCCTGCGGCCTGGAGGACGGAACCCTCAGCCGGGTGATCGTTCCAGGGCGTATCCCCGGGAGTGAAACGTTGGCCGCAGCGCAGCGACCGGCGGAACCAACGAAGCCGACTATGCTGGATCTGACAGGAGAAAAGGCTCGTCTGATCATGGAAGAGGATGTCATCCGTGCGAGCAAAAACGGTTACCGGATTATACGTTACGGAAAGGATGCGATTCTGACGCCGCTTGCCAGAGATGCTGCGAGGGAGAAACAGATCGAACTGGCAAAGGCGGTCGAATAAGACGCAGAGAGGATTGGAAACATGGCATTGACAAAGGAGGAACTGCAGCGGCTGACGGATGAGATCGTACGCAGTCTGGAAGGAAAGGTGGACGTGTCTCATCTGAGCGGATCGGCTGTCTCAGCTGCAGGGGCGGGTAGCACCGGACGCTGGCTTTGCGATACCGCAGAAGAGGCAATCTCCAATGCGAAAGCAGCCCAGGCGCAGCTGATGGAAATGACGCTGGATCAGCGTGCCGAGTTGATCGCCGCGATGAGAAAAGCGGGCATCGAACAGGCGGAGCCGCTGGCAAAACTGGCCCATGAAGAAACGGGATACGGCAGGGTAGAAGATAAAATCCAGAAGAATCTGCTGGTTTCCCGTAAAACCCCCGGCCTGGAAGACCTGACAACACGCTGTGAAACAGGCAGCAAGGGGATGATGATGATCGAACAGGCGCCGTTCGGTGTGATCGGTTCCATTACTCCATCCACCAATCCGACCTCAACGATCATCAATAACTCCATCAGTATGATTGCCGCCGGAAACGCGGTGGTGTTCAACCCCCATCCCGCGGCAAAGCGCGCTTCTCAGGAGGCGATGCGGGTGATGGTGGAAGCGATTATTTCCGCCGGCGGTCCCGCCACGCTGATTACCACAGTCCGGGAGCCTACACTGGAGACAGGACAGGCCATCATGACGCATCCGGATATCCCGCTGCTTTCCGTCACGGGTGGAGAAGCGGTGGTAAAGGTAGCCATGAAGACTGGAAAGAAATGCATCGCGGCCGGGCCCGGCAATCCGCCTGTGATCGTGGATGAAACGGCAGAGATTCCGGAGGCTGCTAAAAAGATCGTTGCCGGCGCCAGCTTTGACAACAATGTGCTGTGCATCGCCGAAAAGGAAGTTTTCGTCGTGAACAGCGTAGCGGACGAGCTTGTGCGGGAAATGGAACGAAACAATTGTGTACGGATCTCCGGAGACGATATCGACCGGGTGCTTCGGACCACGCTGATCCCGAAGGACGGGAAGCATGTGATCAACCGCAAGTATGTCGGACGGAACGCGGCGGTAATCCTGCGGGATGCCGGGGTTTCCTTCAGCGGGGATCCGAGGCTCGTGATCGCGGAAGTGGACAGAAATCATCCCTTCGTTATGACAGAGATGCTGATGCCGGTGCTGGCCATTGTCCGGGTTCGTGACATCAACGAAGCGATCGCGGAAGCGTATCGGGCGGAACAGGGCTGCAAGCATTCCGCAATGATATACTCCACGAATATCCACAACATGTCCAATGCCGCCCGGAAGATGAACACAACCATCTTTGTGAAAAACGCCCCAAGCTTCTCGGGACTGGGATTCGACGGCGAAGGATATACCACAATGACCATCGCGACGCCCACAGGGGAGGGCGTTACCAGCGCGAGAACTTTCACGAGGCTCAGGCGCTGCGTTCTGTACGGTGATTTCCGCATCTGCTGATGCGGCGGCACATATTAAACTACGAGGAACAGGAAACTGAAAGGAGAAACGGAAATGGCACAGGAAGCATTAGGACTTATTGAAACCAGAGGACTGGTCGGATCCATCGAGGCAGCGGACGCGATGGTAAAAGCGGCGAACGTGCATCTCGTGGGTAAAGAACTTGTTGGCGGCGGTCTGGTTACCGTTATGGTCCGTGGTGACGTCGGAGCGGTGAAGTCTGCTGTTGAAGCGGGTGGCGCAGCAGCAAAGCGGGTCGGCGAACTGATCAGTGTTCACGTGATTCCGCGGCCGCATGAGGAAGTGGAAGATATTCTGCCGAAGGCCCCCGCAGCCGGAAAAGGTAAATAATTAATCCGCAGGAGAATGAAAGGAGATTTGAACAATGGAACTTCAGGCTTTGGGAATGGTTGAGACAAAAGGACTGGTCGGATCTATTGAAGCAGCGGATGCGATGGTGAAGGCTGCCAATGTTCATCTGATCGGCAAGGAACATGTCGGCGGCGGTCTGGTGACCGTTATGGTACGGGGCGATGTCGGCGCGGTGAAGGCAGCTGTAGAAGCAGGCGGCGCGGCGGCCAAGCGGGTTGGCGAGCTGGTCAGCGTGCATGTGATCCCGCGGCCCCATGAAGAGGTTGAGGCGATCCTGCCCCAGGCATAAGTCAAAGTAAACGAAATCAGAACCGGATCGAAACATAGAGATCGGAGGAGGAACGGATATGTTAAAAGGGATTTCCCCGCTCCTTACACCGGAGCTGCTAAAGATTCTGGCGGAAATGGGCCACGGCGATGAACTGGTTATCGGCGACTGTAATTTTCCTGCGCAGTCTATGGGTCAACGCTGCGTACGCTGCGATGGAAAAGGTGGTGTTGAACTGCTCGATGCCATCCTGCAGCTGTTCCCGCTGGATCAGTTTGTTCCGGCGCCCATTACTGTAATGGATCCTCAGGGAGGACTGGAAAGCGATCCTCCGATCTGGGCAGAACTGGACGAGGTCTGCCAGAAGTACCAGCCCGGAGTGAAATTTGAGAAAATCGGACGATTCGATTTCTATGACCGGGCGAAAAAAGCTTATGCTACGGTCGCAACGGGTGAAAAAGCGCTGTATGCCTGTTATATTATTAAAAAGGGCTGCCTGATCTGAGGAGGACGACAGAACATGAAAAAAATCATCAATACACCGGAGAATTTTATTCCTGAGATGCTGGAAGGCATATACGCGGCCCATCCGAACGACCTGACTTTTGCGGAGGGGGATCTGCACTGTCTGGTAACAAAGCATAAACAGGCCGGAAAAGTCGGAATTGCTACCGGTGGCGGATCCGGACATCTGCCGTTGTTTCTGGGTTACGTCGGGAAGGGTATGCTGGACGGATGTTCAATCGGTGATGTGTTCCAGTCGCCAAGCGCAGAGCAGATGCTGGCCGTGACGAAGGAAATTGACCAGGGCGCCGGTGTGCTCTATATCTATGGAAATTATAACGGGGACATCTTCAATTTTGACATGGCCGCGGAAATGGCGGACATGGAGGAAGATATCCGTGTGGAGAGTGTTGTCGCAGGAGAGGATGTCGCATCCGCCGGCCCGTCCGCAGAAGGTGAACCGAACAAACGCAGGGGAGTAGCCGGAATCTTCTTTGTCTACAAATGCGCCGGCGCTGCAGCCGCCGCTGGAAAGAACCTGGACGAGGTAAAAGCCGTAGCGGAAAAGGTCTGTGCAAATGTCCGGACTATGGGAGTTGCGCTTACCTCCTGCACAGTGCCGAGAGTCGGCCATCCCAGTTTTGAGATTGGTGATGATGAGATGGAGATCGGCATGGGCATTCATGGTGAACCGGGTATTCGCCGGGGCAAGCTGATGTCAGCGGAAAAGATTGTGAATGAAATGATGGAACCCATCCTGAAGGATATTCCCTATCAGACGGGTGATGAGGTTGCCGTGCT